>Ga0256840_1003929_pt1 | contig 11534 bp, 10 predicted proteins | sample 355202metaG_FD_185969 | JGI IMG/M metagenome (GOLD analysis project Ga0256840, IMG submission 185969) | Hydrothermal vent microbial communities from Mid Atlantic Ridge, Atlantic Ocean - 355-202 | ecosystem: Environmental > Aquatic > Marine > Hydrothermal vents | place: Atlantic Ocean: Mid...
TCTTCTTCTGTTTTTAACTGTTCCTGAAGATTACCTATCTCTCTCTCCGCCTGAATATAAGTATAGAATTTAGCTCTACCAAGCAGGAAAAGAAGTTTATCTTCGGATTCAACATCTTTGTAAACGTTTATAACATTTTCGTACCGCTTAGCCGAAGCTGTAAACTTTTTCGAAATGTCGTAAGTCTGCCCGATATAGAGTTCATGCTCTGCCAAAATTTTTCTGCAAACATTAAGCAAAGTTGAAACTTTTCCCGAAAGCTCATCGTCAGGATATTTTGACATGAAAGCTGTAAAAACATCTATCGCCTTATATGTAAAAGATTGATCCCATTGCGGTCCTTTTATCATATCCATATAGCATATTCCCAATTTGTAAAGAGCTTCTTTTGCATATTTTGAAGCGGGAAAAAGTGTTAAAAATTCTTTATATTGTACTGCTGCTTCTACGTAATCACCCTTTTTAAAATAGCTTTCCGCAAGCGCAAAAGATGCTGTCTCCTTCCGTTTCGGAGACAAATCTTTCGAAAGAGCCTCTTTTAAAGGAGTAATCGCATCACCATATTTTTTTTCCTTTACGGCACTCATCCCTTCGTTAAAAAGCTGGTCGGGGGTTTTTACCTTCTTGGCACATCCTGAAAATAGAAGAAAAGTAAAAGCTACGAAAACGATTCTTTTCACGGCTCCTCCATCAATCACTTTTTGAAATTGTAAAGTTTTCAATATGGTAATCGGAAACGGAAACTATTTTTATCTCTTTCCCGAAAAGAGATTCTATCCTTTCAATTATATCTTTTTCATCCACTTTTAACTTTTCAGCAACCATAGGGTGAACATAAACCTTTATCTTTCTTTTACCATTCTCCCGAGCCAAGAGCAAAAGTTCCCTTTCTATTTCAAAAGCAACGGTATCGACAGATTTTACCCTCCCTTTGCCCTCACAGTAAGGGCATGTCATCGTCAAACTTCTCCCGAGACTTTTTTTTACTCGTTTTCTTGTCATTTCAATAAGACCGAGATCGGACATATTCACTATTTTCGTTTTTGCTCTATCTTTTGAAAGCTCCCACTCGAGAACCTCAATAAGTTTTTTCTTATTATCCTCAAATTTCATATCTATAAAGTCTATAACTATTATTCCTCCCACATTCCGCAACCTGAGTTGCCGTGCTATCTCTTTAGCCGCTTTGCAATTAACATTTAGAGCAGTTTCTTCAAGATTTGCCGACTTTTTAAATTTTCCACTATTAACATCTATAGATATAAGAGCTTCCGTTTCATCAATAACGATATAACCTCCTCCCGGTAAAAAAACTTTTCTCGAAAGTGCTTTCTCTATTGCCTCTTCCACTTTAAAAAACTCAAAGATAGGCTCTTCTCTGTCATAAAGTTTTATTCTCCCCGAAAGTTTCGGGATAAAACCTTTGGCAAAACTTAGAGCCCTTCTGTACTCGGGAAGCGAATCTGTCAAAACCTCATCCACATCTTCCGAAAGAATATCTCTTAAAATCTTCGGAACTATTTCAAGATCCTGATATATAAGAGATGGGGGAGGCTTGTTTTCCATTTTATTTTCAAGACTTTTCCACATTTTTAACAGATAGTGTAAATCCTTTTCAAGATCTTCTTTTACTGCACCTTCTGCCGCTGTTCTCACTATAACACCGTAATCTATGGGGCACAACTCTTCAGCTATATTTTTTAACCTTTCTCTTTCTTGTTCATTGATTATACGTCGGGAAATTCCTACTTTTTTTATAGTCGGAAGAAGAATAAGATAATGACCGGGAATCGTTAAGTTTGTTGTCACTCTTGGTCCTTTGGTGCCTAAAGGTTCTTTCGTAATCTGAACGATGACTTCCTGTCCGGGAGTTAATACTTCTTCTATCGGAGGAAGTTCCCGCTCCTGATGGTTACTTTCTCCAAAAAGTTCATCTTCAAACTCCCAGCTAACAGCATCTTTAACATATAGAAACGCATTCTTATATTTCCCTATATCTATAAAAGCCGCCTGAATCGCCGGTAAAATTTTTAAAACTTTTCCTTTGTATATATTTCCGACTATCCCTCTGCTTCCCTTTCTCTCAACATAAAATTCCACAAGCTGTTCATCTTCTAAAATCGCCACTCTTATCTCTTTTGGGAGAGCGTTTATCAAAATTCTTTTCATCAGCCCACCATAATTTCTCTTGCAACCGAAACAGAAGTTAAATCTTCTCCTATCCAGAAAAGAAAATCTTGAATATTTAAAGTTCTTCCACTTAAAACTTTCAGGGATAATGTTACCATACCATCGTTTACGGTATAAGCTTCCACAAATTCACTTACGGTTGCTTCTTTCCCTTTTCTGTTTTTCAACTTTTCGGATCTCAAAACTCTTTCTGCCAAAACAACATCAATATTTCCTTTTATTGAATAGCGAACCTTAACATTTTTAAGCAAACTTTCTTTTAATCCAAGCTCTTTCCATCTGATAAACCTAATGCCGACAGGTAGTATTTCGTTGCATTTTTCAATAAATGCAAAATCAACGGGAAACTCCTCTGTTAACTCTACTTCTACAATCTCACTCAAACTTTCAATACCCGTTGGTATCCCAAGAAGAACGGTAAATTTCGGATGCGGATTGAACTTTCCCTGATATTTTAAAGGAAATCCAACTCGCCTGAAAACCCTTGTAAATATCCTTACAAGATCAAGAAGGGAAAGGAACCTTCCAATGTCCTTTTTCTCAAAAAAGATTGCTACTTTCTTTTTCAATGGAAATTCTTTTTTCGGCTTCGGAGGAACGGAAAACTCAATTTTCTCGGGAATAGGATAATTTTCAAGCTGCCTAATCTCCTCGGGAAGGCATGAACCGCAACCGGAACATCCGATTATTCTACAATCTGGAGTCGGTTCTTCTCTGTAGGCTTTTTCCCTTTCATTTATCAAAAATTTTTCCGTAACTCCACCATCAATAAAACCCCAAAGAAGGGATTCCCCAGGCTCAAACCCTTTTAAGATTTTCTCCATATCTACACCTGCTTCTTTAAAAGCCCTTTCCCATTTTGAAAAATCAAAATACTCATCCCAACCATCGAGAAGTGCACCTGCCTTATAAGCTTTATATATGGCATCCGCCACTTTTTCATCACCCCTTGCTAAGACCGCTTCAAGAAAAGAGATCTCCGGATTATGAAATCTCAACTTAAACTGTCTAGGAGCGTTTTTCTTTATAAAATTTATCTTTTCCTTGGCTTTTTCCGGAGTTATAAACTTTTCCCACTGGAAAGGAGTAAAAGGTTTTGGCACAAAAATCGAAAAACCAGCAGTAACATTTTTCTTTCCTTTATATCTTTTGGCTATTTGCTTAATTTCCCAAAGCAGCTTGACAATAGCTTCAATATCTTCATCTCTCTCTGTCGGTAGCCCTATCATAAAATAAAACTTGATTTTATTCCAGCCTTTCTTAAACAACCCCTCAACAAGATTAAAAATATCTTCATTTGTAAGGTCTTTATTTATTACTTTCCTTAATCGCTCCGTAGCAGCCTCCGGAGCTATCGTAAAAACTGTTTTTTTTATCTGTAAAAGCTGCGTTGCAAGGTCAGAATTGAAGCCTTTTACTCTCATGGAAGGAAGAGAAAGACCCACCATCCTTTCGTAACAAAAATCCATCACTTTGGGAATCAAATCGTTAAACGCTGAATGATCGGAAACGCTCAAAGCAAGAAGAGATGCTTCATCATATCCCGTATTTTCAAAAACATTCTTCATTAATGAAACTACCTGGTTGGTAGTCCTTTCTCTATAAGGTCTATAAGTAAATCCAGCCTGACAATACCTACAACCTCTCAAACAACCTCTAACCGTTTCAACAACTATCCTGTCGTGTACAGTTTCAACGGCAGGAACAAGAGGCTTTTTCGGAAAAAACTCACTGTCCAGGGAGTGGAATACCCGCCTTTTCACTTTATATTTTCCGAACTTCGGGACATAAACGCCATCTACATCTTTCACAACTTCAAGAAAATAATCTCTACTCCAACCTCTTTCTTTCTTATCCTTTAAAAGGGAAGCTATCTCCAACATAACTTCTTCACCGTCACCTATCACAAAAAGGTCTATAAACGGGGACAGGGGAACCGGATTAAAAGTGCATGTCCCACCGGCAAGAACAATCAAGTCTGACTCTTGTCTTTCCATTCTTTTCACAGGAATATGAGAAAGCTCCAAAACTTTTAAAACATTAGTGTAAACAAGCTCCGACAAAAGGGAAAACCCAAGGACATCGTAATCTTTTACAGGTTTTAGCGACTCAAGAGCATAAAGGGGAATGCTTCTGCTTTTCAAAAACTCCTGCATATCCGGCCTTGGAAGATAAACCCTATGACACAAAGAAAAATTGGTAAGATTATTCAAAATATGATAAATTATTTTTCCCCCGAAATGTGACATTCCTATCTCGTAGAAATCGGGATATGAAAGTACTAATCGAACTTTTCTATCATCAAATTTCGTATCAAGAACATTCATTTCAAGCGGCAAATAAGTTGCAGGTTTTGAAACCTTAATAAGCTCTTTGGTGATATTCTCCATTTTAACGTCCCAATTTTTTGAAATAGAAGAAAAGTTACTCTAAAGATAAAGTGAAACCGATTCATCCCAAAGGATAATCGGCGGGAACTTCCGCCGATTATTAAAATTTCAACCTAAATCAACTTTCTGCACTTCCATTATTTCAGGAAGCTCGGATATCTCTTTAATTGCAAGTTCCGGAGCATCGTCGTCAACAAGAATAATAGCTTTTGCCTCTTTTCCTCTTCCAACTCTCCCCAGCTGAAATCCCGCAATATTAACATCATGCTTACCAAGAACAGAACCCAGTTTACCTATAACACCGGGGACATCAATGTTTTTAATTATCAACAATTTTCCTTGCGGGGTAAGCTCAAAAAGAAAATCATTTATCTCGACAATTTTAGGAAACTTATCTTCCATCACTGTTCCGGCAATGGAAAATCTCCGACCACCTATATCACAAGCAACTCTTACAAGCCTTTTAAAGTTGGTTCCTTCATCTTTCCTTATTTCAACAATTCTCAAACCCCTCTCTTTGGCAAGAAACGGAGCGTTTATATAATTAACTGGAATGTCAACAATTTTGCTTAAAAATCCTTTTAAAAATGCCGCCGTAAATGCTTTAACATCTTCACCAAGGTCCCCTATATACTCAACCACTATCTCTTTTGAACGGGCACAGGCAACTTGAACGGCAAAAAGACCGAGTTTTTCTGAAAGCTCCATCCATGGCCTCATAACTTTAGCCGTTGTCTCTTCAAACGGAGCATTAACGGCAAACTCAACCTCTTCTCCTCTTAATGCTGCAAGCACCTGATTCGCAATAATAACAGCAACATTTGTTTGTGATTCGAAAGTATTAGCGCCTATATGAGGAGTAACAATAATATTAGGCGCATCAAGCAAAATATTTTCATTGGCAGGTTCTTTAATAAACACATCAACGGCAGCCGCCTTCACCTTACCGGTATTAAGAGCTTCATAAAGATCCTGTTCGTTTAAAATGCCGCCCCTGGCTATATTAAGAAGGATAACTCCATCCTTCATCTTCTTTATCTCTCTCTTCGTAATCATGTTTTTCGTTTCATCGGTTAAAGGTGTATGAACCGTTATAACATCTGCTCTCTCAAGAAGCTCGTCAAGAGAATCCAAAAGCTCAACACCAAACCTTTCCGCTTTTTCCTTCTTTATATAGGGGTCGTAAGCGATAATTTTCATATCAAGTGACTTAGCTCTTATGCCAACCCTTGAACCTATGCGACCGAACCCTATAATACCCAAAGTTTTTCCTGCAAGTTCAACTCCCATAAACTTCTTTCTATCCCACCTTCTCTCTTCTTTCAGAGATATATGAGACTGAGGAATCTGCCTTGCAGCAGCTATCATCATGCCCATAGTATGCTCTGTTGCTGCAAGCGTATTTCCCGTAGGCGCATTAACAACTAAAATCCCTCTCCTTGAAGCTTCATCAAGGTCTATATTATCCACTCCAACACCGGCTCTACCGATAACTTTCAACTTACTCCCTTTTGATATAAGTTCCTCATTGACAGGAGTACCACTTCTTGTAATAAGTCCATCATACTCAGGGATAATTTCAAGAATTTTTCCGAAATCTCTAAAGAGTTCCGGGTCATAGGTTAATTCCACATCCGGTTGATTTCTTAAAATCTCTATTCCCGGTTCAGCGATATGTTCTGTAACAAGTAATTTAAACATCTATACAAACCTCCAAATTTTATTACTCTATTTAATGAGAAATATGATAACACTTATTTTTATCTTTCAAGTAGGAAAACGTCAAGAAGAAAAACACTAAGAAAATCGTATCCCGATTATTTTTCAGTTTTCCCTATCAATACAACTTAAAAGGGCAAAAGGCCCCTTAAATTAAACATGGAAACTTACTTCGATAAACACTCTGAAACGCAAAAACTAACTCTATAATTTTCCTTTTCGCTTGAAAATCTTCGCAAGGATTCTCGCCACAGTCACATAAAGCTCTTCCGGAATCGTATCTCCAATATCGCAACTTTCATAAAGAGTCCTTGCAAGAGGGGGATCTTCAACGATAGGAATATCATACTCTCCGGCTATCTCTTTTATCTTTAAGGCAATCTCGTCCGCGCCTTTTGCAAGTACTGCTGGAGCCTGCATCTTACCTCTTTCATATTTTAAAGCTACGGCATAGTGTTCCGGGTTTGTAATCACCACATCGGCCTTTGGAACCTCCGCCATCATACGACGCATAGCAACTTCTCGTTGCCGTTTTTTAACAGCAGATTTTATAATAGGGTGACCTTCCTGCTGTTTGTGCTCTTCCTTTATCTCCTCTTTACTCATTTTCAGGTTTTCCTCATATTCATAACGTCTAAAGAAAAAATCGATAGCTGCTATCGGAATTGAAAAAATACCGAAAGCAAGTATCAATATCAACATATATTTAAGCATATAGTAAATCTGCTGATTCAACGAAAACGTAAACATGCTGAAAATCGATGGAAAGATAGGCTTTATAGTGTAATAAGCGACTATTATAGCAACTGTTAATTTAAGAACATTTTTGAGAGTTTCAAAAAGTGTTTTTAAAGAAAACAGCCTTCCCAGACCTTTTACAGGATTTATCATATCCAGTTTAGGTTGAAGTGCTTTGGTTGAAAAGACAAAACCGAACTGAGCAACGTTCGAAGCAACACCGACAACAAGAAGAGGAACCATAACCGTAATGGAAAGAATCACAAAAATCTTACCGGTTAAAAAAATAAAGTTAGTAGAGAAAAGATTAGCTGCTTGAGAAAAGGTAAAATAAAAGTAACCCCCCAACTTTTTCGAAGCAAATGGAATATAAAAAACAAGAACCCCGAACATAGCAATCAAAGTAGCAGCTATAGGGACATCCTGACTTTTAAGAACCTGTCCTTCTTCCCTTGCCTTTTGCCGCCGCCGAGGAGTCGCTTTTTCGGTTTTACTAGGATCTTTTGCCATAACTATCCACCGAAAATTTTAAGAAGAATTACTGTTTTTGATATCAACATCTGCACAAGTGAATTCATAGCATAAACTATAGCAGAAAAACCGATAAAAAGTGCGGCAAAACCAACCATTATCTGCAAAGGTAATCCCACAATAAAAACGTTAATCTGAGGAATCAACCTGTTTATCAGTGCAAGAGCAAGGTTAACAACAAAAAGTGTAAGCATTATCGGGAAAGCAAGCTTAAAAGAAAGAAGGAAAAGAAGTTTTGCATTCCCCAACATAAAACCTAATAACGACGGGAAATCAAAAGAGATAACTTTTCCAACAGGAATAATTTTAAAACTTGCAACCGCAGAACCTATCAAAAATCGATAAGCATCTGTCAAAAAGAACACAAGATAGAAAAAAAGTATATAAAACCTATCCAGAACGGAAATAACCCCGAAAGTCGGGTCAAACATGTTGGCAACTGTTATTCCCATTGAATAACTAACAAGCTCGGCCGCATAAGAAACTATCCCCAAAAATATAGCAGTCAAAAGTGCCATAGTAAATCCTATAAACAACTCTTTCCCCACCAAAAACCCAAAATCTGCGAAAGAATAGTTTTCCAAAGGTACTCTCACACCTAAAATGGACGATACGAAAAAGGAAAGCGAAACCAAAAGAAAAACTCTCACAGTAAAAGGAACCATCGCAGAATTTATAAAAGGAAACGCCATGAAAAACGCACCAAGCCTTGAAAAGACCGCAAAAAATCCGCCTATCTCGGAAGGAGTAATAATAGGAACATTCATTTCAACAAAGAAACAATCATATTAAAATTTTCTTTTGTATAGTCCACCAACTTCACCATCATCCAACTACCGAAAACAAAAAGAGCAACGAGAGCCGCAAGGATTTTAGGAATAAACGTAAGCGTCATCTCATGAATCTGAGTCGCAGCCTGAAATACACTTATAACCAACCCGACAATGAAAGTTATAAGAAGTACAGGTGCACCTACAATAAGAGTAATTTTAAACATTTCATGCCCCATAGTTATAGCCTGATCAATTGTCATCTGTAACTCCCGATTATCGCTTTTATCAAAAGCTCCCACCCATCCGAAAGTACAAACAGAATCAGTTTAAACGGAAGAGAAAGCATCATAGGCGGAATCATCATCATCCCCATAGACATCAAAATACTTGCAACCAACATATCTATAACAATAAACGGAAGATAAATAACAAAAACAACTATAAAAGCTGTTTTCACCTCACTTATTATGAAAGCGGGGATAAGCGTAATCATTGAAAGCTCCGACGGAGACTTCACATTCTCACCGGAAAGGTCTATAAAAAGTTTCATGTCTTCTTTCCTGGTATTGTTGATAAGAAACTCCTTTATCGGCTCTATAGATCGATTTATCGCCTCAATATCAGTTATCTGTTTATCCATATAAGGCTTAATCGCAACATCGTCAATTTTATTAAAAACCGGTTTCATAACAAAAAAAGTGAGGAAAAGAGAAAGAGCTATTATTACCTGATTCGGCGGAGTTTGAGGTGTTCCAAGAGCATTTCTCAAAAGTGAAAGAATAATAACTATCCGCGTAAAAGCGGTAAGCGTTATAAGAATGGCAGGAGCAAGAGAAATAATTGTAATAAAAAGAATTATTTTTAAGTTCACATCCAGATTTCCGAAATTAGAAACAAGATTCTGCACGGGTTCCCCTGAAGCTGTATAGGGAACCAGAACAAAGCTAGCCAGTAGCAGGGGGATTATTATCTTCTTCATCAACCCACTCTTTAATCTTCCTGATATTTCCTTCATCACATGAGAGAAGAAATTCACTATCTTTCACCTTGACCAACACAAGAGTTTTATTCTTTCCAACATATTTTAACTCTTTTATAACTATTTCTCCTTTATTATCAGGCTTAAATGGAAAAGAAAATCTATAAGAAAAGCGATAAATAAGCAGGAGAAAAAAAACAATCAGAAAAAAAACAATAACCGTTTTTATAAGATACAGATCAATCAAGATCTATTACCTTTACGCCAAACTTATCATTTACTGCTATTAGCTCACCTACGGCAAAACGCTGCCCGTTTATCTTTATAGAGAGAAATTCCTCGAGATTTTTATCAAGAGAAAGGATATCTCCCTCTCTGAGCTTTAGGAGATATCCGAAAGGTTTAACGGTTTTACCCACTTCAACACTTAAAAGCAAACTAACATCTTTCAAATTCTCTATTTTCAACATAAAAACTTACCCTGTTTGAATTATGAAATCCGTAAAGTAAACATTTTTTACACCGCCTAAAGGCAGTATGGCATTTGCCCTCTTAGTAATTTCCTCTTTCAGGAATTCTATTCCTTCGGGAGTTTTAAGGTCAGTCGAACGTTTTGTTAAAAGCAACGTTATAATCGCATCCTTTATCTCGGGGAGCCTTTTCTCTACTTCCTGCTGAATTTTCTGGTTTTTGAGCTCCAAAATTATTGAAATCCTTAAATAACGTTCTATATCTTTATCAGCAAGATTTACCGTGAATGTACCAAGGTCATACATTATTCCTACATTCTCAGTAGCTTTTATCTCTTCAATTATTTTTTGCGCCTTCTGTTCTTGTGTTACTTTCTCTTTTTTGGAAAACATAAACTTATAAGCTGCAAAACCTCCACCACCTAAAACAAGCAACAACACAAGCAGCAAGATAAGCTTCTTCTTGCCACCACCCTGCTGCTCTTCACCTTCGGCAACCTGCTCCTGTTTTTCCTCTTCAGCCATAAAAACCTCTTTTACAAGATAATCTAAACACTCAATTATCTTTTAATATTCATTGTCTCCTGAAGTATCTGATCATCTGTTGTAATAACCCTTGCATTTGCCTGATACGCCCTCTGAGCTGTAATAAGATTTATAAATTCAGACGCTATGTCAACATTAGACATCTCAAGCATTCCACTTCTAACTTTAGATATAACCCCTCCGGGCATTATTACAGGAGTATATGTTTGCTGATTCGGGAGATACAACCAACCTCCTTTACGGGTAAGCATCTCTTTATCTTTAAATGTTGCTATCGCAAGCCTTGCTATATCTTTAACTTTACCGTTGGTATAAGACGCTTTCAACACTCCATCTTCACTCACGGAAATAGCCATAATATCACCTTTATTATTTCCATCCTGCTCGGCATAAAATATAAAATCGGAAGCTACCTGCCTCATACCGTCAAACTGCATATTGATATTAAGAGGCGATGTAGCACCATTTGTAAGATTCACAGAAACCGCTGTTGGTGAACCTCCTGTTAAATTCCCATCACTATCAAAAGTTAATGTACTTGTTCCCACCTGAGTTGTCGTGTCACCATCAGCGTAAATATGAACATCCCAGGAATTTGTTGCCGCATCTGCATGAACAAAATAAAGGTCAAGAGTATGAGGATTACCAAGGGAGTCATAAACAGCAACCGAATTCACATAGTTATATGTATTCGAATCGTTAGGGTCAAAACCTCCGGAAGGAAGGACAGAAGCTCTGGAATCAAGGTTACTCGGCTCCTTCAATTTAACAAAAGTTGTCATTGTAGGTTCCATACTCATTGGAACATTAACACTCCCGATGGAACCGGACATGTTCCCTACATCATCAAGCATCCAACCCTGTATCTTCATACCAAGGGTATTAATTAAATCTCCGTTTGCATCAAGCCTAAACTGCCCGTTTCTTGTATAGTAAGTAACACCGGCATCGGCTTTAACCATAAAGAAACCCTCACCATCAAGAGCAAGGTCAAGAGGGTTATTTGTGTTCATAAATGTACCCTGAGAAAAATCTTTGGCAGTAGCACTGACATATACTCCTCCACCTATTTCAAGATTTTTCGGAGAACCGTTACTATAAGTTGTCAAACTACTGGCAAGAAGATCCTCGAATACCGCTCTTTCAGATTTAAAACCTATAGTATTAACGTTCGCAATGTTATCTGAAATAACCGATA
>Ga0256840_1003930_pt1 | contig 11529 bp, 10 predicted proteins | sample 355202metaG_FD_185969 | JGI IMG/M metagenome (GOLD analysis project Ga0256840, IMG submission 185969) | Hydrothermal vent microbial communities from Mid Atlantic Ridge, Atlantic Ocean - 355-202 | ecosystem: Environmental > Aquatic > Marine > Hydrothermal vents | place: Atlantic Ocean: Mid...
CATTCCTATAAGGGGTATATCAAACCTCTTTATATGAGGAAGGATTTTGATAAGTTCTTCACTCTCGCCACTATAACTGATAGCCAAAACAGCATCATCTTTACCAATCATACCCAAATCACCATGCATGGCTTCTGTTGGATGCAAAAAGAAACTACTTGTTCCTGTACTAGCCAATGTTGCCGCAATCTTTGCACCAACTAATCCACTTTTACCAACACCTGTAACTATGAGTTTACCCTTAGTTTTTACTACCATATTGACCGCATCTTCTATCTCAGAACCAATACGCTCAGCGCATCTTAGTAACTCTTTTGCTTCCATCTCTAAGACTTCTCTTGCAATTTTTACAAAATCCATTTTACTATCCCCTTTAACTCGAACAAGTCCGAGTTAAATTCCTCGCGACTAAAGCTTTTTCCTTGCATAGAATACTTCATTCTTCCTCTTTACATTACAAATATAGTAGGAACGATTGTTGGATATTTTTTCTTCTTTCTAAAGATATGCTTTCTAATAACTGCTCTAAGCTCATTTTCCAATGCTCTTGGGTTTTGTAAAAGTTCTTTTTTGGCATTGACTATAAACTGGTCTATTATGCCTTCCATATCTTGACTAAACGCCTTATCTCTACTATCTGGAACCAAACCATAGCTAACTACTCTTGGTTTAGCTATAAGCTTATGATCACTCTTACTAATCTGCGCCACAATCATAACAAGTCCAGAATCTGCCATCTTTTGTCTGTCTATTACGACATCATTTGCTATTTGCTGATTGATTTGATTGTCAATAAAAACTTTTCCTGTTTTTACTGACTTTACTTTTTTCATATACTTTGGACACAATTCAATCTGGTCTCCATCTCCCATAAGAAGAATATTTCGAGCAGGAACTCCACAACTAATCCCTGTTTCTCTGTGCTTTGCAATATGATTGTACTCACCATGAACTGGCAAAAAGAACTTAGGTTTTGTAAGTCTAAGTATAAGTTTTTGCTCTTCTTGTGCGGCATGCCCACTTACATGAATCTCGCTAAAGTCCTGATAAGCTACATTTGCTCCACTCTTAAGTAAAAAGTTAAGCACTCTAGATACGCTAGCCTCATTACCAGGGATTGCTTTTGCTGAGATTATTATCTGGTCGCTTGTTTTTATCCTTATATGTCTATGTTCATCAGTTGCCATTCTATAAAGCGCACTCATAGGTTCGCCTTGAGAGCCTGTTGTTACTATCAAGACCTCTTTATCGTTATATTTATTGACTTCATGTGGATCTATAAATATTTTTTTATCAAATTCAATATACCCTAAATCCATAGCCGTAAAAAGGTTTCGTTCCATAGAACGACCTATAACACATACTTTTCTTCCATGTGCTACACCATGATCTATAGCTTGACAGATTCTATGCACATTAGATGAAAAAGTAGACATAATAACTCTACCTTTTGCCTTAGCAAAAATAGCATCAAATGTAGCTCCAACCGTACTTTCACTTCTTGTAATTCCTGGCTTATAAGAGTTTGTACTATCACTTAAAAGTGCCAAAACACCTTTTTCGCCATAGTATGCAAAACGATTTAAATCTGCAACATAACCATCTATTGGTGTATGATCTATCTTAAAGTCACCAGTATGGATGATAGTTCCTGCGTCTGTTGTTATAGCCAGCGATGAAGCATCTATGATTGAGTGCGTCATATGCATCCACTCAACCCTAAAATCACCAATCTCTACAATCTTTCTCTTCTCTACAGGACGAAAAAATCTCTTTTCAGCCTTTAGTCCATGCTCATCAAATTTGTTTGAAATCATACCAAGTGGTAAAGGAGTAGCATATATAGGAAACTGCATTTCTTTAAAAAGATATGGCAATGCTCCTATGTGATCCTCATGTGCATGAGAAATAATGATACCTTTTATTTTACTTTTTATAGTTTTCAAATAACTAAAGTCAGGCACTAGTATATCTACGCCATGCATATCTTCACTAGGAAAACTCATACCAACATCAAGAATGATAGCACTTGTTTCTGTTTCAAAAACAGCTATATTTCCACCGATTTCACCAAGTCCACCAAGAGGAGTTATCCAAATTTTTGCATTAGTATTCAATTTTAGTTGAGAAAATTTTTCAAGTCTATCTTTCTGCATTTTCTGATTGGCTTCAATGCAGTTACGCATATCGTTTTGCCACTTTTCATTGCCTTCTAGTATGCTAGATTTATTTTTTGCACTTTGAAATTTTCTACTGTTTCTTTTTTGCTGCGGTCTTCTAGCATTCGGATTTTTGTTGCCAGTTTTTTCATCAGTTTGTTTTGCATTTGGATTTGGTTTTTTATTGCCATGATTATGCTGTGGTCTTCTGTTGTGTTGAGGTTTTTTTACCTCATTTGTTTTAGGAGTTTGCTCCTGCTGTTTCTTCTCTTCCATCTTTATTCCTTAAATCGTTAAATAGTAGATGATGAGACATGACGCTAATTTCATGAGGTCGCACAGTAAGTGGAAAGTCATATTTATCTAAAAGTTGATTGGCATATTTTTTGTCAACCCACTGCGAAATGTTTTTTAACCATGTTTTTCTTGGAGCAGTAAATGAGCGTTTTAGATACTTTTCAAACATATCTAACTCTTCATTTGTCTCGAAAACCCCAGGAAATTCACCTTTAATGAACTCTTTCTCTTTTTTTATCATAAGTATAGACGAAGTTACTTTCGGTTTTGGTTCAAAAGATTCAGGAGCAACATCAAACAAAATCTTGGCACTACCAATTGTCTGTGCCAAAATGGCCAATGATGTAAACTCTTTTGTCTTAGGAGGTGCTGCGAATTTCATAGCAACCTCTTTTTGAATCATAACAACCAAACTCTTGCACAGTGGGTCTTTCAAAGCTTCAAGGATAATAGTTGTAGCGATATAATATGGTAAATTTGCAACCAAATCATAAGGCTCATCACCTAAACTACCCTGCGGAAATCTCTCTAGTACATCACCTTCGACTAGAGTGAATCTTTTCTCGTTTATCTCTTTAAAAAATTTATCTTTTAGATAGACTATCAAATTTCTGTCTACCTCATACGCTACTACAGGTTTCACCTCTAGCAGTCTTTGCGTCAAATCACCTAAGCCAGGTCCGATCTCGATAATCTTTCTATCGCTAACGGGCATCGATTGGATGATCCTGTGTAAAACCGAGGTATCTTTTAAAAAGTTTTGTCCGAATCTTTTTTTTGCTACAATCATTATACCTACCTCTAAACTAAGGCGATTTTATCTAAATCTTGCTTATATATAGATTATTCAGTAATAATTTTGTGTTTTTTTAGTATGATAGGAAAAAGTAAAGAGCTTAGATGGACTACTTCGCAAAAAGAATTATCCCTTGTTTGGATGTTAAAGATGGTAGAGTTGTAAAAGGTGTAAACTTTGTTGGCTTGCGTGATGCAGGAAATCCCGTAGAAGTAGCGAAGCGCTACAACGATGAGGGTGCAGACGAGATTACATTTTTAGACATCACTGCAACGCATGAAAATCGTAATACTATGATTGATATGGTTGAAGAGGTTGCAAAAGAAGTATTTATACCACTCACAGTTGGTGGAGGTATCAGAACTTTAGATGATATATACAAACTTCTAAAAGTAGGTTGCGACAAGGTAAGTATAAATTCACACGCTATTAAAAACCCAGATTTCATCAATGAAGCTTCACAAAGATTTGGATCGCAGTGTATTGTTGTTGCTATTGATGCAAAAAAGACAGGTGATAGCTGGCATGTATATGTTAGTGGAGGAAGGATAGATACTGGACTAGATGCATTAGAATGGGCGAAAGAAGTTCAATCAAGAGGAGCTGGAGAGATACTACTAACTTCTATGGATTGTGATGGTGTAAAAACTGGATATGATATAGAGTTGACTTCAAAAATGAGTCGCATGCTTGACATTCCTGTTATAGCAAGTGGTGGAGCTGGAACTATGGAACACATAAAAGAAGCGTTTGAAAATGATGCGGATGCTGCACTTGCTGCTTCAATATTCCACTTTAAAGAGATAGATATCATGGATTTAAAAGAGTATTTAAAAGACAACAATATACCAGTGAGATTATAATGATAGTTTGTGCTGGCAGAAATGAAACTTTTGATTTTGCTACTCCAATCGGAGTAGGGTTGATTGAAAGTGCTATGAACTTAAGCAAACTTATTCTCTCAAACAAACCAGAATTTCTACTTTTTATTGGTAGTGCAGGGAGCTATGGAAAGCATAAGATTTTTGATATAGTGACTTCAAAAACTGCGGCTAATATAGAATTGGGCTTCTTAGATAAGCTCTGCTATACTCCTTTGGAAAGTGAAATTTCGCTTGAAGAGAGTCAAAATGTTCCACGTGAAACACTAAATATAATAAACTCAAGTAACTACATAACTACAGATAGTGTTAGCTCAAGAAAGTTACTAACACTTGGTTTACAGTTAGAAAATATGGAGTTTTTTTCACTCCTAAGAATAGCGAAAGAGTATGATATACCAACAAAAGGCATTTTTATCGTGACTAACTACTGTGATACTAACGCACGAAAAGATTTCTTAAACAATCACAAAAAAGCAAAACAATTACTAACAGATTATATGGAGAATTATAATGAAAAAAAATAATATATTGGACTTTACAAAAGAAGAATTGGCTGATATTATTAAGCCGTCATTTAGAGCAAAACAGATTTATCAATGGATATATTGCCAGTATGTAAACTCATACGATGATATGAAAAACATACCAAAAGAGATGAGAGAAACTCTAAAAAATGACTACACTCTAAACCCTCTAACTTTTATAAAAAAGGAAATTAGTAGTGATGAAAGTGTCAAATACTTATTTGCTTTGCATGATGGATATACTGTTGAATCTGTTTTGCTGCCTATGAAAAAAGAGGACGTGGCAGAAGATGGAACGCTAATACATCATACCAAATTTACAATCTGCATATCTTCCCAAGTAGGATGCAAGATAGGATGTACTTTTTGTCTAACCGCAAAAGGAGGATTTAAAAGAAATCTTAGTGCAGGGGAGATAACAGCCCAAGTTCTTGAAATTAAAAAAGATAATGGAATTGCGCAAAACAGAAGAGTCAATATAGTCTATATGGGCATGGGCGAACCACTAGACAACATAGACAATGTTGCAAAGTCTGTTAAGATATTTTCAGATCCTGATGGACTTGCAATCAGTCCCCGAAGACAGACTATTTCTACAAGTGGATTAAGTAAGCAGATAGAAAAACTTGGCAAAATGGACCTAGGAATTCTTTTAGCCATATCACTCCATGCCGTAGATGATGAGCTTAGAGAAAAGCTAATGCCAATCAATAAAGCTTACAACATTGAGTCAATCATAAATGCCGTAAAGGCTTTCCCGATTGATGCAAGAAAACGAGTTATGTTTGAGTATCTAGTCATGCAAAATGTAAATGACGATATCAAAAGTGCAAAAAAACTAGTAAAACTTCTTCATGGCATAAAAGCAAAAGTAAATTTAATCTACTTCAATCCACATATCGGAAGTGAATTTCAAAGACCATCAAGAAACTCTGTTGTTGCATTTCAACAGTATCTTACAGACCATGGACTTCTTTGCACCATAAGACAATCTAAAGGTTTAGATATAAGCGCAGCATGTGGACAACTAAAAGAAAAAACAGATAAAGAACTAAAAAATAATAAAGGAGAAGCTTAATGTCAGTTGTTGATTGGTCAGAAGTTGGATTTTTACTAATATTCGTTTTAGTCGCAGTAGGAGGGATAATAAAAGTCCTCTTCCTTGATGAAAAAAAGTAGATAGCTAAAAAACTATCCACTCTTTTTCGACAAGAAGTTCATGGTCTTTTAAAATCTGCCCAACAAACTTGTCTCCTTGATTTATGATACCAACTCCCTTTGGTGTTCCACTCATAACGATATCACCATTTTGTAAACTAGAAAAACTATTTATCTCTTTTAGCATATCTTCTGGTTTGTAAAGCATATGAGAAACCAATCCATCTTGTATAAGTTTATCATTGATAAAAAGCTTTACATGTAAAGAATCTGTGTCGCCGTCAAATACTACGAAATCGCTAAACACAGAAGCCCCATCAAATGCTTTTGCTCTTTCCCACGGAAGACCTTTCTCTTTTAATTTACTTTGAATTCCTCTTTTTGTTAGGTCAAGTCCAAAACCAACTCCAGCTATCTTGCTCTCAAGTATCAAAAAAGATATCTCCCCCTCATAGTGTATGGGTTCTTCTTTACATGCAAGAAGCTTATCTGATATGGAAGAATTTGGTTTCATAAAAATGACCATTGAAGAGGGGATTTCATTGCCTAGTTCTTTTATGTGCTCAACATAGTTTCTACCTATACAAACTACCTTACTTGGAGTTATTTTTTTTTGATTAAAATTTACAGTTTTCATAAAATTCCTTTTTTATATCTACTTTTGACACTATATCATATTTTATATCTTTATACTCAAATGAAATTTTGCTAGCATGCAGCAGCAACCTTTTAGATTTAGTAATCTCGATCATGGTTTTTTCAGTTACCAATCCGTCGAGATAGTCACCTGCTATATTTTCATCTACACCATATAAAGTATCGCCAACTATATAATGTTCCACGTGAAACAAATGAGCTCTTATTTGATGTTGTCTTCCAGTTTTAGGAATCGCTTTAACCAAAGTTACATGGTTTGTACTATCATATTCTATAGGCTCAATTATCGTAGAAGAAGCTTTCCCATTGTCGTGAACATGCACTTTAATTCTAATAGATGAACTAGGTAAATCTACTAATAGTTTTTCGTCTATATCTACAGCTTGACTCACTTCACCATGAACCAAAGCAACATACTCTTTATAAACTTTTTTATCTTCAAAAAGTTGTTTTAGTTCTGCATCACTTTTTTTGTTTTTACTCACAACTATAAGTCCACTTGTTCCTTTATCTATGCGATGAGCTGCATTTGCATCTCTTCCAAAAAGATACTTGATATCATCGTTTAGAGTTTGTACTTCTTCTCTTTTTCTTGGATGAACTAAAAGCCCACTTGGTTTTTCAAAAACTGCAAAATCTTCTGTCTGAAAAACTGGTTCTAGTCCTAAAGGATTTGGTTCAAAAACTGCAACTTCTATCTCGCCACGAATCTCTCCGCTTTTATGTTCTAGTAAAACTCCATCAACAAATACTCTTTTTCTATCTACTGTTTTTTGTGCTTCATGGATAGATATTCCTAACTCATCCATCAAAACTTTAAATGTTTTTTTAAGTTCTTTTTGGAAGAACTTTTTTGTGATATATGCCAAATTTTTAGCTCCTTTTTAACCTAATTAGATATAATAAATATCTTTTATAAAATACAATTTTAACATAAAAAGGCACTAAGATGGTTGAACGCTACTCAAGACCTGAGATGACTAAGAACTGGACACAAGAAGCAAGATATCAAGCATGGCTAGATGTAGAAAAAGCCGCAGTTAAAGCTTGGAACAGAATTGGGCTAATCCCTGATGAAGATTGCAACAAGATTATAAAAAATGCCACTTTTAGTGTTGAAAGAATCGAAGAGATAGAAGCCGTCACTAGACATGACCTGATTGCATTTAACACAAGTGTAAGTGAGAGTCTTGGCAAAGAGTCAAGATGGTTTCACTATGGCATGACAAGTTCAGATGCTGTTGATACAGGTGTAGCACTACAGATGAAACACTCACTAGAAATCATAATCGCTGATACAAAAACACTAATGAGCTCAATCAAAAAAAGAGCCCAAGAACACAAGATAACGCTTATGGTCGGAAGGAGTCATGGCATACATGGAGAACCTATTACCCTTGGTTTGGTTCTTGCTGTTTGGTATGACGAGATGGCTAGACACTTGGAAAATCTAGAGCAAACTATGGAAGTCATATGCGTAGGTCAAATCAGTGGTGCTATGGGTAACTTTGCACATGCTCCGCTTGAACTTGAAGAGTACGCTTGTGAAGAGTTAGGATTAAAACCTGCTCCAGTTTCAAACCAAGTAATCCAAAGAGATAGATACGCTAGACTTGCTACAACTTTAGCTCTTCTTTCTTCAAGCATAGAAAAATTTGCTGTTCAGATTAGACATTGGCAAAGAACAGAAGTATATGAGTGTGAAGAGTTTTTTGCAAAAGGTCAAAAAGGCAGTTCTGCCATGCCTCATAAAAGAAATCCAATTTTAACAGAAAACATAACTGGGCTAGCAAGGATGGTAAGAGCTTATGTGGTTCCAGCACTTGAGAATGTTGCCCTTTGGCACGAGAGAGATATAAGTCATAGTTCTACTGAAAGATTTTGGCTACCAGATGCTTTTATAACAACAAATTTTATGATGCACAGAATGAACGATGTCATAGCAAATTTAACAGTAATGCCAAAAAATATGATAAAAAATCTTAACTTAACTGGTGGATTGGTATTTTCTCAAAGAGTTCTTTTAGAACTTCCACTTCTAGGAGTAAGCAGAGAAGATGCTTATAGAATTGTTCAAAAAAATGCTATGAAAGTCTGGAAAGAGATTCAAGAGGGCAAACCTACAACAAACGAAAAAGGCGAAAGTCTATACCTAAATCATCTACTAAACGATAAAGAGTTAAGAGAAAAATTGAGCGAAGAAAAGATACGCGAGTGTTTTAATTATGATTATTACACTAAGAATGTAGATAAAATTTTTAATAGGGTTTTTAAATGATAACTGTACAAAAACGAAATGGAAGAACTGAAACATTAGATATATCAAAGATACAAAAACATACAAGTCGAGCAGTAGAAGGTCTCAGTAATGTAAGTCAAAGCGAGCTAGAAGTTGATGCAAAAATTCAATTTCGCGATATGATTACTACCAAAGAGATACAAGCTACTCTCATAAAAACGGCTGTTGATAAAATCGATATTGATCGTCCAGATTGGACTTTTGTTGCAGCTCGTCTTTTTCTTTATGATTTATATCATAGAGTAAATCAATTTAGCGGATATGGTAGTCTTAAAGAGTATTTTGAAAAAGGCGAAAAAGAAGGACGACTAGTTCTTGGACTAAAAGAAAAATACGACTTAGACGATTTAGATAGCTATATCAAACCAGAACGCGACTTGCAGTTCAATTACTTGGGTATGAAGACTATGAATGATAGATACCTCATAAAAGACCGCAAAGGTGACCCTATAGAGCTCCCACAGCATATGTTTATGGCGATTGCAATGTTCCTAGCTCAAAACGAATTAAACTCTCAGGATTGGGCTAAAAAGTTCTATGATTTGATAAGTAAATTTGAAGTTATGCTTGCAACTCCAACACTCTCAAATGCAAGAACTCATAGACATCAACTTAGCTCTTGCTACATTGGAAGTACACCAGACAATATAGAAGGTATATTTGACTCATATAAAGAGATGAGCCTTCTTAGCAAGTTTGGCGGAGGGATTGGTTGGGATTGGAATCTCGTTCGCTCTATGGGTGGAAGTATCGATGGACACAAAAATGCTGCTGGAGGTATAGTTCCATTTCTAAAGATAACCAATGACATAGCAATTGCTGTTGACCAACTTGGTACTAGAAAAGGCGCAATTGCTGTTTATATTGAGCCGTGGCACATGGATATTCTTGACTTTTTAGATCTAAAGAAAAACTCTGGAGAAGAGAGAAGAAGAGCTCATGACCTTTTTCCTGCTATGTGGCTAAATGACCTGTTTATGGATAGAGTCAGTAAAGACGAGATGTGGACACTTTTTGATCCTTATGAAGTCAATGACCTTGCAACTCTTTATGGTGACAATTTTAAAAAACGATATGAAGAATATGAAAATGACCCAAGCATAGCAAAAGATAGAATTCGCGCAAAAGAGTTATGGAAAAAAATGCTAACTGAACTCTTTGAAACAGGAAATCCATTTTTATGTTTTAAAGATAGTGCAAACAGAGCAAACCCAAATGACCACTCAGGTTTTATCAGAAGTTCCAACCTTTGTACAGAGATTTTTCAAAATACTGAACCAAATCACTATAAAACTAAAATCATATATGATGATCAAAGTATAGATATATTTGAAGAGAGTGATTTAGTCAAAGTTGATAGCGGCATAACAAAAGAGTCCAAGAAAGTAACCGCACTTGATAGCATAAATGGCAAGAAAATTTTTATAGTTGAGAAAGAGATGACTGAAGGCAAAACTGCAGTTTGTAACCTTGCAAGCATAAACCTATCAAAAATAAACACCAAAGAAGAGATAGAAAGAATAGTTCCAATAGCCGTAAGAATGCTAGATAATGTCATAGAACTAAACTTCTATCCTCACGCAAAAGTAAAACATACAAATCTAAAATCTCGCTCGATTGGACTTGGAGTTATGGGTGAAGCTCAAATGCTAGCTGAAAACAAACTAGAATGGGGCAGTTATGATCACTTCGCAAAGGTAGATGAGATTATGGAAGCCATAAGTTATAACGCCATAAAATCTTCATCAAATCTTTCGATTGAAAAAGGAAAGTACCCAGAGTTTGATGGCTCTAAGTGGAGCAGGGGAATTTTTCCCATAGATAGTGCAAATGAAGAAGCAAAAAAACTAGTAGATCGTGGTGGGCTTTTTGGCTACACTTACAACTGGGACGAGCTACGAGAATATGTAAAGAAAAATGGTATGAGAAATGGCTACTTGATGGCAATAGCACCTACAAGCTCAATCTCTATTTTAGTAGGAACAACACAAGCCATAGAGCCTGTATATAAACGCAAATGGTTTGAAGAAAATCTGTCTGGTATGATTCCTGTAGTTGCGCCAAAACTAAGCACAGAGACTTGGGCATACTACACGCCTGCTTACGACTTAGACCAAAGACTGCTCATAAAAGCGGGAGCAATTAGACAAAAATGGATAGACCAAGGACAAAGCCTAAATATCTTTATGACGCTAGACAAGGCAAGCGGAAAAGTGCTAAATGATATCTATATGTTAGCATGGAAACTTGGAATCAAATCAACTTACTACCTTAGAAGTCAATCACCAGAACAAAAGATAGATGTAGCTGATAGAAGCCTAGAATGCGAAGGTTGTCAATAAATCTAAAAGTAAGCAAGGGAAAAATATGACTTATAAAGCTTTACATGTAGAAGAAAAAGATGGTAAATTTACAAAAGAGATAAAAGAGTTGCCTCTAAAAGATTTAGACACAAATGATGTACTTATACGCGTAAAGTATAGTGCTCTTAACTTTAAAGATGCACTAAGTGCAAGTGGCAACAAGGGAGTAACTAGAGAATTTCCTCATACTCCTGGCATAGATGGAGCTGGGGTAGTAGAGAGAAGTAGTAGCCCTAAGTTTAAAAAAGGTAATGAAGTAATAGTTACTAGTTTTGATCTTGGTATGAATACAAATGGCGCATTTAGTGAGTATATTAGTGTACCAGAAAAGTGGGTCATTCCACTACCAGAAACACTCACCCTAAAAGAAGCCGTTTCTATAGGAACGGCAG
>Ga0256840_1003931_pt1 | contig 11526 bp, 15 predicted proteins | sample 355202metaG_FD_185969 | JGI IMG/M metagenome (GOLD analysis project Ga0256840, IMG submission 185969) | Hydrothermal vent microbial communities from Mid Atlantic Ridge, Atlantic Ocean - 355-202 | ecosystem: Environmental > Aquatic > Marine > Hydrothermal vents | place: Atlantic Ocean: Mid...
AAAAATAGAAATAACCGATGATATGATACAAGCCATAGCCAACAGTGCTGTACGAGAAGCACAAAGAAAAAGCCTAGAAAATGGCATACCCAATGTCTATAGTAAAAATGGTGTGCTTTACTTCCAACTTCCAGATGGGACTATCACGATGGATAACCCTTTTGAAAAAGGCGAGTTGAAAGAGCGGTTGGGTGCTTTGACTGGTAAGTAGACAATTAAGGATAAGATAGAGGATGAAGAGAATGACTAGGTTATCGTTATCACCTGACACCTAAATTCACACCTAAATTCTAGTTTAGAGAGATGGTCTAAAGATTTTACAAGGAGAAAAGATGCCAAATAGAAAACACACAAAGTTACTGCATGAAGGTAAATATGTTGCAGAAGTAGAGATTGAGATTATAGACAATGAAAATGCTTGGTCTCCCTATATTAGTTTGGATGATGCGATGAAGCTTGATACTGTGCGTGAATTATTACGAGAAGAAAATATAACAGAAGCTAAAAAATATGGGAAAGTTTATATACTTAAGCCTGTTGCTGCGTAGGAGTAGATTATCTATATCATTTCACGTTGAAAAAATCTAAAATCTATATATGTTATAATACTAGCTAAAGGAGCATTTATGTCTATGAATGATATTAAAAATATGCCTATTCAAGAGCGAATGCAATTGATGGAAGTGTTGCTAGATTCATTTTCCAACGACGATATGGATATGCCTTCTCCTGCTTGGCATGAAGAGATACTTAACCATAGAAAAGAGAGACTTGCTTCTTCAGAGGTGAAAACCTATACTTTGGATGAATTAAAAGCTCTAAGATAGATGAAATTCTATACGGTACTTACTACTGAGTTTGCATTAAATGATTTACAAGCAGGCAGAATATTTTACGACAAACAAGCATCTTTACTAGGTGATTATTTTTTTGATGCACTGCTTACAGATATAGAGTCTTTACATTTTTATGCAGGTATTCACTTGCAAGAGTATGGCTACTACAAGATGCTGTCAAAACGTTTTCCCTATGCGATTTATTATGAGATACTAGATGACGTGGCACGTGTTATCGCGGTACTTGACCAGAGACGAGACCCTATGTATATTTATGATGAGATTGATGGACGATAAAATTGAGTGGGGGAATTGATATTCCACCACATAGGGCAACAGGTATAATATTGCCTTGTGTGCTTAGAAGAAATAATGGATAGGATGTGGAAATAAGTTATCGTTATCACCTGACACCTCTAATTTGACACCTCTAATTAAAAGGATAAAAAATGATATTTACACCGTATGATTACCCTGACAATCTTAATATTGAGTCATTTTATGAAATATATGATCAAGTAAAAAAAGCTCATCAAAATGGTGATAGCCAATTAATTTTTGCTAAAGCTCCAGTGTTTAGTGACTTTCCAAAAGATGAAGGAATTTCTTTTATAATAGAAGAAATAATAACATTAGAAAACTTCACAACACAAGAAATTTCTAATGTATTGTCTAAATATATTCCTTTTATTGGGAAGCATAAAATTGAAATTATTAAAGAATTTGATAATAAATGTTCATCAGCATATGATGGTCAATTACCTAATCCTAAGATAGAAAGATTGGAAGTTCAATTGTACTTTGGATATGATAGGTTTCATATAATTAATACTGATACTTTATCTAGAAAACAAAATGGTTTGTATATTGAACCAATTGATTACTCTTTTGCATTAGATAGTAATGTGGCATCAAATTTTATGAAATATGATGAAATGCATGATGAGCAATATAAAGCTTTATATGAACTACTTTGTTCTGATAAATACAATATAGATATATTGCCTTATATCATTGAAGTAATAATGAATGGAATTAAAAAATATGGCATAAATTATAAATTAAATAAGAGTAATAAAAATGAAGATCAACAGAGATTTTTTGATAATATAAAAGTGTTTCATAAATATAATTTTTTTAAAGAAAAATTAGACAAAAGATTTATTAATAATTTAATTAAAGCATATAATCCACTTATTAAATATATTGCTTATATGTATTATTCTGCATACATCCTTGTAATTACAATGATGGAAGCAAAATTTAAATTTAAAGATTCACAGAAAAAAATAAAACATTATGTTTTTACTGAATTACGAAAGTTAAACATACCAATTGAAAATCGATATAAAGCAATATTGTATTTATTTGTTCAAAATCCTGGGCATTTATTTTTTAAAAAAATAATCAATATAGCAAATACAAAAAAATATTTTGAAAATTTAGATAATACGGCTAGAGATATAGCTTTATCAAATTTAGATAAGTACATATATCTTAATCAAGATAAGAAGTTAAAAGGAATTTTTCCACTTTTAGCAAGTGATGATGCAGATTTTATTCAAATGTTAAAGGACACAAAACCAGACTTTATCTTGAAAAATAATGCTTTAGTAATGTATATATATAAATCAATATGGAAAGATATAGATAAAAATTATTATAACCTATTTATATCAAATAATTCGAAAGTGTACCATTTTGAAGAACAAAATTTACAGGCTTTAATTCAAACTTCAAAAGATAAAGAAGAATCTTTTAGAAATTTAATTATGGCGAATTCGCATTCCTAGGAGAGTGTAAATCTAACTGTGTAACCCACCTCTTATTACCAAATCACTTCGTATATTTTGACATAATTTCGCTAAAAAATATACAAAGTTGAGGATAAATCTCAAACCAATTTCTAAAGAATAGGGGTCGGGTGATAACGATAACTCCATATAAATACCTCAAATATTCTAGCCCTTACGGCGAGATATTGACAATATGCATATTCCCTTATGTGGTGTGATAGCAATCACACCCTACGAAAAATTGTACTTAAAAAAGCTGACTTCAGATAACAACAAAACTACCACACTTTTGCTATAATCCCCCATGCTAAAATACCTACAACCTTACGATACAAAACTCCAAGCACAGATACAACAGCTCATAGACAATGACACGCTAGGTAAGTACATACTCACTAAATATGCTAGCGTACATAGCTACAGTTCTGACAAGGCTTTGTATGGGTATGTGATGGAGCTAAAAAATAGTTTTATGAAAGATATTACCGCACTAACTAAATACATCAATATTTGAAAGAGCGAGAGGAGATAATATGTGAGTGAAAAAATTTGTAGGACTAACTGGTTAATGCAAAGATTTTTTTGCTTGCAGATTGCCTTCTCTCGTTCTTCCCTACGGGTGCAGTGCTTTTGACCATACTCTGCGTTAGATTTTCTCGAATTCGCTAAGGCGAGTCCTTCAAAAATCTGCCTTGATTATGAACAAAATCGCTGCATCAAAAATTGATGTATTTAGTTAGTGCGGTAATAGCTCACCCATAGCCAAGGTTGATGTATGACACCAAAATACGTGATGTAAATGCCGCTTTGGGTACACATACCTACGTGAGTAGAGTTCAAGGTGGGAAACTCAAGGCGAAGCATGAGATACGCATAGCACACATTTTTAAGCCCATGCCTGAGCCATTTTTAAAGATGATAGTCACCCATGAACTTGCCCATCTCAAAATAAAAGAACATAATAAAGCCTTTTATAAACTGTGTGAACACATGGAGCCCGAGTATCATCAATTAGAGTTTGACCTGAGAGTGTATTTGACTTATAAAGAACGCTTTGGGTCTTTGTGGGCATAGCGTGCATTTAGTGTGTAATTTGCTATACTACGCAGATGAATATCTCGAATATAAATATAGTTTGTCCCCATTGTCTTGAAGTATGCAATGTAGAAAAAAAAGAGTCCACTATTTCACAGGAGTGTACAAAGTGTGGAGACTCACTTTTGGACGCTAAGCCCATCACTGCCAATGCAGTCATCTTAGAACACTTTATGAAAAACTCAGATTTACCCCTTGTGGTGGACTTTTGGGCACCTTGGTGTGGGCCGTGTATCTCTATGGCTCCACATTTTGAAAAAGCTGCTCTTGCCATGCCCTTGCAAGCACAATTTCTAAAGATAAACAATGACAATGAACAAACATTAGGCTCTGATTTTCTTATAAAAAATATACCTGCTGTGCTAATGATTAGAGAGGGAAAAGAGATAGCTAGATTTACTAGGATGCGTAGTAGTAAGCAGATACAAAAGTGGGTGAGGCAGTATATTGGAGTTAATGGTGGCTAGTACGTAAAATGTGCTAGTTTTTCTAATGAAGTTTTTAATGTATGATGCATATCATCATCTTTTACATTGAATGCATTGTTCTCTAGGCAGAGCCATACTAAGGACTTGATGTCACTTAGTGGCTGAAAGTTTTCTATGCCGTTGTGTGCGAGGTCTAAAAATACAAGGTCTTTGAGTGCGGTGATGCTTTCTATGTTGCTTATTTGATTATGATTTGCTTCTATCTTTTTGAGTTTTTTTAATGCTTGTAGTATAGAAATATCAGCTATCTTGTTGTGTTTCATGAAAATATGTCTTATTTTAGGGAGATTTTTAACTGTCTCAATGTTGTCTAGGTTGTTGTTAGAAAAAGCAAGCTTATGGAGGTTTGTGAGTGTTGAGAGGGCATCGATGTTACTTAGGTTGTTTCTGGAGACTGAGAGTGCCCCTAACCATGTTAGTTCGCTTATAGAAGAGGGCAATACATCTAACTCAAGACCACTGATGTTTAAGTAGTCTATCTTCTCTGCTTTGCATTTGGCTATCTTTTCTTCTGCAATCTGTATGCCATTCATAATTTCTCCTGTATTTTTTGTCTGCCCATAATACTATAAGCTAACTTTTAATAAGCAGTTAAGCCCCATCACAACCCTCTGCACAAAACTTTTGCTTAGAACAAAAGATGTATGTCGTACCTAAAAATGTAAACTCTAGGTAGTAAGCATGCAGCATAAGCCTAGAAGCACCAGTTGTTTTTATGCGTTCATTGGTTTTTACGTTGCCGTTTAAAAAGGCATCTACAAAGTTTTCATCAAGTCCATAGATGGGGTCACCTACTATTCTATGTGACAGTGATTCTAAATGTACTCTAATTTGGTGTTGTCTTCCTGTGTAGGGTATGGCTTCAACTAAGGTTTGGTTTTTCACCTTGTCATAGGCTAGGGGTCGTATGTCTGTGCTTGACTCTTTGCCATCTGGTGTGATTTTCATTTTTAACTGTATGAGACCATCTGAAGTTGTTATTTTTCTATCAATCAAGACTTCTTCTTTTAGCTCATTTTCTACGAGGGCTTTGTACTTTTTAACAAACTCTTTTTTAGCGAACATCTCTTGTAAGACATGTTGTGAGTAGGCATTTTTAGAGACAAGCACGAGTCCTGATGTTTCAACATCTATACGGTGTACTAAGTTGGCATCATCTCCAAAGAGGTAGCGTATTTCATCTAAGAGTGTGTACTGGGTAGAACGTGTAGTAGGGTGCACCAGTAAGCCTGAGGGTTTATCGTAAAGTGCAAAATGTTCTGTTTGAAAGAGTGGTTTTAGCCCTTTGGTGATGGGCTCAAAGATTAAGACTTCTATGTAGCCAGATTTGAGTACATACCCTTTTTGTAAACGCTTGTTTTTATGGTCAGTGATTTTGGCATTTTTGAGAAGTTTATGGGCTAGTGTCTTAGACAACATCACAACATCTACTAAAAAGTCTTCTACTTTTTCACCTGCTATGACATCATATTTTTTAAGTACATAGGGCAATAATAATCCTTACTATAAGTTAAGAGAAGTGTAGATACTTGGGGAATATAAACAGGTACTTACACTTAAAGTTTACGTGGTTCAAAAAATAGAGATAAATAATAACTTTTCTTTATAAGAATCATGAGTAATAAAGAAGTAATGATGCTTATAGTAAAAGTAAATAGTACTACTAGTATCATTCCTATGGGCTCTTCAGTATACTTTATTAATAAATCATATGTCTTATGAGCGATATAACCATGGAAAATCAATATATATAAACTAGATTTTCCAATGAGATTAAATAGATATTTCGTCTTTTTTAAACTTTGTAGCATAAAAGATATATATATAATTATATATATTCCACATATTGAACCAACTATAGAAAATAATGGTTCTATAAAGATTCTTTTATTTAGTTCGATAAAGGCATCGCTATATATAGTGATAAAAATAAGAATTAAAATGCATAAGTAGAATATGACTTGATTAGTAGAAAAATTAATAATTGAGTTCTTGAGTAATTTCCCAGCAATAAAATATGAAGATGTTATTAAAATAATATCCATACTAAAGGGTAATCCAGTTAGCTCAAAATTATGACTAAATATAGAAATAGGTATTTGCCAAAACATATCAATATTATAGGAACCAATAATCAATAATAAACTAATGATGAGCCACTGAACTGAAACGTGGTAGCTGTCGAACTTTGCAAACCTAAATAGAAAATATGTAAATAGATAGATTAAAAATAAATGAGTCAGGAACCACATAGGATCCCACAATATAGTGTCTCCAACTCCATAAAACACACCTAATATTTGATTTATAGGTAGATTTCCTTCTTTGTATATAGCGAAAAAAACCAAAATAATTGATACTGAAAAATAAGGTTTAAGAAGTGTATCAGACTTTTTAAATAGGAATTCTTTTAAATTATATTTGTATGAGAAAAAGACGCCAGAGAGAAAGAAAAAAAGTGGTAACATAATAAAAGAAATAATATTAATAAGTTCTGGGGTTGCATTGTATAGTTTTGTATGATACCCGACAACAAGTATCATGGCTATCCCTTTTGCAATATCTATATGTTCAAATCTATTATTCATCTACTAGTTTACCTTTTATATTAAATTTATACTTAAATAACTTTTTTATGAATTATGGTATGTTGCATTTTAGATAAAATTACGACAATACAATTGACTAAGTTATTTCCAAATTTAAACTGTATCTTATCCTAGATTCTTTAAGGTATAACAATTGGAAGAGTTAAAAAATATTTGTAAGAAAATAAACCCTTCAAAATTTTATCACTTTTATTTTAATACACGTATTAAAATCATCATCTGCTATAATATACATAAGAATACAAACAGATAACCCAAGGAAACAAAATGAAGAAACAAGATTTTAACGAAGGTCTTTTAGGCTTTTTAGATGCATCACCTACACCTTTTCATGCAACACAAAACATGGCTAAGATGCTTGAAAATGCTGGGTTTGTAAAGCTTATAGAAGAAGAGAAGTGGGAACTAAAAAAGGGGAATAAGTACTACGTGACACGTAATGACTCTTCACTCATAGCATTTACTTACCCTAAAACTTCTGACTACATGATGTTAGGGTGTCATACAGACTCACCTAACTTAAAGCTAAAGCCAAACCCTGTCATAAAAGAGCATGGTGTAGTGAAGTTTACTGTGCAGCCTTATGGTGGACTACTTCTTAACCCTTGGTTTGATAGAGATTTGTCGCTTGCTGGTAAAGTCTCTTACCTCAATGAAAGAGATGAGATAAAAGAAACACTCATAGATGTGCAAAAGTCCATAGCCATCATACCTTCACTCGCCATTCACCTAGATAAAAAAGCAAATGAAGGCAGAACGGTCAACAAACAAACAGACATCTCTCCCATACTCTCAACCAATGAGGATTTTGAATTTGAAGACTTTATACGCTGGCAGTTAGAAAAAAATGAGATACGAGATGTAAAAGAACTGTATGCATCTGAACTTAGTCTATATAGCACACAAAAAGCCTCTTATGTGGGTTTAAGAGATGACTTCATAGCCTCTGCAAGGTTAGATAACCTTTTGTCTTGTTATGTGGGATTGTTGTCTTTGTGTTCAGCAGATGCAGACGAGCCTATGCTTTTCATAGCCAGTGATCATGAAGAAGTAGGGAGCCGTTCTAGTTCTGGAGCAGGGGGAAGCTTTCTTGAAAATACACTCAGACGTATGTACCCTAACTATGATGAATACATGCAGATGATACGCACCTCCATCATGATAAGTGCAGACAACGCACATGCCTTACACCCCAACTATGCAGACAAACACGACAAAAACCACAGCCCATACATAAACAAAGGTACGGTCATTAAAGTAAATGCTAACCAAAAATACGCTTCAAACACCACAAGTATTTCTAGATTTATGCATGTGGCAAATAAAGCGGGAGAACCTTACCAGCAGTTTGTCACACGTTCAGACATGGGTTGTGGTTCAACCATAGGACCCATTACTGCGACAAGACTAGGCATAGAAACACTTGATATTGGACTACCCACCTATGCGATGCACTCCATACGTGAGCTAGCAGGGGCAGGTGATGCCTTTTCGTTGTATAAGATTTTACTTAGGTGGAGAGATTGATTCACATAGTGATACTTTTGATAGAGTATCCGTAGCCAAAAAGAGAAATAAAAAAGAGAAATAAAAAAAGAGAACACATGCCAAGCCTAAAAATATCAAACACCATCACCCTAGATGAAAATGAGATAGAAATATCTGCCATACGGGCAAGTGGCTCTGGTGGTCAGAAGGTGAACAAAGTTTCTGCTGCTATTCATCTACGTTTTGCCGTGGAGGCTTCTTCACTCCCCGAGTATTACAAAGAAAAGCTACTCGAAAATAAAGACAAACGCATCACCAAAGAAGGCATAGTAGTCATCAAGTCGCAACAACATAGAAGCCAAGAACAAAACAGAACAGAAGCTCTGGAGCGTTTGGTAGAACTGATAAAAAGTGTTAATGTCGTGCAAAAAAGTCGTGTACCTACGAAACCTACCAAGGGTTCTGTGGGCAGAAGGCTGTATTCTAAAAAGAAGCAGGCTACTAAAAAACAGTTGAGAGCGAGAGTAAAAGGGGGATGATTAACATTCGTTTAAACACGCTAAAAGAGGGCAAATGCCTGGACGATTGAGTGTACATGATGACAGTGCATTTAAACGTGACATAGCTCTAAAATTTGCTACGTTTAAAGATGATGTAAATGTACTAAAGAAGCGTTATAACATAGCACCAACCATAGACATACCCATCTACACTAACAACAAAGTGTATACTTATGCACACTTTGGGCTCATACCCTCATGGGCAAAAGATAGAGGTGCTTTACAGGTAAATGCACGAAGTGAAACTGTTTTTGAAAAGAGTAGTTTCAAAGAAGCTTACAAAGCACGTAGATGTCTCATACCTATAAATGGTTACTATGAATGGCTAAAAGACTCACATAGTAAAAAGAGCCAAGCTTATTTTATACAGGCATCTAGCAAAGAGTATTTGGTATGTGCAGGGGTGTATGAAACATGGTATGACAATGCGTTAAAGCAGATTGTACTCACCTGTGCTTTACTCACTACTAAGCCAAATGAAAAGATAGCCAGTATTCATGACCGTATGCCAGTGATACTAGAAGAGGGTGACTGGGAGTTATGGTTGGATTCTAAGAGTACATATGCCCAACTCAACAGACTTTACCTGCCACTAAGCAGTGAAAAGATGACGTATTTTACAGTTAGCGATGTAGTAAATAGTGTGAAAAATGACAGTATAGAATGCATAAAAGAAGTGTCGCATATAGAGCCTAGACAGGGCTTACTTTTTTGATACAATACTAAAAGTAGGGATGAAGGAAATAACCATGGATGTAAAAGCAAAGAGTATAGACGATGAAAATATAGAAAAGTTGGTAAGAACATTTTACCCTGAAGTGATAGTAGATGAGCAGATAGGCTCTTTCTTCATAGAGAAGCTAGGAGATGACATCAACAGTGATACATGGGAAGAACATTTGGTTTTACTCACACAGTTTTGGAGGTTTGTCGCTCTTTACGATGATGAGTACAAGGGTAATCCATTGAGACCACACTTTGACATAGTAGGGTTGAGTAAAGAGGCTTTTGAACGTTGGCTTAATTTGTTTTATGAGGCAGTAGACCGAGTGTATGATGAGAATTCAGGAGCGTTATTTAAGCAAAAAAGTGCAGAGATAGCTGAGAATTTTATGCGTAGGCTAGAGCTATAAAAAATATATAAGCTATAATCACAGCATCATACAAAGGAAACTCTAAAACATGGAAAAACATCCAACATTACTCCAACATTTTCGTTCTTTCTCTTACCAAAACAATATAAGAGAGTTTGACAAGGCACTCGAATACTTCACTGCCTTTGGTGGTACAGGATGGGATGTAGATACTTCTAAAAGTGTAGCAACACTCATAGAAGAGAAAGTACTTTCCAGCTATGACGCTTTGCATGAAAGTATGACACGGTACACACATAACAATGGCTTGTATCATATGATATTGACCATTATCGCTTTGGGTGTGAACCATGAAAATGATGTGTTTAAAAAAGCAAAAGTAGGTAAAGAAAAAGGTGAGGAAGCCATAGACTACCTAGTAAGTAAAAGTCTAATCAAGTTTGATTTGTCAGTAGAAAAACCTTTAAATGATGGTGGCGGTAAGTCTGACAGAGTGGTGTTTGATCTACCTTTTATGCGTTTTTGGTTTGCTATGATTTCACCGAACTACCAAAGTATATCAGAAGGGAAATACGATGAGTTTTCAGAAAAATGGCATAAAATAAGAGACAATTTTTCCATATTACTCAACAACCTTTTGCTTTTAGAATTGGTTCAAGAGATATTTAATACTAAGTCTAAAACTGACCCCATAGTAAAAATAGGTAGCTACTACGACAAAAAGATAGAAATAGACATACTAGCTATTAGAAAATCAGGAGCTATGATAGCCGCTGCATGCAAATACTCTAAAGAGCCAGCAAAGAGTAACATGATGCATACGCTTATACAGAAGTGTACTAAGGCGGAACTAGAGATTAGCGATTATGTGCTATTTTCAAAAAATGGATTTACCCCAGAAGTAGAAGCGTTGAGAGAGAAGGAAGTACTGCTTTTGTCTGATGTGTCACTTTCTTCACTGCTAGATGATTTGAGTGAAAAAGATGTACTTGTGTATAAGAATAAAAAATATTAGATTAGTATGAATTAATATCAATTTTTCTATAGAAGAGTTGAAATAAAAAAGAGTAGAATGTAAGAATCAATATATTTAAGTGTAGGGGATAAATAATGATTTCTTGGGTATTTAAACTATTAAAATCAAAAACATTTTTTGTAATTTTTGCTATCACAGGGATCATAATTTTTGGACTAGAAAAGAACAAGACTGCAAATATCATTACAGTAGATAACTCTCATATGCTTAAGTCTAGTTTGAATAAGGATAGAAAACCTAATAGTGCTGAATCTATTTTCTATGACAATAAAAATAATGACACAAATACTATGAATTATGTCAATGCAATGATGCAAACAGATAAAAAATATAAACATAAATACATTGAAGTTGTAAATACTACTGTGAAGTCAAAGATAAGCAATGATTTTAATACAAGCAATGGTTTTGAACAAAGTAATGATTTTGAACAAAGTAACTTTCTTGATATTGTAGAAAATGATCGCAATGCTTATTATAGTAATACAGATAAACGTATTGCGAGTGTAATTGAAAGAGATAAT
>Ga0256840_1003932_pt1 | contig 11524 bp, 9 predicted proteins | sample 355202metaG_FD_185969 | JGI IMG/M metagenome (GOLD analysis project Ga0256840, IMG submission 185969) | Hydrothermal vent microbial communities from Mid Atlantic Ridge, Atlantic Ocean - 355-202 | ecosystem: Environmental > Aquatic > Marine > Hydrothermal vents | place: Atlantic Ocean: Mid...
GGAAAACTCCATACTAAAATACAAAGGGATAAAAAGAGAAAACTTTTTTTACTACCTAAAAGAGATAGAGTTCAAGTTTAACTATAAAAAGAGTGAGCAAAAGGAGATATTACGGGCACTCTACATGTAGATTTAATTATAAAAAATCTACAAAAACTCTTTCATATGCTCAAAACTATTAGACTGTATAAACTTAGTTTCTTGTGATACTTCTTTGAAATGCTCAGTAGCACATTTTATTTTTGCCTCTTCTGTATCTCGTAAGTCGTCGGTAAACAGACTTCCTTTACTCTCTACTACAAAGTAGAGCTTCTCTTCATTATCTTTTTCCACTAAAACTGCCCAGTCTGGGTTATATCCACCAAGCGGTGTATTGATTTTAAACCACGATGGAAGCTTTGTAAAAAGTTTAACATTGTCATTTTCATTAAATGCCCTTGCAAACCCCTTTTCAACATCAGAATCATACACAGTGTAATCATAAATAGACTTGTCTTTTCTGTTTTTTATCATATTTTTGTGAAGATATCCGTAGAGTTCTTGATTTTCAAAACACTCTTGAGCATAGTAAGCATCGTTGCCAATTTTTTGGTATTTAATTCCATCAACAATAAAAATAGCCATTGTTTTTTTAATGATTTTGATAGCCCCGTCGATGAATTTTTGAGGATTATTTTTAAAACTCTCTAGCTTGCCACTTTTTACAAGAATATCGACAATATTCTTTCTCTGCAAGTTGGTTGCATTTTGCAAATAAGTGATAATGTCAGGAAGTTCATAATCTATAATCTCTACATCACTAAACTGCTCCTGTATTGTCTCTTCATCAATCTCAACACCAACCTTTGTAATCTTATTTTTCGCTTTTGAATAGAGATATTTTATCTTACCAATAGTTAACTCATTAGCAATTTTCTTAGCACAAACATCTACCAAATGGTCAATATCAAAATCAACTCTATAAGTCGTTTTATATTTCACTCTCTCCCATAACTCTTTAAAATCAGCACTTAAAAATACCTCTTTATTAAGTGTTACTTTTTTCTTTGTAGTAGCATCTTTGATATATTTTTTGATATTTTCAAATCTTATACCACACTCTTTTTCATACTCTTGTTGCAAGCTTTTAGCAAACTCTTCATAACTCTCATTTGCCATAACAGTGAGTGTATTGACATCAAATCCTTGAACCCTTTGCCCATCTTGATTGACACAAATTCTAAGACCACGACCAATCTCTTGGCGTTTTTTCATAACAGAATTGGTCTCATTAAGGGTGCATATTTGAAATACATTTGGATTATCCCATCCCTCTTTAAGTGCACTGTGAGAAAAAATAAATCGTAAAGGCTCATTGAAACTAAGCAATTTCTCTTTATTTTTCATAATCTTATCAAATACACTCTCATCATCTTTTGTATTTCCTTTTGTATCTTTCACTCTACCTTTTTTATCTTGTGCAAAATAACCATCGTGAACTTTTTCAACTTCCGTTGTTATATCAACATCTTCCTTGTGCTTGTCACTCTCTGTGAGAAAAAGTGTTTTGTATTTGCGTTTTTGACTTATCTCACGGTAAGCCTCTTCAAACCATAAGGCATATTTTCCTTTTTTAGGATTGCCATCTTCATCATAAGTTCTGTAGTTTGTAACTCTATCGATAAAAAAGAGACTTAAAACCTTAATCCCTTTAGATGTGAGACGCAGTTCCTTATCAAGATGCTCTTCAATCGTTTTGCGAATTTGTAGCTGTTTAATACTATCATCATCCACTTCCCCTAAACTCTCACCAATTCCTACACTCTCACCATTAGAAAACTCGATATATTCATTCCCTTTTTCGATGTAAATATCATTGACAGTGTAGCCACTGTAAACATCTCTACCATTTGAGAGTTCATAGAGATCACTTCCATCTTTTATGGTAAGTGTTTTTCTGCTTGTTACACCGTTTTTTGTAATGTCCATCTCAATTTTTGCACTTCTTGGGTTAGCTTTAACACTTAAAAGTTTTACATATGCTTTATTGGAGCTATCATCAACTCTGACATTGGCAACTTCTATCTGCTTTACAAGTTTTTGCTCATACGCATCAACACTGTCAAGCTTATACATAAGGTTATATTTTTCAATATGGGTAGCGCTGTAACGCAACCTACAAAGAGGGTTTAGTTTTTCTATTGCTTCTTTTGCTTTTGTTGTATTGTCCACACTTTGAGGCTCATCGATGATAACTATAGGATTGGTTGAAGCAATAAAGTCTATCGGTTTTTCACCATTTAATCTATCATTTGGGCGGTGGATAATATTTGCTTTTGTATCTTTGCTTGGATCACTAAAGCTTTTTCTAAAGGCATCTATGTTTATTACCATAATCCGTATATCGCTACTGGTTGCAAAATCACGCACCTGTTCCAAGTTGGAACTATCATACACAAAATAGTCATAATTGACATTATCAAAAAGAGATTTGAAATGTTCAGTCGTTATATCAAGCGTCTTTTTTGTCCCCTCTTTTATAGCAATGGATGGTACAACAATTATAAACTTAGTAAAGCCATACTTACGGTTGAGTTCAAAAATAGACTTGAGATACACATAAGTCTTACCCGTTCCCGTCTCCATCTCTACTGAAAAGTCCATACTGCCAAGTTTGTTAGATTGAGCAAGTCCATTTTTAAGCTGGATTTTTTGCACATTTGCAAGGATCTCATCGTCAAGAAGCTCAAGTATATTGCCAATACCAAGTTCATTTTCGGTAATCCCAAGCAGATCATCTTTCATTTTTGAAACAGAAAAATTGCTCTGACAAATCTCTTGCCCTTCAAATATATCTACTATAGAAGCTATTGCTCTGTTTTGGTAGGTTAGATTATTTTCAAATTGTATTTTCATCGTCTATTATCCTTTACAACTTAACTCAAATTCGCTAGACACTGTCTGACATTTTCAAATTTCCGAGACACTATTTCGAATTTTCTTCTATATTTCATCTTTTAGCTTTTCATTTAATTTAGCTATCAACTCTTTTTCTGATGGAAGATACAATTGGTATTTACTTGCTAATATTGTTCTATTATCTTTAGGAAGTGTATATTTTACAACTGTATCATTTTTATCAGTACACAACAAAACTCCAATTGTAGGATTTTCAAACTCCTCTTTTTCTGCTCTATCATAATAATTCACATACATTTGCAACTGACCAATATCTTGATGGGTAAGCTTGTGAGTTTTTATTTCAAAAAGAACAAAACACTGCAACAGTCTATTGTAAAAAACCAAATCTATAAAAAAATCATCACCATCTATACAGATTCTTTTCTGTCTTGCTACAAATGAAAATCCATTTCCAAGTTCCAATAAAAAATCTTGTATATTTGTGATAATAGCAGACTCTAAATCTTTTTCATAATAACTACTTTTTCTTTCTAATCCTAAAAACTCAAGAATCATAGGATCTTTTATAATCTCTTTTGCATCTGACGGATATTTATCCTCTTTTGCTACAGCTAAAACATCTTTTTTGTCATTGCTCAACAATAATCTTTCATATAAAAGTGAATTTATCTGCCTCTCTAATTGTCTTGAACTCCAACTGTTCTTAATAGCCTCAGCAATATAAAACTCTCTTTTATCCTCATTATCTATTCTTATTAAAAGTTTATATTGACTCCAACTCAATTGTGAATACAGTGTGTTCACATTTTTAAAAACCTTATAAAACTGCACAAAAAGATACAACTGTCTGTAAGAATATCCACTTCCAAATTCAGCCTCTAACTCTAAGGCTATATTTTTTATAATCCTCTTACCATAATCAGCCCTATCGCTACCACTTTGCTCCTCTTCTACAATTCTCTTGCCTATACTCCAATATAATTTAACTCTTTCAAAATCAACAGCTCCTATAGCTCTTTGCGAAGCACTACTTATTAAGCTTTTTATCTCATTTACAAAATTTTTTGTTAAATCTCTCACTTTTTCACCTTCTGTCTATAATTTTTATGTTGAAATTTCTCTGTTTTTACCCATATTACAATAATATGATGAAGTTTATTAATTTTTTCGGCATATTATTACTCTGTGCTGAATTTTACCCCGTTTTTCAGTAAGTCATATAATTTTATGTTAATGTAAAATTTATTCCTACCACTTTTTATACCTCAAGTATTTGCCACACCATTTAAGTTTGCCAAAGCACGGTTAGCTGATATAGCTTTTTTTAGGATTTGTATGGTCTCTATATCTACATGTAATGGTAGTTTTTCTATTTGCATTTTAAACCTTTAGATGTTTTAAACTTCAGATTCATTTGTAAAGTTATTTTCCATATTAAGATCACCTTAACTTTTATATACTTGTGTAATTCTAAACTCAACGCCTAAAGCTTTCATATTATTTATCAATTCTTTTAAAGCAAACTTTGCTATATTAGACTTAAATTGTTCTACTTGTTTTAAATCTCTATCTTCTCCATTATCCTTTATGGCAATAACAAAACAAAGTTTTTTATCTTCAAAGATTGATAAAAATTTTTCTTCGCTTTCAATTTGACCTTTATAAATATCTGAACTTTCCATCTTTTCATATACTTGCTTCAAATAGTTTTTACCACTTTTTAAATCCTCTACTATTCTATTTGCTGCAATATACACTTGATTTGTCAAATCCCTCATTGAACCATTAAAACCTTTTTTAACATGATATAAATACACATATTCTTCATTATATTTCAATACATCACAAGGTTCAATATTTTCAGGTGTCATTGTATCAAGAATAATCGTGCTATCATCACCTTTATACAGTAGATTATATTCACCTTCTCTTTTACCATCTTCCCAGATTTTATCTAATCCATTAATATAATTATTATTAATAAATTCACTACAACTTTCATTTAAATTATTTATAAATGTATTTACAATTTCATAATATAAACCATTTATGTAAAAATAGCTTTTACCTTCATATTCCAATTCATATACCAAATGATTTAATATTGTATCTGTTGTTAGTTCATTATCTTCATTGTCTAATGATTTAATGTATGAATTTACTATTTTTTGTTCAAAATTTCTTTTTCCACTAGATGATACAATTTCCATAACAAATTCAAATAAAGTTAATATATCTTCATACTCATTCCTGCAACATTTAAATTTTTTTGCCGATAAAAATTTTTCAATATCTTTATGAACAAAATCTAATTTTTCTTTTAAAGTCTCAATATCATTTCTATAATTCCAAATTTCGTCTTTTAAAAGTTTAGTAAGTTTAGTAATTAAATTTTCATCTTTCTTTGTATCAAGTTTCTTTATTTCATTTATGCTAAAATTTGCCTCTTTTTTTATAATATTATTAAGTTTTGCTACTATATTTATCATTTCATCAAAAGTTATAGATTGTTTTAATTTAAAACTACTTTTTGCTATACATTGTTTGGTTTCATTAACTGACAAACCTAGTTCAATTAGTATATTTTTATCTATAGATGCTGAAATTTCACGATAAATATTTCCAAAATTTTGATTTTCATAAAAATTGAATTCTTTACGAAAGTGTTTAGCACTTCCAATAATTGCTCCAATTACACCAAACTCATAAGCAGATTTTAAAACTCTTTCACCTTTATCTTTTACAATTTTTGTCAATATTTCAATACCAAAATCATACTGAGTAAAATTTAGTATAGTAAAAGCTCCATATCCACCAGTAATTACATATAATTGTTTATCCAAACTATGATATAAAAACATGATAAAACTTTCATTCATATTCCTAGACTCAATATGTATTGTAGCACCTTCATGAACTTTGGATTTTAAAAATTGCTTCCATGGAGCTGGAGCTTTTGGATATTTTCTATAAAATAAAAAAATCTCAAAATTTTGGAGTTCTTTCTCTAATAATTTTTGAGTTCTATATCCATTACCTCCTTCAACTTTTAAAAGATTTCTTAATAACACTTGTTGTTTTTGTTCATATGTGATTCCTCTTTCTTGTAATTTTTGATATACATTTTTTGTAGTTTCACTAGAGCTATGAATACGATACACTGCTACTTGCCATTTTTCTGCCATTCAATTACTCCTTTCACACACTCACAACTTCATCTATCCCAAACTGCTTTAAAACTTCTAAAGCGTTTGTTTTAACAACGGCATCTTTAAAGCTGCTATCTCTAAATACTACTCTCATAAACTCTGTTTGATACTCATCTTCAAGTTGATGATAAAGTATCTCATTTACATCTATAATTATTCCAAAATTTAGACATTTTATAGTTGTTTTAGTTGTCATTTTGATTTCCTTCCATTTCCATCATTAAATTGTAATGTTCAATACCTATATCATCAAATATTTCTTTAAATATATCAAATAATATATTAGGTTCTTCATTTATAATTTTTTGATAATATATATTGTCTAATACACCTATTTTATGGCTTTCATCATTTATTATTGATATAAAAGCAGATTTAACATCATAGTTTAAACTATTTGTATCTTCATTGGATAAACTATCCCAAGGATTATTTCCTATACCAATAAAATTTACATAACTTTCTATAATTCTTCTCATAGTATTAGCTATAAATATATTCATAGACTTATCGCTCGATAAATTTTCTTTTATATCTTTTAAGCTTTTCCACATTAAAGAATAATCATCGAAAACTTGTTTATTTACTGGCTCTATATTAGTTATATTATTAATTTTTACAATCTTATAATGAATAAAATCTATACATATCAATCTTTTATCAAATGCTACTTCTTTATAAAAATATAAATTGTGTGTAAAAATAAAAGCTTGTAGTATATTTTCATTTTTAAACTCTTTTTTTGCACTTTTTGGATTATCAGCTTTTCTCTTCATGAGGTTTCTTATTAAAGTTGATATAATAAATAAAACTCTACTATCTAAACTTGACACTGGATCATCGATAACAATAATTTTTTTCTTAGAGCTATTATTCGATATATCGTCTGTCCCAATACATAGTTGATAAAAATACAAAAATGATATAAAGTTTTTCTCACCTTCACTTAATGTTTGAAATACCTCATTGTCTTTATTATTCAATCTTTTTAAATAGTATCTCGATATATTATTTTCTATCCCTTTTTCTTCAATCTCAAATCCATCAAAACCTGAGTTTTTTAATATATTATTAATATTTTCAACTGCTTCTCTTGTATTTATTGTTTGTGTTCTTAAGTCTTCAATTTCTGTTTTAATGCCAATAATCTTACTATTATAAATTTTAATTAGATCATTTGCCTTTTGAATAATTCGTTGATATTTTTCTTTTTTATTATTGAAAAACTCTATATTGTCTTTGCATTTATCTGCCATATATAACCAAATTTTTTCTATAAAATCTTTTTTATGTGCATCTAATGTTTCATACAAATTATTATTAGAATTAATTTCTTTAATAATAAGAGATAAGTCATTTTTTAAAGATTTAATAGATAAAATAGTTTTTTTCTCATTTGGATTTAATATTTTTCCTTCAATATTTTTTATATTTGCAGACTTAATTTCTTCTAATTTTTGATAAACTTTAAAACATAAATTATCTGGATTAAAAATTTGTTGAATTTGTGAAATATTTTCTAATAAATCATTTATCAAATTTTCATAATCATTTTTTAATCTTTTTATAGCATTTAATTTCTCTTGATAAGTTTTATCAAATATTTTTTCTAATTGTCTCTTAAATTTATCATCAATAGTATTTTTTTGGCAAAATGGACATTTAGAGCCTGTTTGTTCTAAATATTTTCTTCCTTCATCTACCCAATTTTTAGAATTTAATTGTTTAATCAAATTAGCAATATCAACATCTTCATTTCCTACGATAACATCATATAAAAGTTGTCTTAGTATTAACTCTAATTTTCTTATTTTTTTATATAACTTTATCTTAATATTTAGATTTATAGTTCTTAAATCTTTTTCATATAATTTATTATATTCATTGAATAGATCTTCTAATGTAGATATATTTTCTAATTGATTTGTATAGTTTTTTATTTTTGTTAAGTGGGATTTTTTAGTTTTATTTTCAAGTTCTATTTTGGTAAATGAATTAAACTCTGCTCTTTTATTCCAACATTCATTTAATAAATTAGTTTCTTTTTTCTCATTATCGTTGTTGATTAAATCAATTATATTTTCTTTATTATCTTTTCTTTTTTTATATTGTTTTATTAAATTTTCAAGTTCTGTAATTTGATTATCAATTTCTTCATTAGTTTCATTTAAAGAAAATACACCTTTTAGAGTATTATTTTCTATAAAATTTCGTTTTGTAAAATCCTCATTAAAAACTAATATTTGATGTTCGTCACAATTAAAACCATTTTGACTACATTTATTAAACTTTATATCTTGTTTAATTGGCTCTAATGATAAATTATATAAATATTTAGCAACAGTTGATTTACCAGAACCATTATAACCAAAGAAAAAATTTACTTTTTTTAAATTATTTATCTCTACAGTTGTTTTATAGGTGGCAACATCTTTTATTTTTATATATGTTAGCATATCACACACTCACAACTTCATCTATTCCAAACTGCTTTAAAACCTCTAAAGCATTTGTTTTAACAACGGCATCTTTGAAACTACTATCTCTAAAGACTATTCGCATTACTTCGCTTTCGTATTCCTCTTTTAGTTTGGCTATTGTCTCTACTACATGTAACTCTATAGCTTCATCAAGGCATACAATCAAAGCTCCACAGCCGATGACAAATACTTTTTTGCCGTCAATCATCTTTTCTTCTATCGGCAAGGTTAAGTCAAGTCCATATTTTAGAAGTATCTCATAAAGCAAATCTTCACTGCTTCTATCTTCTTTTATATTATCAACGGCATCAAGTAAATTTTGCTCTAAGTTGTCAAAATCGCTATCCCAAGCTTTTATGTTAGAGCTATCAAGTTTAAAGACTTTAAACCCTATATCCAAATTATCAATTTTCAATTCTCCATTCTCAATTATCTTATCTCCTGCTCTTCGTATCCTCTCTTTGCCTATTTCGCATATATTTTTATATCCAGCTTTAAAAGCTTCGCTTTTTTCATCAGTTAGTTCTGGAAGTTGGACTAATATATATCGTCTATTACCTCCATCTTCGGCATTTAGTTGCATCACTGCATGAGCTGTTGTGGCTGAACCTGAGAAGAAATCTAAGACAATATCATCATTTTTTAAACTTGTTATTTCATATAACTTTAATAAATGCTTTGTTGATTTTGGATATGAAAAAATTTTATTCGAGTTAAACAAAATACCAACTTCTTTTTTACCATCAAAAGTTCCACCAAAATCACTTGTCATACTCCTTGGCTTTTTTCCATTAATATTTAAATATTGTTTAAAATGAACAGTATATTCTCCATTTTCTTTTTTTAAAATTCTTACTTCACCTTTAGTATAAGCATCTAAAAATCTTTTTCTTGACCAAATCCAATCACCATTAATAATTGTCCCATCTTCAGCTTCTATATTATAATTTATAGGATTTTTTAATCCAGGTCGTGCAAATGTATCCCAAAAATATTTACCTTTTTCATCCTCTTCTTTATATCTCTTTAAATATTCCTGATTATGTGCTTCGAACATTTCAGGTAAATTATTTATACTCTTTGCATAACATAGAATATATTCATGCTCTATTGCTATATGCTTACTATCAGAGCCTCCACCAATTTTTGATTGCTTAATAAACTCTCCTACAAAATTCCCCTCCCCAAATATCTCATCACAAAGTTTCCTAAGGTTTGCCACCTCATTATCATCTATACTTATAAAGATAACCCCATCATCTTTTAGCAAGTTTCTTGCTAACTTTAGTCTTGGATACATCATACTTAGCCAATCACTGTGATATCTTCCGTTTGTTTCAGCATTTGTGCTTAGGCGATTGCCCTCACTATCTACTTGCCCTGTTAGTTCAAGGTAGTTTTTTATATTGTCTTTGAAATTGTCTTTGTAAACAAAATCTTTACCAGTGTTATAAGGTGGGTCGATGTAAATCATCTTTACTTGTTTGTGGTAGCTCTTTTGCAAAAGTTTTAGCACCTCAAGGTTATCTCCCTCTATATAGAGGTTTTGGGTGCTATCCCAGTTTTTACTCTCCTCTTTAGCAGGTCGTAAAGTTCCAGTAGATGGAGTTTGAGCTATCTTTTTGGCATTTTGCTTCCCAGCCCATGTGAAGTTGTATCGCTCTTTCTCCTTATCTACAAACTCCCCAAGCTCATTTTCAAGCTTTTCAAAATCAACTTTGCCTTCACTAAAAACCTCAGGGAAAATCTCTCTTAATTTTTCTATATTTTCACTCACTATATCTAAACTTTTACCATCTAATCTTTTCATAATTTTTACCTCTTGAAATTTTACTTTTTTTAGTGTATAATGCCTTTACAATTGTCCTTCGGGATGCCCCTTGTCTAACAAGGGGAGAACATCTACACATTTACTAACTCCCTAAATCTTTTCTTTAACAGTTCAAAATCATTTTTAGATATCATACCTATTTTATTTTCTAATCTTTTAGAATCATAACTCCTGCTTTGCACAAGAAGTGCATTGCTTACTTTTCCGTTAAGCTTAAAACTGAAGAAAAAACTACCTTCTTTAATTTTAGTAGATAGTGGAATGCCTAAAAAGATATTTTTTGAATATTTTTTTAAAATCAATACTGGTCTTGAAAATATATCGCCTTTTCCATCTTGTTCAAATCCAATATTTACACCAATGCTTGCCCAAAAAATATCCCTCTCTATAAAATATACAACATTTTTTTCTTGCGATATACTTTTTTTGACTTCATTCCATTCATCAAATTTCTTCATATTTCACTCTTTAAGCTTGTTAGACTATCTTTTACTTTTTTCAACTCTATATTCATATTGACCTTGTCATTAAAGTTTGTCTCTTTTTTTATTTTTGACTTTAACTCTGTGTTATTTGTGTTTCGTAAATGGCAATTTGGCGTAGCTTCTCCTGTGTAGTCTCATCAACATGAAGTGTCTTACTATACTTAGAAGCATTAAATGCTACTATTTTATCTAAATAGCTATTGTAAAAAGATAAAAAGTCGGTAAATGGATGGTTTTGAATCTATAGGCGGTGTGACACTAGACAATATAGGCGTACAACTGTCCTATCGCTATGCCTCCGTCGTTTATGGGTATCTTGTGTGGGAAGTATATATTTTTACTCTTTTTTAGTAATCTTTCTAAAAGTGTTCGATTTTGAAAAACTCCTCCGCTTATTACTATATCCAAATCATATTTTTGAGTAATTTTAAAGAAGATATCCACTAAAGAGTTTATGAATTTTGTGGCTATCAAAGTTGGATTTTTATCTTCTAGCATCTCTTTAAAGATGTGTTTGTATCTGATAACTTCACCATCGAGATATATTTCGTAGCTCTCTTTGATATTTTCATCATATAGACTCTCTATGATAAGTCCGCTTTCACCATCATATGTGAC
>Ga0256840_1003933_pt1 | contig 11524 bp, 7 predicted proteins | sample 355202metaG_FD_185969 | JGI IMG/M metagenome (GOLD analysis project Ga0256840, IMG submission 185969) | Hydrothermal vent microbial communities from Mid Atlantic Ridge, Atlantic Ocean - 355-202 | ecosystem: Environmental > Aquatic > Marine > Hydrothermal vents | place: Atlantic Ocean: Mid...
GGGAGTATTCTATTATTCCCTGAGCACCGGCTGCCTGCAGTTTGGGGATCAGGGACCTGACCTCTCCCTGGTCGATGACGGTCTCAACAGAAAACCAGTCCTGGTTGTATAGAGGGGAGACTGTAGGCGCATTGAGGCTTGGCAGTATCTCCACTATCTCATTGATTTTGTCAGCCGGAACGTTCATCTTCAGTCCTACAAGCCTGTGTGCCCTCAGTGCCCCCTGCATCAGTGTGGCTATCTGCATTATCTTGGCCTGTTTCCATGGGTCCTGCCATGAGTCTTTGTTGGCAATGAGTTTTGGATTGCTCTGCATCAGCTCTTCAATAATGACCAGACCATGGGCCTTGATGGTGCTGCCTGTCTCTGTAACCTCAACCACCGCATCTGCCAGGCCTGATACCACCTTTGCCTCAGTGGCGCCCCAGGAGAACTCTACAGAGACATCTATCCCCTTCTCGCTGAAATATTTTTTGGTGAAATTCACCAGTTCCGTAGCGATCTTTTTTCCCTGAAGATCTTCCGGCCTCTTGTAGGGTGAATCTGACGGCACTGCCAGCACCCACCTTGCCGGCCTTTTGCTGACCTTGGAGTAAACCAGGTCGGTAACCTCATGCACATCGGATTCATTTTCCATGATCCAGTCCAGACCGGTGATTCCAACATCCAGGGTGCCATTTTCCACATATCTGGACATCTCCTGGGCCCGGCAGATACTGCAATCTATTTCCGGATCATCTATATCAGGGAAATAGCTGCGATAATGCACGTCCACACGCCACCCAGATTTTTCCAGAAGTTCTATTGTTGCCTTTTCAAGACTTCCTTTTGGTATGCCGAATTTCAGTTTTTTCACTTTCCGTATATCTCCTTGGGATCAAAAATCAGTTCATCACATATCTGCAGTTCGCCGTCCTGAACCTTTCGGTAGAAACAGCTCCTGTAGCCCTTGTGGCATGCTGCGCCTCCGAGCTGTTTGACTTTGATTACAACGGTATCCAGATCACAGTCAACCAGGATCTCCCTGACTTCCTGGACATGGCCGCTGGTCTCCCCCTTGAGCCAGAGCTTGTTTCTGGACCTGGACCAGTAATGCACCTTTCCTGTCTCTATGGTCTTTTGCCAGGCGATCTCATTCATATATGCAAGCATTAGAACCTGGCCAGTCTCTGCATCCTGGGCAATAACAGGTATCAGACCCTGGCATTTTTCAAAATTGAGTTGAATATCCTGTTTCATGGCAGTGGATTCCTGTACCTCACTTTTTTCAAACGAACTGATTTTTTTAATTTGGCTCAGGGTATGTGTCAAGGAGTTATCGCAGTCCTGATATCCATAAACAACATCAAGAGCGGCCCAACCGATCATAATAAGGCCCTTGTCACTCATGAAACTAGAAAATAAAAAGAAAGTAATTGCACAGTAAATTATCTATTTCAACTGGCTGATGCTTGATGACAGAATAGCCTAAATCTTCATTTGAATTTCATAAGCTACAAAAACTGAGCTCAGGTGCCGGGTGTGTTGCACTGCTCCTTCGCCCAATGGAGATAGGCTGCACTGACATCCGTAACAGGAACGGCTACGATCTGGGGGAGTTCATAAGGATGGTTTTTTTCTATAAATTCCATGAGTTGATGTGTTGTTGAGGCAATAGTCTTGCATTTGAGCTGCCATTCCTCATCCTGTTCTGTCTTGCCCTTCCATTTGTATATGCTGATCATGGGACCGGAAACCTGTACACATGCGGCAAGGCCTGATTCTATAACGGCCTTTCCAAGCTTTGCCGCCTCTTCCCTCTTGGCCAATGTGGTAATTACAATTTTCATTTGGTAGCTCATGGTTCCACCCTCCTTTTTTTTGAAATTTTCTTACCATTATAGTAACATTCAGCAGTTTTCCGAGTATTTCAGCAGTGTGCGGAGTATCCATTAAATCAATAGCTGATGGCATAAGTCTCAGGTCAGGAGTCTCAAGATATGAAGAGCCAGGTCAAGGCCATAGTAACCACGGGATATGGCACCAATTGTGAGCGGGAGATGGCCCATGCATGTAGAGTGGCAGGGGCTGACCAGGTGGATATCGTCCATCTTTCAGATATTCTGGACGGTAGCGTGAGGATTACGGATTATCATTTTCTCAATCTTCCTGGTGGATTTCTGGATGGAGACAATCTGGGAGCTGCCCAGGCGGGTTCTCACAGGTTCCGTTATGCACGGATTGCAGGTTCGGGGCAGAGGCTTATGGATCAGCTCCTGGAGTTTGTGGAGAAGGGGGGGCTGGTTCTGGGAATATGTAACGGGTTTCAGCTCATGGTCAAGACCGGGCTGCTGCCAGGTTTTGACGACAATTACCAGGAAAGGCTGGTAAGCCTCACCTGGAATGACACAGGCAGGTTTGTGGATAGATGGGTTACCTGTCGTGTTCCTGAGGAGAGCAGGTGCATCTTCACCCGTGGCATGGATAGTGTAGAGCTGCCGGTGCGTCATGGAGAAGGCAAATTTGTGGTTCAGGATCAGGCAATCCTGGATAGGATAGAGCAGGAGAACCTGGTGGCCTTGCGTTATGTTGACCCCGATACCGGTGAACCCTCTGCAGAATATCCGGCAAATCCCAACGGTTCAGTAAATGCCATCGCAGGAATCTGTGATCCCACAGGAAGACTCATGGGATTGATGCCCCATCCAGAGGCATTTCATCACTTTACCAACCATCCCAGATGGACAAGGGGTGATTGTTCCCGTAATGAAGAGGGGGCAGGCCTGAAGATGTTCCGGAATGCAGTGGAATATCTCCGTGAACACCTGTGAACAGGTACGCAGATCAGTTTTCTGGTTTTTTTTGGCGTTGATAGTTGCAGGGGCGGGTATGTAATAAGCTTCTGATTATTGATGACTCCATCATAGAATGTCCGAGATTCAAGAAGGTAGAACTCCTGTATATTCTCGGTTGCTTAGATTGAACCGCCTTTTTCCGCATGTTTTGCCATCTTTGCAAGATCTTTGTATAAAGATGGTGATGAAGAATTGTTATAGATCCCATTTAGAGGTTGAGCCTGGTCTTATCGTTGCTGAAGACTCTCCCTTTTCCTTTTCAGGCAGGATGCAACGCCTGGAGAGATTTGCTGCAAAGCCTGCCACGCCTGGCTCCATTGACAGTGAAGAACATGAACCATCCATCCGGATCCTTTATCAGAGCCTTGATAGCAGCGGTATCCTGTCTCCTCTGTTGGTGGCAGAGGCTGGGGCAGGCGGATATCTCCTGGTTGATGGCTTGAAGCGATTGCAGTGGGCTCAGGGAAAAGGGCTGGAACTTGTGCCGGTCCATCTGTTCCAGGGGAAGAATCTTGTTATGGATGTTATCTTCTATCTTGCCCATGAGCATTCTATAGCACTGCTTGATTCACCAGCGCTTCGAGCCCTTTTCATCAGGTTTGCCATTGATTGCGGCCTGGACAGGCAGCAGGCTGTCAACCATCTGCTGCCCCTTCTGTCCCTGTCATCTCATGCTTCTGTGCTTGAAAAACATCTGAAGATAGCAGCCCTGCCTGACCCTCTTCTCTGGTTTTGTGTGGAAAAGGGGATATCCTTCAGGCGCTGTCTCAATCTGGCATCTTTTGACAGGCATCTGCTGGACTGGCTCATGGCAAGGCGTGACCAGCTCCATCTTACTGCCAGCATAATGGAAGAGATAATATCTGCCATGAATGAGCTCATGAAGAGAGATGATCTTTCTATTGAAGAGCTTGTTTCCAAAGGGGGAATAGAGGTGCTGTTTCAGCAGGATGGTGCAGCCTCCAGGCCTGTTTCATCTGCAGAGCGCACGTCTATGTTGCGCCAGGTCTTGAGGGAACTCAGGTATCCGGTGCTTTCCAGCATCACTATGGAGCTGTCTGCCCTCAGACAAAAGGCCTGTGCCGGAGTGCCGGGTGTGGAGATCTCCTGGGACAATACCTTGGAGCATGAACACCTGGATATCAGATTTCGGGTGCAGGAGATAAGTGATTTGAGAAGGTTTCTGGATCAGTTGGGACAGCAGGACAGGATTTCTGCTGTTTCGGCAATGCTTGAGAGGCTAAAGGCCTGAAAGGGATGAAAAAGGAGTTTTCTGGAATAACTGTTGATCCTGAGCTCCTGTCTGTTGCCAATATTACTGTTGAGCAGGTGGATGCCCTGCTCGGGCCGGATCAGTCTGCCTGGAAGATTGCCCCGTCTCCCAGGCTTGACGACTACAGGGAAGGCAAGAGGCACCTCCACATAGACTGCAAAAGGGGCGAGCTGTTTCATCTATGCGCTTCCCTGGATACAAGGTATATCTGCTGTTCCACCCACGTGGCAGCCCATGTGAGCAACTGCCCCTTTGAGTGTACCTACTGTTTTCTCCAGAACTATCTTACAGATACCACCCTGACCCTTGTTGCAAATGTCCAGGCCGTCTTGCATGAGATAGAGGCCGGGATCAGGCAGCAGCCCTGGAGGCTTTTCAGGATCGGGACATGGGAGCTTGGAGACAGCCTGGGCACAGGGCCCATAGCGACGAGTGCCAGAAGGCTTGTGGAGGGTTTTTCCGGTTTCCCGAATGCGCTTTTGAAGCTCAGGACCAAGGGTGCCCTGGTGGAGCCACTTCTGGATGCGGATCACGGAGGCAGGACCGTTATATCCTGGACAGTCAATCCTGATGAGTTCATTTCGCGGGAGGAGATTGGCACGGCACCCCTTTCACGCCGGATCAGGGCCATGAAACAGGCAGCCGAAGCCGGTTATCTTATTGGTCTCCATTTCGACCCTATGGTGCAGTTTGACGGCTGGCAAGAGGCATACAAAAGGTGTGTGCAGCAGATATTTGAAACCATCTCTCCGAAAGATGTGTGCTGGATCTCCATAGGGGCCTTGAGGTTCAATCCTGAGATGAAGCGGAAGATCGAGATCAACTATCCAAGGTCCAGGATAACTGCACAGGAGATGGTACTTGGGGATGACAACAAGTTGCGATATGTAAGGCCGGTGCGGGTGGAGATGTACAGGCACCTGATAGGCTGTCTCATAGAGGCAGGTGCTGGATGCTGCCTTATCTATCTCTGCATGGAGCGGCCAAATGTCTGGCAGGCCGTCTTTGAAGATCCTCCTTTATCCATAGGAGAGCTGGATTACCGGTTTGCGGTGAGCCTTAAGAGACGGTTTCCAGGACTGGACCTGCCTGATCCGGTCCTGGATAGGTATCTCACTGCAGCGGAAGGAGTGTAGTAGCGTTGATCTAACTCCGCTTTAGCATAATCCCTTCTTCCGGCACCTCTTCCTGCTTTGGTTGCACCTCAAGAGGTCTGGCTTTCCATATCTTCCTGCAGTAATCCCTTATGGAGCGGTCTGATGAGAATTTTCCAATTCTGGAAACATTCATGATGGCCTTTCTGGTCCACGCATCCTGATCCTGGAAGATATTGGAGACCTCCTGCTGACAGCGTACATAGGATTCGTAATCTGCCAGTACCATAAAGGGATCATGGTAGAGGAGGTTGTCTATCAGGGGCCTGAAAATCTCGGTATCTCCATGGGAGAAGTGCCCTGATCCTATAAGATCCAGGACGTTTCTCAACTCCTGGTTCTCCTGGTAATGGTAGTAGGGGTTGTATCCCTGGGCTTTTATGGCCATGACATCATCTACTTCCATGCCGAAGAGGAAGAAATTTTCAGCCCCGACCTCCTCTCTTATCTCGATGTTGGCCCCATCCAGGGTCCCAATGGTCAGTGCCCCGTTCATTGCAAATTTCATATTCCCTGTGCCAGATGCCTCTTTGCCGGCAAGAGATATCTGTTCTGAGAGATCGGTCATAGGATAGATGATATGACCTGTTTTTACATTGAAGTTAGGGAGAAAAAAGACCTTCAGTCTGCCATCCACATCATGGTCACTGTTTATCACCTCTGCAATGGAATTTATCAGTTTTATGATAAGTTTTGCCATGAAATAGCCTGGAGCGGCCTTTCCTCCAAAGACAAAGGTGCGTGGTGTCATATCCATGCCCGGACTGGTCTTTATTCTGTTGTACAGGGTAATAATATGAAGGATGTTGAGATGTTGCCGTTTGTATTCATGAATCCTCTTTACCTGAACGTCGAACATGGAACAGGGATCGATCACAACACCCTGGTCCCGGGCCATCCGCGCCACATCGTTTTTGTTCCTTTTCTTTACCTGAAGGAAGGCCTCTATGAAGGCAGGGTCATCTGCAAGGGGTTCCAGGTCTTTCAGTTTGTAAAGATCAGTAATCCAGCCTGGCCCTATGGCCTCGGTAATCAGTGTGCTCAGGCGGGGGTTGGCCAGGAGCATCCAGCGCCTTGGGGTTACTCCATTGGTGATATTGACTATCTTGTTGGGCCAGATCTCATGGAAATCCCTGAGGGTGTGTCTTTTAAGAAGGCTGGTGTGAAGGGCGGCAACACCGTTGATCCTGTGCCCTCCGATACAGGCAAGGTGGGCCATGCGGACATATTTCCCCCCGGCTTCATCGATGATTGACATTCGTGCCAGTCTGTCAGTATCACCGGGAAACCGTTCTGCAACATGCTCAAGGAATCTGCGGTTTATCTCAAAAACTATCTCTATATGCCGGGGCAGCAGAGAAGAAAAGAGATCCAGCGGCCATTTCTCAAGGGCTTCGGGAAGCAGGGTGTGATTGGTATAGGAAAGGGTTTTCGTGGTGATCCGCCAGGCATCATCCCATCCCAGTCCATATTCATCCATGAGAAGGCGCATAAGCTCCGGTACTGCAACAGCAGGATGAGTATCGTTGAGCTGGCAGGCAAAGGTCTCATGCAGGGTGTGAATATCCTTTCTCTTTAGCAGGTGGATCTGGATCATGTTCTGAAGGGATGCGGAGACAAAGAAGAACTGCTGCTCCAGCCTCAGCTTCTTGCCCTGAAACTGCTGATCGTTGGGATAGAGTACCTTGGTGATGTTTTCCGCCTTTATCTTCTCCTCAATGGCCCCATAGTAGTCTCCAGTATTGAAATCTTCAAAATCAAAGGATTCTATGGCCTCAGCACTCCAGAGCCTCAGGATGTTGACGTTGTTTACCCGGAAACCGGGGATCGGGGTGTCATAGGCCACAGCATTTACCATCCTGGCAGGTATCCATCTGATGCGATGGTTTCCGTTTTCATCCTGGTATCTCTCTGTATGGCCGCCAAAACCCACTGGAAAGCAGAGTTCAGGCTTTTTGATCTCCCACGGATTCCCGAGATGAAGCCAGTGATCGCTCAGTTCCCTCTGCCAGCCGTTTTCTATGATCTGATGGAACATGCCGTGTTCATAGCGGATTCCGTAGCCGATGGCAGGGATCTTAAGAGAAGAGAGAGAATCCATGTAGCAGGCTGCCAGCCTGCCCAGTCCTCCGTTGCCCAGGCCAGGCTCAGGTTCCTGGGAGGCTATCTCCTGCATGGTAAGGCCGGTTTCCCGCAGTGCCTGTACAACCTCGTCATAGAGCCCAAGATTTATGAGGTTGTTTTCGAGATGGGGGCCAAGAAGAAACTCGGCTGATAGATAGGCAACTATCCTGGAATCGTTTTCTTTCTGCAGGGTCTCGACTGTATTGATGAAGAGGTGCTGCATCCTGTCTCGAATTGCGTAGGCCACTGCCATGTAGAGATCATTCATGGTGGCTGTGCTTACCGGTTTTCCCTGCTGATAGAAGAGGTTATAGGCAAAGGCCCTTTTCAATTCGTTGATCAGGTCTCTTTTTGAATTATTATTCTTTTTTGGCATACTGGGTCCTTTTTTAATCAGTCTGCTGTGAGTAGTTTCTGAGCCATGTCATGGGACAATCCTGTGAAATTTTTTATATTTTTATATAAAGTTCTTTCGCTATATATTGAAGCTCTATAGTTTGTACAAGTGTCAGGGCTTGTTGACAGGAACAGTTCAGGGATGCTCTAATTTGTAATTATATCTATAAATCTGGAATTTACATAATTATTAGATAGAGCAGATTAGAATCCTTTAATAATTATCCAGTAAGCTCTTTCCGCGCTTGACAGGCTCCTGCAAATGTCTATAAAGAGACAGAAGATCTATGGGTGGATCTTATTAGCTGTTTGAGAAGACCTGATGCGAGTTGCCAGGTGTCTTTTGTGTGTAGTTGATGTACCATACGATTGTTTTCATCTCTTTGAAACTGTCTTGATTTTCCCTCTGACATCTTCATAAATCTGTCCTTGCCTTATATCAACAGGAATTTAATAAATTGCGGAGATTCAAGAGATAAAAATGTTGTGATCCGGAACATCAAGCCTCAATGTCGCAGGGAGATATGCCGAATAATGATTGAGAGGTTTCTTTTTTCAGAGGGTGTTCAGGCAGATCCTGATATAGATAAGAAAGGAATTTTATCCAGGCAGAGAGTTGAAAAGGGTATTCTCCCCTTTATCACGCTCTCCTGGTAAGGATGAGTGTCAATATGAAAAATCTGTTCATCGCATCCAGTGAGCCGAAAGCCGGCAAGCTACTGGTCACCATGGGAATAATGGAGATGTTGACCAGGAGGCTCAGGAAAGTGGGTTTTTTCAGGCCGGTGATAGATCAGGAGGAGAATGGCCGTGACCTGGATATTCAGGTGATCCTCAATCGTTACTGCCCTTATATGAAATATGAAGAGGCATACGGGCTTACTGCTGATGAGTTCAAGCGGATGGCGTCCGGTGAGCAGTTCAAGGATGCCCTGACCATGCTCATCGATCATCTGAAGCGGCTGGAGGGGAAATATGATTTTGTGTTGATAGAGGGGTTGAACAGCCAGGGTTTTCTTTCTGCTTTCGATATGGATATCAACCTGGAGATAGCCAAAAATCTGGGTTCCCCTTTTGTGAGCGTCATCAACGGACTTGATCTCAAAGTGGAGGATATCGGTGAGGCTGTTCATATCACCCATGAGGCAGTGCAGGAGCAGGGTTGCCCCCATTTTGCTGTTTTCGTCAACAGGCTGAGACCTGATGTGTTCAAAGAGCTCAAGAGCGGCCCCATGAACAGGCCGGAGGATATGGACCCTCCAGTCTTTTTCCTCCCTGAAGTGGAGGAACTGGACCGCCCCACCTTGGCTGATATCGAGAAATATCTTAATGCAGTCCATGTCTTCGGCAGAAAGCGCGATATGGACAGGGTGGTTCGTCAGTGCAAGATAGCCTCCATGACCATGGAGCATTTCCTGGATTATGTAGAGGACGGCGACCTGATCATTACGGCGGGGGACAGGAATGATATAATTCTGGCCTCCATATCCAGCCTGTATTCACCTCATTACAGCAAGATCGCCGGGATTCTGTTGACCGGCGGGTTTGTGCCCGGACCTAATGTGATGCAGCTTCTCAGGGACAGGCCCATTCCGATACCGGTTCTCGGAGTAGAGTCTGATACCTATACCACCACAAAAAATGTTGACAGTGTACCGGCAGTCATAACACCTGCCAGTGAGCGGAAGATAGCCCTCTGTATAGGCCTTTTCGAGTCCAATGTGGATTCCAGTATTCTTGTGAAAAGGGCAGCCATTACCAGGTCCAGTGTTGTGACTCCGGTCATGTTTGAGTATTCGCTTTTCGAGCGTGCCAGGAAAGACAGGAAAAAGATAGTTCTGCCTGAGTCCGAGGATGAGAGGGTATTGAGGGCGGCTGAGATATTGCTACGGCGAAAGGTGGCATCTATCACCCTCCTTGGCAATCCTGATGAGGTGATGCCCCGTGGTTCTGCACTTGGGCTGGATCTGTCAGGGGTTGAGGTTGTGGATCCTGCCAGTTCAGGCTGGATGGATGAATTTGCAGAGGAGTACCACAAGCTCAGGCAGCATAAGGGCATAACTATCTCCATGGCTAGGGATGCCATGACCAATATGTCCTGTTTTGCCACCATGATGGTATATAAAGGATATGCTGACGGTATGGTTTCAGGGGCTATTCACACTACTGCAGATACCATTCGGCCTGCCCTGCAGATCATCAAGACCAAGCCGGGTTTTTCCATAGTCTCCAGTGTGTTTTTTATGTGTCTCTCCACCAGGGTGTTGGTCTATGGGGATTGTGCCATCAATCCCGATCCAAATGCAGAGGAGCTGGCAGAGATAGCCATAGCCTCGGCAGAGACGGCTGCCACCTTTGGCATTGAGCCACTGGTCGCCATGCTTTCTTATTCTACAGGGGATTCAGGCAGAGGACAGGATGTGGAGAAGGTTCGCAGGGCAACGGAGATCGTCAGGAAGCGGCGGCCTGACCTCCTTGTTGAGGGACCTATTCAGTATGATGCAGCAGTGGATCCGGAAGTTGCCAGGACCAAGATGCCAGGGAGCAAGGTTGCAGGCAGGGCCACTGTCTTTATCTTCCCGGATCTGAATACAGGCAACAACACCTACAAGGCGGTCCAGCGTTCTTCAGGAGCAGTTGCCATCGGTCCTATCTTGCAGGGGCTCAAGAAGCCGGTGAATGATCTCAGCCGTGGATGCAATGTCCCTGATATCATCAATACTGTGGCCATCACTGCGATCCAGGCACAGCAGGGATAAGGACAGGTGCAACAGATGGAAAAGAAGATTCTGGTCCTGAATTCCGGCTCATCCACCCTGAAGTTCAAGGTTTTTGATCTCCCCTCCCTGTCTGTGTCCGCCTCAGGGATAGTGGATAGGATAGGACAGGAATCCGGCCAGGGGACCATTCAATGGGACAGGGGCAGGCAGGAGAAGCGTGTGGAAAGAGAGATAGAGGATCACTCCCAGGCCATGTCAGTAATGTTCAATCTGCTGCAGGAGAGCGGTTCCATCTCTGCAATGGAACAACTCCTGGCAATAGGACACAGGGTGGTTCATGGTGGCGAGCATTTCCGGGAGCCTGTGCTCATTGATGAGAAGGTGTTGAAGACAATTGAAGAGCTCATTCCACTGGCTCCGCTGCACAACCCGGCAAACCTCACAGGAATAAGAGGAGCCATGGCCTATGCACCGGATCTTCCCCAGGTGGCAATATTCGATACTGCATTTCATCAGACAATACCGGTGCATGGATATCTCTATGCCTTGCCCTATGATCTATATTCAAGATTTCTGGTGAGACGTTATGGATTTCATGGGACCTCCCATAAATATGTATCCGGAAAGGCACAGGAACACCTTGACAGGCCATGGGACGGGCTGAAGATCATCTCCCTGCATCTTGGCAACGGTGCCAGTGCTGCTGCTGTCAGCAATGGGGAGAGTATAGATACTTCCATGGGGTTTACCCCCCTTGAGGGACTGGTAATGGGCACCAGAAGCGGTGATATAGACCCTGCCATAATCTTTTATCTGCAGGAAAGGCTGGGGATGACCATACAGCAGGTGGATGAACTGCTCAATCGCCAGAGCGGACTAAAGGGGATCTGCGGGCAGAGTGATATGCGCTCCATATCCAGGTTGGCAGATCAGGGTGACCAAAGGGCACTGCTGGCAATAAAAATCTTCTCCTATCGCGTGAAAAAATATATAGGCGCTTACGCTGCTGCCATGGGCGGGGTG
>Ga0256840_1003934_pt1 | contig 11520 bp, 8 predicted proteins | sample 355202metaG_FD_185969 | JGI IMG/M metagenome (GOLD analysis project Ga0256840, IMG submission 185969) | Hydrothermal vent microbial communities from Mid Atlantic Ridge, Atlantic Ocean - 355-202 | ecosystem: Environmental > Aquatic > Marine > Hydrothermal vents | place: Atlantic Ocean: Mid...
TAGTAGTTTTATAAGTGTTTTTCCTTTATACCAAGGCATATTGTTTGATTTATTAAAAACATTATCGCCTTTTAATGCAGATATAGGCAGATAGTCATATGCGATATCACTATTTTGCATACTTGAAATGACCTTTTTAAACTCATTTTTCGCCTCTTCAAGTCTATCTTGAGAATAATCAACCAAATCCATTTTATTTATAACAACTATAATATTTTTAATTCCAAGAAGAGATACAATAAATATATGTCTTTTTGTTTGCAGTGAAATACCTTTTTTCACATCTATTATAATTAGAGCCAAATCTGCATTGCTAGCTCCTGTCGCCATATTTCTTGTGTACTGCTCGTGTCCTGGAGTATCAGCAATGATAAATTTTCTTTTTTGTGTTGAAAAATATCTATATGCAACATCTATAGTGATACCCTGTTCTCTCTCGCTATGTAAGCCATCAACTAGTAGTGCTAGATCAATCTCACTGCCAGTTGTCCCAAACCTTTTACTATCTTTATTCACAGCATCTAACTGATCTTTTGGAACATTTTTACTATCATATAGTAGCCTTCCTATCAGCGTTGATTTGCCATCATCAACACTGCCACAAGTGACTAATCTCAGCATTTCTTTATTATTATATCTTTTTAAATCAGGCATTAAAAATACCCCTCTTGCTTTTTTGTCTCCATATCAGCATTGCTATCGTTATCAATAACTCTGCCCTCTCTCTCGCTTGTGGTGTAATTTTTCATCTCGTCTAAAATCTGTGGCAAAGTAGTTGCATTTGATTTGATTGCACCTGTCAGTGGATAACATCCTAAAGTTCTAAATCTAACCATCTCCTTTTTTGATTTTTGTCTAAGATTGATAGGAACCCTATCATCATCTACCAATATCTTCACTCCTTCATAATCCACTACTTCCCTCTCTTTAGCAAAATAGAGTGGAACTATTGGTATATTTTCCACATATATATATTGCCATATATCTAATTCAGTCCAATTAGACATTGGAAAAACCCTTATAGATTCACCTTTTTTGTGCCTTGTATTGTATATATTCCATAGTTCCGGTCTCTGTTTTTTCGGATACCAATGATGGTTTTTATCTCTAAATGAAAAAATTCTTTCTTTTGCTCTACTCTTTTCCTCATCTCTTCTTGCCCCTGTAAGTATAGCGTCAAAATTATAAAGATTTAGCATCTGTTTTAAACCCTCAGTCTTCATAATTTCAGTATGAAGTACGGAGCCATTTTTAAAAGGTGAAATATTCATATCTCTCCCTTTAGGATTAACATAGGTTACAAGTTCCATTCCTACTTCTTTAACACGCTTGTCTCTAAACTCTATCATCTCATGAAATTTCCACATAGTGTCAACATGCACGAGGGGAAACGGTGGGATAGCAGGATAAAAAGCTTTTTGAGCAAGATGTAACATAACCGAGCTATCTTTACCCATGCTGTATAACATCGCTGGATTTTTAAATTCTGCTGCTACTTCTCTTATGATATGTATAGACTCTGCTTCAAGTTGACTTAGATATGACAGCTTTTTTTTGGAGATAAGACGGCCTGTAATCTTTAAATTTTGATTTCCTATATAATTATTTTCCAAAAGATAATTTATAATCGTTTCACAAGCTTTTTCTACAGTTGTATCACTGTTTTTTATATGAATTTCTGGTTTTATAGGCGGCTCATATTTGGAGTCAATGCCAGTAAAATTTTGAATTGCACCGTTTCTGGCTTTTTTATAGAGTCCCTTTGGATCCCTTTGTTCACAAATCTCTAATGGAGTGTCTATAAAAATCTCTATAAACTCTCCATATTCGACCAAACTTCTTGCCATATTTCTATCACTCGCAAATGGAGAAATAAATGCACAAAGCACTATATGTCCACTATCAACAAAGAGCTTTGCAACTTCTCCAATTCGTCTTATGTTTTCTATGCGAGAATTTTTATCAAAGCCCAAATCTTTGTTTAATCCATGTCTCACATTGTCGCCATCAAGCAAGTATGTTACATTTCCATTTTCATACAGCATCTCTTCAAGAGCATTTGCTATGGTTGATTTGCCACTTGCGCTAAGTCCTGTAAACCATAAAATACAAGGTTTTTGATTTGCTCTTTTTTTACGCTTTTCTTTATCTATTTTGTGATTGTGCCAAGTCGTATTTTTAGCCATTTTACTCCATCTCTTTTTCTAGAATATTAAGTGAATTTTTTGCTTGTTCATACTTTGGATTTATTTCCAGTGCTTTTACAAAACTCTCTTTTGCTTTAATATAGTCTCCTTTTTTGTAGTAAATATACCCCAAGGAGTTATATGATTCGCATATAGAAGCATCTTTTTCTACAACATCTAGTATAGTTTTAAGGGCTTCATCAAATCTTCCTAGATCTCCCAATGCGATCGCAATATTGAATGTTGCTGGTAGATAGTCCTCTTGTATCTCCAATGCTTTTTGAAACTCTTTGATAGCTTCTTCCTTTTTATTTGCAGTATATAAATCATTTCCTTTATCAAAATGTGGTGCTGCTAACTCCATCGGAGTTTCTGGCATTTTGACAAAATTAACATCTTCAGGATGAACCAGATAATTTGAATGAGATAGTTCATTTTCTTGGTCAAAAATCTCCATATGCTCATGAGGTAAAATATTTATAGCAAAGATTTCATCAATACCTTCTGCAAACTCTATAAATGAGACTATTTCACCTCTGCTTATATCAACAATCCATATGCCACAAACCCTTTTAGGAAGTTTTGTGATAGGAAGCCCACTAAAAGTAGCACTCTCTCGCACTTTTGAAACCCCTATAAAAGCAAAGTCACCTAAAAATTGTATGCCTCTTGTAAAACCAGGTACTTTTACAACTTCCTTAACTTCTCTTCTTGCCAAATCTAAATACGACAAACTGCCTCTGCCTGATTCTAAAAACCACAATTTATCTTTATACCAGCGTGGAGAGTGGGGCATACATAGGTTTTTTACTAAAATTTTATCTGTCTTTATGTCTATCAAAACTCCGCCATTTGCCTTATTTTTTCTCCAACTGATTGCCTCATCTCCTGTTCCTAATGCACTTGCATATCTAGGCTCTCCATCTCTAGTGCAAAATCCATTCAAATGACACTTGTCTGTTGGTTGAAGTATAGATATAAATTTTGGCTTCCATATGGGCTTAAAACTACAAGTTGGATCTTTTATACATAAGCAGGAAAACTTAGTATTTACAAAATACAATTTATCTTTAGAATACTCCATCTCATGTATATCTATATCTCCTGTGATATATATATCCGTAGGCAAATAGCAAGCATCAAAACCTCTACTTTTAAGAGTATCTGAGAAATTGTGAAACTCCCATATACCATGTCCTAAACCTGCCCATATAGTATTTTTTTTTGAGTACATTCCCATAGGTCTTGGAAAATTCTTATATCTTATGTCTATCTTGTCTTGATGCTCTCCTATTATCATCAATTTTCCTGATTGATATGTACTCATGACAATAGTACATCTAAGCTGTTTTAAAATCCCTACTAAATTAACTGAGTAATTAAAACTGATATTTTGTTTGTTCATCCAAATCCTTTAAAATTTTCTTCCAATCCTTAATCCATCCACGGTGATGATTAAAATCATCAAACACTTTGTACTTTATCTTGCTTTTGTCTTTAAATCTCTCAAGATAGGATTTGAAGACTTTTACACCAACTATATTATCTCTCCCGCCAATCAAATGTATCTGTTTTATTTTACTTAATTTTTCTGTAAAATCTGCTGGATTTAGAGAGCCATTTAGCGGTGTAAGATAGTGCTCTTTTGTCCAATATCTTATATCAAGGTTCCCTGCTATAGTTATAAGAGTAGAGATGTCATCTCTACTAACAGCCAAAAGTGCCCCAACTGCTCCACCTCCAGAATATCCAAAAAGTTTAAAAGATGAAATCTTATACTTACTTTTTATCCTATTTAACACTTCGTTAAAACTCTCTGTAACTGTGGCTGAAAATCTATGACTAGTCCAATACTTTGTCCTACATGTGGAGCTATTTATATACTGACAAGGACGAGCGAGGTAAATGGAGCATTTATGAGAATCTTGTAAAAATAGTTTTAATCCTAACGGATTTATGGGTGTTGGATTTGTCGAGATTTTAGTGGAAGTTTCCCAAGCTAAGCCATCTCCCTCTATATATACATCCATTATACTATCTCTACATGTAGAAAAATCTTTATGAACGCTATATATATTAAAAAGTTTAGTTGTAAAGATTTGCCTTTGCAAATCCCCTCTATTTGTCAGTTGTTTTAGTGTGGCAAACCTCTCTTTTGGAGTAGGCACAATGTAACCGCACCCACCCAAGAAAGAGATGATTAGTATAAGAATAAAGCCCTTATACATGTAGAGCTTAAAAAGTCCATCTAAACTTAGCCATTAGGGCATGGTCTATGAAGTTGCTTCCTCTTGCGCTTAAGTCGTATTTTACATTAAATGTTAAGTTTTTCTTCAACTGTTTTGATACTCCTAAACCTAGTTCATATCCAAATGCACTGTTTTTTATACCTTGTGTATTGAAAGTTAGATTTGGAGTTCCTACGAAGAAAGCATTTACACTTTGTTTGTTATTGTTAAAGTCGTAATTTAGTGCTAGATTTGAGATAAATGTTGTAGTGTCATTTATCTTATAATTTAAATCTGTTGATGCTCCAAGTAAAGTTTGGGAAGTGCTATTGCTTTGAACACTTAAATTATTTAAACTACCTGCTCCTGATTCTGCATAAGAAGGAGTTCTAAAATGTCTGTATGATCCTTTTATGGCAGGGACTAATGTAAGTTTATCATTTAAAGCATAACTTCTTGCGACTTTTGCCTGGATATAGTAAGTTTTGGAAGTATAGTCTGCTGTTGCTATTTTTCCTACTAAAGAGGCATATCTTTTTGAGTGGTTTTTTTGCCATCCAAATCCTGCTTGATAAAATAGCATTGTTTTATCGTCAAATATAGGGTTGCTTCCATAAGCCATGATATTATATGCATCCATAGAGTTACTTTGAGAAACATGATTGACATCTAAATCCGTATTTGAGTAGAAAAATGCAAGACCTGCTCTATTGCCTTGTTTGTACTCTCCATCAGTCCCTATACCTACTCCATAAGTATGGGCATCGAAGCCATATTTACCATCTTTATCATCTTGTTTAGAGTAAGCTCCAAATGGTTTTATCCATAAGTGTTTATCTTTAAATGCTGTATCTCCTGAACCCATTCCTCTTGAATTATTTTGTCTAGTTTGAATTACAGTATTTAATACATTTAATACCTGCATATTAACTGTTGGTGCAACTGTTGGGATTAGAGGAGAATCTGCAGGGGAGACAGTAGCAGCTTTGATAGCTTTTAGGTTTAGAGTTGTAGTTGTATTTGTGTCATTCGTAAAAGCTTTGAAGTCCAATATTGGGGAACTATCCGTAATGTTTAGTTTTGAGGTATTGGTGTCTATTGTGCCCTCTGAAGTGATAACATTAGTTACAGTTCCGTTATTATCTAAAAAAGAGTGTGTGGTAGTAGAACTATCTGATATAACATTTACATGGATTGTGCTTCCATCTGCTAAAGTAGCATTAGTTGCTTGTATTGTTGGATTGGCAGCATTGCCATCAGCTGATATATTTGCATCGATGCTTAGTGTTCCACTTGCTGTTTGAGTAAATGTGCCTATGTATGATGTTTGTGTTCCGTGGAGGTTTATGGTTCCTGAGTTTGTTAGAGTTGAATATGGTGTTGCAATCATATTGGTATTTATTGTGCCACTATTTGAGATGGTACTTCCATAACCATAACCATTACTATTACCATCTACCCAAAGTGCTACGGGTGCTGTTATAGTACCTGAATTTATAATATTAGCATTGCTTAGATCATATCCTAATTCAGCTATACCTATAGTATATTGACCTTTACCCGTAACTGTAATAATTCCTGAATTGATAATATCTCCGCTCATATTTCCATCACTACCTCGATATATACCGATGGCTGTTTTATTTCCATCCACAGAAATCTTACCAGAGTTTTCAATATCTCCACTGCTATCATTACCGTTGGAAAATTCTAATATGCCAACAGCAACCTTCTTGCCATTTGCTACAATATTGCCACTATTAATTACATTTCCATTAATATTACCAATATTATTATTTAGATAAATGGTATCATCTTTGAAATCAAGCGAACCTATCGATATGCCAACAGCAGAGGCATTTGAACTATTGGTTACAATCTTACCTAAATTATAGATGCTATTATTAATATCCGTTGTTTCAGATGGAGAATAAATAACATTTTCATTTATACCAACTACAGAACTAATATTGCTATCAGAGATATCAATACTTCCAGTATTAACAATATCACCAGACATATTGATATTTTGCTTAATACCCATAACTACACTACTATTACTATCGCTGTGTATAATAATTTTACCTGAATTATTAATATGATAAGAACTGTTAGAATCAACAGCTGTTAGAAGATTATTATTTTCAATACTTCCTGTAGATGTGATATTCAAACCTTGATATTCTTGTAAAATTACACCCGTGGTATTGTTATCAGCAATAACAATATCTTGAGACATAGCATGCCCACTAGTAAAAATTAGTGATGCTGTAACGCAACTTAGAAAAACTTTTTTTTCACTCACTCTCCTTTTTCTTATCTTAAATTATGATTATTATAACACATAAATGTTGGGAATTTACTTAGTCCTAGTTTAGCATTTTAATAAGATTTAAGTTCAGTTTTTCTCGCTTATCAAACTTATTACGATTTTATCATTCAAAACACTCTATACCAAGATAAAACATCTCTATTTGTTGTTGCTGATATGCATTCTAAATTTATATTGATTTGTGGGGCTTTACCTGTTTTGAAATTTGGTGAACGAAATATCGCATATAAATCTACTATATCTTTTGTTGCTTTTAGCATTCCTTCACCGCCCTCTATCATAACATTTTTGTAATTTTTTAGCAGATTTAGACTATCTGAGATGTGAACTTTCCTGCCTTTTACATTAAAAAGAGGGATGGTTCTGTCAAACTCTTCTTTTCTTGAGTAGATTAAGATATCTGGCGCTACTCCATCACAAAATCTTGCATCTAGTATTGGTCTGTCTATTCTAACAGTATTTCCACCTATGACTAGAAGATCGCATCTATCTCTAAACCTGTGTACTAACTCTCTTGAGCGTTTGCCTGTTATGATACCACCATCTATGACGCCGTTTAGGCTCATGGCTATTTTGAAAAATACAAAATTTTGCTTTTGCCATTTTGTAAATGGTAAAAGCAAATCTTCACACTCTTTTGAGCCTTCTAACAGTTCGGTTTGTATGCCATTTTCTCTTAGATATTCTAAGCCACCGCTTGCTTCTTTGTTTGGGTCTTTTACCCCTATAACAACTCTTTTGAAACCTAACTCTTTGATAAGATGTGAACATGGTGGAGTTTTACCTTGATGATTGCAAGGCTCAAGCGTTACATGTAGAGTAAGATTTTTAAAGATTGAGTTATGATTTTTTATGAGATATTTGTGTATATCAGCTGAATTTTGTATTTTTTTTATCTTTTTATCATCTATAAGTTTTATGAAAGCCTCTTTGATAGCTTCTACTTCAGCGTGGGGAGATCCAGCTTTTTTGTGTGCTTCGCAAGAGTAAATAATGCCTCTGTCATCGCTGACAACTGCTCCGACTGCAGGATTTGGATATGTAAGCCCTTGATATTGCCAAGCTTTTTTAACAGCTAAATTCATCAAGAGATTGTCATCTACCATTTGTAATAAGTTCTTGCCTTATCTATATCTTCTAGTTTTACTTTCGTCTGCTCGCCATCTTCTTCGATGATTTCTAAAGCTTCTCCATTAAATGAGTTTAATTTGCCGATTATTTTATCTGTATTTATAAGTTTTACTTTTATATTTTCACCAATGCTGCCTCTAAAATGCTCATCTTTTTTTAAACTTCTCTCTATTCCCGGAGAGCTTACTTCTAGCATATAAGCTCCATTTACAGGTGGTTCCAAATCTAAAATAGGTGAGATTATGCGAGATATTTTTGCACACATATCAAGATTTACGCCATCTCTCGCAGTTATATAGACTCTAAAAATCTTGTTTCCATTTTCACTTACGACTTCACTATCGTAAAATTGCGCACCATTGTCTCTTATTATATTTTTAATGCTCTGCACTGCTACTCTTTCCTAACTCGCTCTCTATCTTCTCAAATAATTTGTCCATTTTGTTTATCTCTTTTAGACTTGTATCGAATTTAAAATGAAAATTTGGACATCTAAACCAACCCTCAGCCTCTAAGCAGTAGTTTTGTAAATGCCTATTGACCTTTTTAAGATGAGTCAAAACATACTTTTTTTCCTCATCATCCAAAGCCATCTCATCAAGATAAACCTCGGCATCATATTTGCCTCGACTACAGTTCACATCTACGACACAAAGTCCACTAAGCATAGGATCATTTAGGGTTGCCAAAGCTTCTGGCAGTAGCTCTCTTAAGACACTTTGGGTTCGTTGAATCTTTATACTTTTGGGCATACCAATCTCCTAGAGTGTAGCTTTCTCTTGCACTTCTTTAAAGCTCTCTATAAAGTCACCCTCTTTGATATCGTGGTATCCCTCTATACCTATACCGCACTCATATCCCTTAGCTACCTCTTTTACATCATCTTTAAATCTTTTAAGTGAGGAAACTGTACTTTCATATATGATGACACCATCTCTAATCAATCTGACTTTTACACCTCTGTTTATAACACCATCAGTTACAATACATCCTGCAATCGCTCCGATTTTTGGCACTACAAATACTTCTCTGACTTGAGCTTGTCCGATATTTTCTTCTCTTATAACCGGACTTAACATACCTGCTATCAAATCTTTTACATCATCTATCAAGTCATATATAACATTATAAGTTTTTATCTCAACGCCACTGCTTTTAGCTTTCTCTTTTACACTTCCTGTTGGTCTGACATTGAAACCTAAAATGATGCAATTTTCACTTGCACTTGCCAATGCTATATCATTTTCTGTAATGCCACCAATTCCGGAACTTATGATATCTATCTTTGTCTCATCTGTCTTTATCTTAAGTAGTGAGCCTTTTATCGCTTCGAGTGAACCGCCAACATCAGCTTTGATGATAACAGGAAGACTTTTGAGTGCTCCCTCTGCTATCATAGAACTTAAGTCATCTATGGTTACTTTTGTTGATTTTGACAACTCTCTTTGTCTTAGATATTCTGCTCTTTTCTTTGCATACTCTCTTGCTATCTTATCTGTTGCGACTTTGACAAGTTTTTCGCCTGCCAACGGAACGGTACTAAGTCCGAGAACAACAACTGGTTCACCTGGTTTTGCCTCTTTTATAGCCTTGCCCTCATCATCCATCAAAGCTTTTACTTTACCATAAGCAACTCCAGCTACCACAGTATCTCCGACTCTTAGTGTTCCATTTTGAACAACAACAGTTGAGACTGTACCTCTACCTTTTTCGACAGAACTCTCAACAACAGTTGCTTTAGCATCTTTGTCTGGATTTGCTTTTAACTCTAGAAGCTCTGCTTGAAGCAGTAAAACCTCTAAAAGTTCATCTATTCCTTCTCCTGTTTTTGCACTTATATGGACAAACTCATGCTCCCCACCCCAATCAACCGGTGTTACACCTATCTCTGCTAATTGAGATTTAACAAGATCAGGATTTGCCCCTTCCTTATCCATTTTATTGACTGCTATCACCATAGGAACACCCGCTGCTTTTGAGTGCTCAATCGCCTCTTTTGTTTGAGGCATTACTCCATCATCGGCAGCTACAACAATGATAACAATATCTGTAACTTGCGCACCACGAGATCTCATCTCAGTAAATGCTTCGTGACCTGGAGTATCTATGAATGTTACATTTTTCCCACTTTTTTCTACCATATACGCACCAACATGCTGCGTGATTCCGCCGGCTTCTCCTGTTGCTACTTTTGAACTTCTTATATAATCTAGCAGTGATGTTTTACCATGGTCAACATGTCCCATGATGGTAACTACCGGTGTTCTCTCTATGGCATCAACATCCACCTCTTTTTCATACTCTTTTTCATAGTCAAACTCTTCTTGCTCATCTATTGTTGTGACATCCAAATCAAATGAGTCAGCTAAGATTTCAATAGCATCTTTGTCTAAGAAGTCATTTTTAGTTACCATTACCCCTAGAGTGAAAAGTTCTTTTATGACTTCACCTAAAGGTTTGTTTATCTTCTCTGCAAACTCATATACCCTTATATCTTCGGGAATCTCAATAGAACTTACAATTTCAGAAACTTTGTCTTCTACTCTTCTTCTTCGTCTTTTTTTAGTTTGTCTTTTTATACCATGATTTAAAAAGCTGGATTTTTTTGTAGTTTTCATTCTTGAAGGGTCTATCTTTTTTCTTTGCTCCACTTTAACTTCTGGCTTAACGCTAAAGTCAGGTAATACAACCATCTCCTCTTCAAGTTCTGTTGAAATATCTCTCATTTGCACATCTAATTCAATGCTTCTCTTTTGAGTTTGTCCGCTTTTTGCACCTGTTTTTTTAGCTTTTTTCTTCTTCTTGCTATCGCTTGCATTGCCAAACACTGACTCCATTGTAGGGGCTTTTTTTATGCTCTGATAAGAGGACTTAAGAGCTGACTTTACATCATCATCGCTAAAAAGTTTTTTAATCTCCTCCTTTTGGGTCACTTTTCTTCTCTTCTTCTTGACTATCACCAAGCCTCTTCTTTTTCTAACATTTGCAGATAGCGAAACTTTCTCTTCTACTTTTTTAGGCTCACTTTTTTCTTCTGTTTTTATTTCTGTTTTAACATCTTTTATAGTTTTTTCAACAGGCTCTACACTCTCTTTGATAGTCTCTTTTTTTGTTTCTACTTTTTTTGTTTCTACTTTTTTTGTTTCTACTTTTTTAACAGCTGGTTCATCTATCTTCTCTTTTTGAGGTTTCTGCGTTTTCTCTACTTCTGAAGTCTCTAAAATTTTAGTCTTGGATTCTTTAGTGTCAGCTTCTTCTATCTCAGGCTTTTTTGTCTCTTTTGGCTTTTGTGAAGTTTTGGTCTCTTGTTTAGCTTCTTCATTCTTCTTTGGCTTACTCTCTTGTCTCTTTTTTGCAGCAGTAGGTTTTTCTTTAGCTTTTGGCTTACTCTTTTTGACAGCTTCCTCTTTTTTTTCTTCTTTTTGGGGAACTGCTTTCTCTCCTGTCAAAATATAATTTGCGAGAGATTCAGCCTCTTCCAATGTTACTCCACTAGATGGTGCTTTTACCTCAAATCCCATCTCTATCGCTTTTTCAAGCGTCTCTTTGCTAGTGATTCCTAGCTCTTTTGCTATCTCATGTATACGGATCTTACCCATTCGTACCTAACTCCTTCACAGTTTTGCCAACTCTTCGATATTTA
>Ga0256840_1003935_pt1 | contig 11512 bp, 11 predicted proteins | sample 355202metaG_FD_185969 | JGI IMG/M metagenome (GOLD analysis project Ga0256840, IMG submission 185969) | Hydrothermal vent microbial communities from Mid Atlantic Ridge, Atlantic Ocean - 355-202 | ecosystem: Environmental > Aquatic > Marine > Hydrothermal vents | place: Atlantic Ocean: Mid...
TCGCCAACGAAACCTGCCATTGACGCGATAAATTGACCTGAAAAATATCGCCCGACAAAATATACTCTTTAATCGCTTGAATGCCTTGTAAATACTTTTCGTCAGGCTCTTCGGTAGCGTGCGTGGTTTTAACAGGGGGGGGGAAGAAATCAAGTGTGGCCAGTTTTTGAATGTCCTCCGCTATTTGATCTAATGCCTCACGATATTCTGGTTCAGCAACAACAAACAGCTCTTGTGTACTGTGTTTTACCATCACGGCGGCAGGAATACGCATTAAGACGGCCAAAGGAAACTTAGACATTGGTAGGTTTAAGACCGGTTCAACGACTTGGGCATAATCATAGCTAAAATAGGCAAACCAACCGCCTGTAAAGGGAAGTTCCGCTTCATTCAGCGAAGCGTCCACCCTTAAACGTTCAAAATCGCTGGCGGCTTGATTTAGAAAATTAGATTGACCACTCAATTCATTCAGCTGAATCGTCTCTTGAGGATAGGCAAATAAGATATCAAACTCACCCAATCCCCCTTTTGCCACGCTTTCGAGTAAAAAAGGGTAGCGTTCAGGGTTCAGTTCATGCAATTGAGAGAGATCAATCGAGACATTGTTAGGTAGGGCAATGGCGCGTATCATCAGCGCCAATGTAGTGTCAGAGGTTGGCATAATATAAGCCGTTAAACTTTTCCGAACACCAGTGTTGCATTGGTGCCTCCAAAGCCAAAGGAGTTAGAGAGCGCATAATCAACCTTAGCATCACGCGCTTCATTGGCAACATAATCCAAATCACACCCCTCTTGTGGGTTCTCTAAATTAATGGTCGGTAGCAAAATTTGGCGTTTGATGGACAGCACCGTAAAGACCGCTTCCATTGCGCCCGCTGCACCCAAAGCATGACCGGTCATTGATTTGGTTGAACTCATCGCTAACTGGTACGCATGTGCACCAAAAATAGATTTGACCGCACTGGTCTCACATAAATCTCCTGCTGGGGTTGAGGTACCATGTGCATTGATGTAATCAATTTGTGTCATATCCACTTTGGCATTGTTTAACGCCGTCGCCATACAACGCCCAGCGCCTTCACCCCCTTTTGAGGGCAGTGTCATGTGATAAGCGTCACCGCTCATGCCAAAGCCAAGTACTTCGGCATAAATGGTGGCACCACGGGATTTGGCGTGTTCGTACTCTTCCAGTACCAATGCACCCGCACCATCACTTAACACAAAACCATCGCGGTCTTTATCCCAAGGACGACTGGCAGCTTGCGGCTCATCGTTTCGGGTAGACAAGGCGCGTGCCGCAGCAAATCCTGCCAAACCGAGTTGCGTGGTTGCATGTTCTGCACCACCCGCAACCATCACATCGACATCACCATACTCGATCATACGCGCGGCATCACCAATACTGTGTGTGCCTGTGGCACAGGCGGTTGAGATGGCTAAGTTTGGCCCTTTCAAACCAAACATAATCGAGAGGTTGCCCGAAATCATATTAATAATCGAGCTGGGCACAAAAAAGGGGGAAACGCGTCGCGGGCCAGACTTTAAATAAGTGCTGTGCTGGGTTTCAATGGAGCCAATGCCACCGATGCCTGAACCGATGGACACCCCAATACGTGTGGCATTCTCTTCGGTAATTTCCAGTCCAGAATCTTGAATAGCTTGTGCGCCAGCGGCAATACCGTAATGGATAAAAGGATCCATTTTTTTAGCTTCTTTGGGCAAAATATAGTCTGAGGCATTAAAGCCTTTTAAGACACCACCAAATTTAACGGTGTACACATCGGTATCAAACTTATCCAAATAGTCAATGCCACTTTTTCCTGCAAGCAAGTTATTCCAGTTCTCTTCAACCGTTAACCCAACCGCAGACAAAGCACCAACACCTGTTACAACCACTCGACGTTTACTCAAACCAACATCCTCTTTTTAAAACGGGTATATATATATACCCAAACCATTTGAAAAGTAAAAAAGTAAATTTAGGTAGAAACAAAAAAAGCCGTAAAATACGGCTTTTTTAACTTACTGCAAAACCTAAAAACTTATAGGTTAGCGTTTACGTAAGCAGTTGCTTGCGCCAATGTAGAAATCTTTTCAGCTTCTTCATCTGGAATTTCGCAATCAAACTCTTCTTCCAATGCCATTACCAACTCAACGGTATCTAAAGAATCGGCACCTAAATCATCGACAAAAGAAGCATCTGCTGTCACTTGGTCTTCTTCTACACCTAATTGCTCAACTACAATTTTTTTTACGCGTTCTTCAATACTGCTCATGGAATTCTCCAACTTAGTTATTTTCAAAAATGTTCTTAATTTTGACGTATTCTCGCTTTATACCCAGCGTTTTTCAAGTCTTATCAAACATTAATTTACCATTCTCCTCATTTTAATGAGAATAAAATGATTTAAACCATATACATGCCGCCATTTACGTTCAATGTTTGACCTGTAATATAAGAGCCGCCTTCGCCCGCCAAAAAAGAGACCGATTTAGCGATATCTTCTGGCGCACCAAGGCGACTCAATGGAATTTGTTTTGTTAAGGCTTCTCGCTGCTCTTCAGGTAAACCACGCGTCATATCGGTATCAATAAACCCAGGCGCAATGGTATTAACGGTAATATTCCGAGTTCCCACCTCTCTGGCTAATGACTTGCTGAACCCAATAATACCCGCTTTCGCTGCGGCATAGTTGGTTTGACCGGCATTTCCCATCACACCGACCACGGAGGCAATATTAATAATTCGCCCCCCTTTGGCCTTCATCATGCCGCGCAAACAGGCTTTACTCATACGGAAAACCGAACTTAAGTTGGTTTGAATAATATCATCCCACTCGTCATCTTTCATACGCATCAATAAGTTATCGCGGGTAATGCCTGCGTTGTTCACCAAAATGGTTGGGACACCGAATGTCTTGGTAACTTCTGCTAATACCGAGGTAATCATCTCACCGTCGGTGACATTTAAGCATCTGCCCGCACCTTGCGCACCCGCTTCTTTAAGATAAGCCGATATATTGTCTGCACCGTTTTCTGACGTTGCCGTCCCAATCACAATCGCACCTTGTGAGGCTAATTCTAATGCAATTGCTTTACCAATTCCGCGACTTGCCCCCGTAACAAATGCAACCTTTCCTGTTAACATGTCTTCCCTGCCTAACGTTTTTATTTAATTCAATCCTATAATGATACTGGCAATTCTACAAACTTGCTAACGCTTTTTCGAGTGTTGTGCCATCAAAAACAGGTTGTACCTTCATTTTTCGGTCAATACGACGGTTTAAACCCATCAAAACTTTACCTGGGCCTAGCTCATATAACGACTCGACACCTTGTTGCTTCATGGCGTTGACGGTTTCAACCCACTGAACAGGACGATACAATTGCTGAACCAACAACGCTTTAATCTCATCAACGTCTTTTGCTTCACTGAATTGAACATTGTGCAAAACGGGAACGGTAGGCATATTAAACGCCATTCCTTCCAATTTTTCCGCCAACTGCTCTGCTGCTGGCTTCATTAAAGAGCAGTGTGAAGGCACACTGACTGGCAGAGGCACCACGCGAGACGCACCCGCTTCGGTTGCCGATGCCATTGCCGCTTCCACTGCTGCTTTATTGCCTGCAATCACCACTTGGCCCGGTGAATTAAAATTAACCGCTTCGACCACGCCGTCTGTTTGTTCACAGACAGTAACCACTTGGGCGTCTTCTAACCCAAGAATCGCCGCCATCGCACCTTGACCCGCAGGAACCGCAGTCTGCATTAAACGCCCACGGGTTGAAACCAACTCAATACCTTGTGCCAATGTCATTACGCCACTGGCAACCAAAGCGGTATACTCGCCTAATGAGTGGCCCGCCATAAAGGCGGGAGAACATGCCTTTTGGGCAGTCAAGACACGATACACTGCAATGCCTGCGGCTAACATGGCAGGTTGTGTCACATCCGTTTGATTCAACTTTCCTTCAGAATCATTTTGAACGACATCCCACAAATCATACCCCAGCACCGAAGACGCTTCATCAAACACCTCAGAGACTTGAGCGTGAGATGCGGCAAGCTCCGCGAGCATTCCAACCGACTGTGACCCTTGACCTGGAAAAACAAATGCATACGACATAACTAAAATACCTACTTAAAAAATAATTTTAACGCTTCAGGTTGCCCCTGAAATTCGTCAATTCAAGGCAGAAAATGTGAGTTTACAAGTGTAAATGACCATTTTCAAACGCAGAAATGGCGAATTTCAGGGTGTAAGCTAAATCGTTACAGGTTATTAATAACGAATTAATGCCGAGCCCCATGTAAACCCACCACCAAACGCTTCGAGCAGTAACATGTGGCCTCGTTGAATTCGACCATCTCGAATCGCCTCATCCAACGCCATCGGTACCGAAGCACTGGAGGTATTTGCGTGTTTATGCACGGTAATCACGGTTTGATCAGGAGAGAGTTTTAATTTTTTAGCCGTACCCTTAATAATCCGTAAATTGGCTTGATGTGGCACTAACCAATCAATATCCTCTTTTTGCAGTCCATTGGCTTCCAGCGTCTCTTTGGCAATACGGCTCAAGGTATTCACCGCCACCTTAAAGACCTCATTGCCTTTCATATTCATGGTACGTTCTTCAATCGATCCAGTTGTCGGTAACTTAGAAATTCCAGAGGGTACATGCAACAAATCTTCGTACTGACCGTCGGCGTGAATATGCGTGGATAAAATACCGACTTGCTCAGAGGCTTGCAGTAAAACGGCACCCGCACCATCACCAAATAGAACACACGTATTACGATCACTCCAATTGGTAATACGAGACAAGGTTTCAGCTCCTACCACTAATACGCACTTTGCCATGCCCGTCTTAATAAACTGATCGGCAACGCTTAAAGCATAAACAAAACCCGAACAAACCGCTTGAATATCAAAAGCAGGACAACCGTGAATGGCTAGACGCTGTTGCAATAAACAGGCGGTACTGGGAAAGGTTTTATCTGGTGTAGTTGTGGCGACAATAATTAAATCAATGACACTGGCATCCAGTCCTGCCGTTTCCAGCGCTTTTAACGTAGCTTGCTCGGCTAAATCACACGTGGTTTGACCTTCTGCGGCAATATGACGTTGCTCAATACCGGTTCGTTCACGAATCCACGTATCGCTGGTATCGACCATTTTTTCAAGGTCCGCATTAGTAAGAATTTTTTCAGGTAGGTAGCTACCTGTGCCAGCAATACGGCTATAGACTTTTTGATTCATAATTACTCGGTTTTAAAAAAGACAGGAGAGTGCTTTCTAAAATAAAAAACAGGGGTTACTCAACAACACACTCATTCGCTTGTTGTTTAATCAATTTAGAGACCTCTGATGAGATTAACTCTGGAACATTCTTATTCACTTCTAGCCTTGCTTCCGCAATCGCATAAAAATAGGCCACCTGATCAGCTCCACCATGGCTCTTAATTACAATTTTACGTAAGCCGAGTAAAGAGGCACCATTATAACGTCCCGGATCAACCTTATCTTTAAAGGACTTTAAAACAGGGTACGCGATCACCGCCACGAGCTTGGTCAGTAAATTTTTACGAAATGCGGCCTTTAAATAGAAAGAGATCATTTTGGCAACGCCTTCACTTGCTTTTAACGCAATGTTTCCATCAAAGCCATCACACGCAACAACATCCACGTCCCCTTTAAAGATATCATTCCCTTCCACATATCCAATATAATTAATTCCTGGGATCTGGAGTAACAGGTGCGCATCTTTAATGCGTTGGTGACCTTTAATCTCCTCTTCGCCAATATTCAATAAGCCGACTTTAGGCGAAGCATTATCATCGACCGCTTTTGCCAGTACCGAGCCCATCATTGCAAACTGTGCTAACTGCTCACCAGTACACCCTACATTTGCACCAAGGTCTAATACGTGCACATGCCCTTTCATGGTTGGCATGGTGGTACAAATCGCTGGGCGTTCAATATCTGGTAACATTTTCAAGACAAACTTAGCGGTCGCCATGAGCGCACCGGTATTACCCGCACTGACACAGGCGTGTGCTTGATCGTCTTTTACCAAATTTAAAGCAATACGCATCGAGGATTTCTTTTTCTTTCTTAACGCATCAGAAGGGAGGTCATCCATCTCAACGATTTGTTCAGCATGCTGAATAGAGAGACGAGCGGTATCGTAGGAGTATTTTGCAAGTTCCGCATTGATTAAGTCCTCTTTACCGACCAAAACAATGTGAATATCAGAGAATTTTTTGAGTGCATCGAGGGACGCTGGAACGGTGACTGGCAAGCCATGATCACCGCCCATCGCATCGATGGCAATTTTGATAGCCAAAATAAATTAAGCCTTATCTTGAACGACTTTTTTACCTTTATAGTAACCATCAGCCGTTACATGATGACGGCGGTGAACTTCACCAGTCGTCTCATCAACCGTTAGCGTTGGTGCATCTAGCGCATCATGTGAACGACGCATTCCACGTCTTGATGGGGTTTTACGGCTCTTTTGTACTGCCATGGTATTCTCCTAAAATCTTTCTATTATGAAATATCTATCTAATAACGATTCAGAACGCCTCTGAAATTCGTCCGTTCAAGGTAAAAAATATAAGTTTACAAATGTAAGTGTCTATTTTTTAACACAGAAATGGCGTGTTTCAGAGGCGTTCTGAACCGTTATATTCTATTTTTTTAACGCTTGCAGCATAGCAAACGGGTTTGACTTTTCAGTACTGGCCTCATCGGCAGCCTCTGAGGTATCCACGTTCTCATAGTGCATTGAACTTGAGTCATTAATGGGTGCAAGTGGCACCGACAACAACAACTCCTCTTCAACCCAGTTAAAAGAGGACATTTTATCCTCTGTTAACTCAAACACTTCAATCTCTGCCGGCAAATCTTTTGTCAATGCAAGCGACTCGGTAAAAACACCTTTAACCTCTGACTGAATCAAAAGATCAAACATCTCTAACGAACGCTGACACTGTAACGCTAGAACCGTTTCCAACTTCATGGTAAAAGCGGGAAATTTTAAGACTCTATCGTAATAAAAATTCAGTTCGACCTGAACATCACGTTCAGAATCCCCAACTAGCTCAACCAAACGCTTTAAACGGCTTTGATTGACACGCCCCACGAATTGTTTATTATGGTTCACCGCGTTAATTGGATCAATAAATTCAGGTAGCTTGTCTAACATAGGCGCGAATGATACCGTTATCGTTTGATTAAGTCAAAAAATAACGTAAAAAAACAGCGTTTTTTATCACCCCGTATCGTCGGCAACATTAGCACCTATGATATAACCCCTATTTTTCGTTACAAAGAGAGTCAAACATGACCTTGCCACACATTATTTTAGCGTCGACCTCCCCTTTTCGAGCACGGCTACTCAACAAACTTCACCTCCCTTTTGAGCAAGCCGCCCCCAACATAGACGAAACGCCTTTAAGCAATGAAACACCACAAGCCATGGTTGCCCGGCTCTCCAAAGCAAAAGCCCTAGAGATCGCGCAACGCGCCCACAACCATAATATTATTATCGCCTCAGACCAGTGCGCCGTGTTCCAAAACCGAGCCATTGGCAAACCCCACACCGTACCCAATGCCATCAAACAGCTACAGCAATTTAGCCAGCAAACGATTACGTTTTATACTGGGCTTGCAGTCATCAACACCACAAATCAACAGGTTTTTGAAGCGATGGACGTTACGCAAGTACAGTTTCGAAAACTTTCCACAACGGTCATTGAAAATTACATCGAAATGGAACAGCCACTCAACTGTGCGGGAAGCTTTAAATCAGAAGGGCTCGGCATTACCCTATTTGAAAAAATTACCAGCAAAGACCCAAACGCTTTAATTGGCTTACCGTTAATAGAGCTTACCCACATTTTTTATCAAATGGGGTATGAACTGCCGCTCAAAACAAAAAACTAGGAGACTGCCCGAGAGCTAGAGTCGCGGCAACAACCAAGCATTCAATGCTTGCAATGAATCCAGTTCCGCAACGGGATGATAAGGTGAAAGCACCTCCATTTGATGTACGCCATGACTCAACGCCACACGATCCATGCCGATATTTTGTGCCATCTCCATATCAAAGGTCGTATCACCAATCATTACCGCTTCGTCTACCGATAGATTAAACTCGGTTAAAATTTGCTCTAACATCAATGGATCGGGTTTCGAAGCCGACTCTACCGGCGTGCGAGTCATATCAAAATAGACACCAAAACCACTCTCTTTCAGTATTTGATTTAACCCTTTACGACTCTTGCCCGTTGCAACCGCCAACTTAACGCCCGACTGACTCAAATTAAATAACAACGATTCCGCACCATCAAACGGCTCCATCGGCACATCACACTCTTCTAAAAAAAACTGCGTATAAGCCTCTGCCATCGCAACCACTTGATGCTGATCGGCTTCGGGGTATAAGCCTAAAATTGCATTTTCTAAGCTTAGCCCAATAATCTGCTTCGATTCATGCTGAGACAACACCGGAAAACCACACGCTTTTGCCGCGTGTTGAATTGAATTCACGATACGATTCTCAGAATTCATTAAGGTACCATCCCAGTCAAAAATAACCGCTTTATATTTTTTCGTCATCTCTCTTCACTTTTCTAATGTTTTTATAATTTTCTTAAAATCCGAATAGAGTGGGGATTCAAATTCAACCCACTCCTGGGTTGCGGGATGCGTAAACCCTAAAAACTGCGCATGCAATGCCAAGCGCTTCATACCCAGTTTTCGAAAACGCTTATTCACCTCACGATCGCCATAACGATCATCCCCCAATAGCGCACAGCCTTGTGCTAAGGCATGCACTCTAATTTGATGCGTCCGACCGGTTTTCAATTTAACAGACATCAAATCACAGCCATTCAAGTGCTGCTCCAGTCTAAAATAACTGATTGCCTCTTTGCCAGCTTTATCAACCGACACATGCCACCCCCCCTCTTTTAAATGTGTTTTACGCAAAGGAGTATCGACTTTTTGTACATTTTTAGGCCACTGCCCCATCACAATGGCTAAATAGCGTTTATCAAATTTATTCGCTCTAATTTGCGCATGAAGGTCCTTTAAAATTGAGGCTTTCTTAGCAACCAATAAACAACCAGAGGTATCTCGATCAATACGGTGAACCAACTCTAAACGCTTAGCAAGTGGTCTCAAAATACGAAGAACCTCAATCAACCCCCAATTAACGCCTCCCCCGCCATGAACCGCAATACCAGAAGGCTTATTAATCACCATTAAATCTTTATCTTCAAATAAAATACTGGTCTCAATGCGCAGCAATTGAGCATTAGGCACATCGGATTCATTTACCACAATCTTTTCAGGCACCTTAACCGGTGGAATACGAACCATATCCCCAGCCTTTAACCGAGTACTGACTTTAACGCGCCCCTTATTGACCCGCACCTCCCCTTTACGGATAATACGATAAATTAAGGTTCTAGGTGCTTTTCGTAAATGTCGCATCAAAAAGTTGTCCACTCGCTGACCTTCATCCTCTTCCGTCACCTCAACCATTCTTACATTTGCCATATAATTTTTAAATTACCCACAGATTATTCACATTTTTGCCACAGTTTACAGATTGAATCAACAATTGTCATTGCATAGCGTAAAAATGAGTGCTATATTTGCACAGCTAAATTTTGTAGCGATGTCATCTCTTGCCTTCGTAAAAGCCAAGAATGAACAAAAAGAATTTTAAACAACCAATAAAAAATTAGACCTTTAAAAGTAAGGCCTTTGTCGTAAAAAGCCAACAAGCTATTTTTTTATTACTCGTAAAAACTCTGAGACTGACATCCGAACAAGACAAAAATTAAATTGATTTGCGCCGAATACGATTAAATTCCAATTCCTAAGACGCAAATACAGTGATACGAAAATCACGCTATTGAAATAACAAGAAGATATTAAAAATATTGTAAACAACAGACAAACGTCTGCCGGCTAGAGCAAACAGCCTAATAAAAAAAGCACACCATGTGTTTGCTCAATACCAGTGTTACACCCAAACTAGACGCGACCATGACTTGCAATACGGCAACTCATAAGCCAATAATGGCAACTAAAATCAGAACCAAGAACAGCATTTAAGGACAACAAAAAATAGGCGATCTCACAAGGATCAAACGATAAAACCACTGGCTGACTTATGAATACCCCATAAGCACCACTCTGCCTATTACAGATCCCATGCGCTTGCTACCTTTCGTAGGTTCGATAACACAAACCGTCTATTTTTTACTGTAACAATCTGCCTAAGCAATCTTTACAACTTATCTTTAGTATTCTAATAAAACTGTCATTTTCGTCCACCTTTGTCCTGCTCTATTGTCTTTCTCAGCAAAACTAAAAAGAGAAAAGCATGAAAAGAATGCTCATAAATGCGACTCAAGCAGAAGAGACGCGCATCGCCCTAGTCAACGGGCAAACCCTATATGACCTAGATGTGGAAACACCACACCACCAAAAGAAAAAAGCCAATATCTACAAAGGTCGAATTACTCGTGTAGAACCTAGTTTAGAAGCCGCTTTCGTTGATTACGGCTCCGAACGCCACGGTTTCCTACCTTTTAAAGAGGTCGCTGAAGAGTACTTTCCAAAAAACAAACCAGAATCGGGTCGCTTCTGCATCCGTGATGTTTTAAAAGAGGGGCAAGAGATCATCGTTCAAGTCCAGAAGGAAGAACGAGGCAATAAAGGCGCCGCTCTAACCACTCAAATCACCCTCGCGGGTCCTTATGTCGTAATGATGCCAAATAACCCGAAAGCGGGTGGCATTTCAAGACGTATTGAAGGTGATGATCGCTCAGGCATTCGTGATACCTTACGTGACTTAGACACACCAGATGGCATGGGAATTATTGTCCGTACCGCTGGGGTTGGCAAAAACACCGAAGAGCTACAGTGGGGCGTAAACTACCTTGTTCAACTGTGGGAAGCGGTTAAAAAGGCCTCTACCGAAAAAGCGGCACCTTTTTTAATTCACCAAGAGTCCGACATTGTCATTCTAGCCATTCGTGATTATCTACGCCAAGACATTGGTGAGATCATTATTGACAATATGGAGGTGTTTCATAAAGCGCGTGACTTCATTCAACATGTTATGCCGCAGCAAGTCTACAAAGTAAAACCTTATCAGGATACCATTCCGTTATTTACACGTTTTCAAATCGAGTCTCAAATTGAGTCCGCTTACCAGCGTGAAGTTACCCTACCTTCTGGCGGCTCTATCGTCATTGATATTACCGAAGCCTTAACGGCGATTGATATCAACTCAAGCCGAGCCACCAAAGGCAGCGATATTGAAGACACCGCATTTAACACGAACATGGAAGCCGCCTCTGAAATTGCTCGCCAGTTACGTTTACGTGATTTAGGTGGCTTAGTGGTTATCGATTTTATCGATATGCACTCAAATCGCCACCAACGAGAAGTGGAAAACAGAATGCGTGAGTCAGTCAAATCTG
>Ga0256840_1003936_pt1 | contig 11507 bp, 13 predicted proteins | sample 355202metaG_FD_185969 | JGI IMG/M metagenome (GOLD analysis project Ga0256840, IMG submission 185969) | Hydrothermal vent microbial communities from Mid Atlantic Ridge, Atlantic Ocean - 355-202 | ecosystem: Environmental > Aquatic > Marine > Hydrothermal vents | place: Atlantic Ocean: Mid...
GATTTATTAATTGACGGTCAAGCCGTATTTGATGCACTTGGTTTTGATGAACCTTTTGAAAGTCGTATTAAGGCAATGCAACTAAAAGCAGCTCTAAGAAATGTTGACAGTTGTCCCGTTACACGCGCTATTGTTGATCTAGTAGATGATGAAAAGGTTAATATCAGTTACACCATGACAGACCTACTAGATAGGCTCGATAATGTATATAGACCTAAATGTGACCCTAAGCAGTGGGTAAATAGTGTTTATCAACTAAGGCACGTTATCAAAAAACAAACCGACACTTTGAAGAAACTAAATATTCTCATATCTCGCACCCGTTCAAACGGTGTTAGAAAAATTCAATTTGAGAAGTTGCCCGACTAGATCAGACCTTCAGCCCGACTATTCCAGTTGGGCTTGGTTGCTTTCCCTTGTTTATATTTTTGGCGTTCGTGCCATTTATTATCAAACATCATTATCTTGTGATACACACCCCCCGCCTTTTTGCCTGTTTTGTGTTTCTTTTCCCCCTTCACCCCCTATTCGATACGCGCCACAGTAGAAGTGAATCCAAAAAATCTAGCTTACTATTATTATTCTTTTCTTTTTTCTTCTTAAAAAAACAAAGGTCATGGGCACGAAGGGCACTATTCGCCATATTAACAATGTAAAACAACAACTTACACAGTGCCCATGACAACAATCCATAGGCACTTGATGGACACTATAGGCACAGTGCCCTTGTGACCATGCCAGTGCCTATCAATCATACTCATAGGCACTGGCTAAACCATTGAAAGTATTTAATAAAAGAACGATTAGTGCCCATAGTGCCCATGACGTGATTTTATTAATAGGTATAAGCTAGAAAAACTTTTCTTCAGTACATCAAAGGGAGGGGGTAGGTTGAAACTTTGAACAATTCCGCGCCACTACCACCACTCTAGTGAAACTTTTATACGTGACTAATTGAAAAATGAAAACCCACTAGATTACTTCATAATACTTTTAGGTACTTCTGGAGTTTTGACAAAGTACGGGGCATAAAACCGCGTGTTTGCTCTCTTTTCAAAATACTATAGGGGGTTGTATCTGGTACGAAGCATGAGAATATTCACCCTTTCTATATTGGCGTTGTTGTGGGGTGAGGGGGCGCGAAATTAAACCTAGGGTTGCAAATAGGTTGCAAAGCATAAAAAAGGGCTACGGACATAATCACGTAACCCTTTTTTTTATATGGCTCCTCGACCTGGACTCGAACCAGGGACCAATAGATTAACAGTCTACTGCTCTACCAACTGAGCTATCGAGGAATTGGTAGATGTCTGCCTCTTTCATCGTTATTAACTACAAGTGATGATCAACAGAGGCGCGAATTTTACTGGCTGCTTTGTTTCTGGTCAACCACTAAATGACCAAAAGAAGTGTTTATTATTCTTTTATTATGTAACTTGCGGCTTGTTGGATGACTTCTATGCCTGCACCTGCTTTATGTGCGTTTTCGCTGATGTGTCTCCTCCAAGCTTTTGCTCCTGCTTGCCCTGTAAATAAACCTAATAGATGGCGACTCATATGTTTTAGGTATACACCTTTTTCTAATTGTCTTTGCATATATTCTAAGTATTGATCAAGAATATCAAATTCCGTTTTTTCATTGTGATTTTCATCAACACCAATATAGAAGCGTTGATCAACTTGGCTCAGTAAAAAAGGGTTATGGTAAGCCTCACGCCCTATCATTACTCCATCAACTTGCTTTAGGTGTTGCTCTGATGCTTCTAATGTTTTGATGCCTCCGTTGAGGATAATTTCTAATTTAGGGAAATCTTGTTTCATTTTATAAACTAAATCATAATTTAATGGTGGCACGTCTCGATTTTGTTTTGGGCTTAAACCTTTTAGCCATGCTTTGCGGGCATGAATGATAAAAGTTTCACAGCCTGCTTTTGAAACTGTTTCTAAAAAATTAGGGAGACACTCATATTCGTCCATATCATCAATTGCTATACGATTTTTGACGGTGATGTGAATATCTACAGCTGCTTGCATAGCATTTACATTTTCTGCCACTAAGTCTGGCTCTGCCATTAAGCATGCTCCAAAGGCTCCATTTTGCACGCGATCACTTGGGCACCCAACGTTAATATTAACCTCATCATAACCATAGTCTTCTGCTATTTTTGCACATTCGGCCATGGCTTTCGGGTCACTTCCACCGAGTTGCAAGGCAACGGGGTGCTCTTCTTTATTAAATTTTAGGTAACGGTCTTTATCACCATAAATTAATGCACCCGTTGTGACCATTTCTGTATATAACATTGCGTGTTTTGAGATTAAACGCAAGAAGTACCTTTCATGCCTATCAGTCCAGTCAAGCATGGGCGCAATGCAAAAACGGCGGTTAATTTTTGTTAATTTTTTCACTCTATTCCTACACGCATTTGCTAAAAGTTACCCAAGAAATTTTGGCAGATTATGATATGCTTCCCGACCATTGTAAATCATAGGTATTAAAACATGGATGTTGGAAGTTCGATACAAGCAGGTAACTGGGTTGCGCTTTTCACCTATATGGGTTTTAGTTTTTTTGCAGGTTATGTTATTGGCTTTGCCAGCCGTACATTTTTAAAATTTACGTTCTTTCTTGCGGGAACTGCATTAATTTTACTGTTTATTCTACAGTACAATAACTTGATCGACGTTAAGTGGGATGCCTTCGAAAATCTTTATAACGGTTTGATTGCTTGGATTTCTCCTCACCTTGGTGGACTTAAAAACTTCATTACTGCTAACTTGTCATCTGCTGCAATGGCTGGACTTGGTTTATTCTGGGGCTTCAGAAGAAAAGGATAAACAACTAAGTAAAGGTTATTTTGTCACCCCCCTCTTTTTAGCAGTTTTGTATTTACTAAGTTACTTACAAAAGCGCTAAAAAGAAGGGGGGTGACAAATCTATCGCTAGCGCTGGCATGTTGAGCAATAGAATGTTGATCGTTGCCCTTGCTTAATTTGTTTTATGACTGAGTCACAATTCAAACATCTATCACCTGCTCTACCATATACATTTAACTGTTGCTGAAAGTATCCAGGTGAACCTTCGACTCGCACAAAGTCTTTCAAGGTTGTTCCGCCTTGCTCTATTGCCCGAACCAGAACATTTTTAATTACCTCAACCAGCTTTTCATAGCGTTTTTTAGAGACTTTACCAGCTAATGCCTTGGGTGAGATTCCTGCTTTAAATAATGATTCACAGGCATAGATATTGCCTACTCCTACAACGATATGACCATTCATTATAAATTGCTTAATACTGACTTTTCGCCCTCGTGATGTTTGAAAGAGATAATCAACATTAAATTCATCTCCTAAAGGCTCGGGGCCGAGTGATCTGATAAGCTTGTGTTTGAGTGGGTTTTTCGTTGTCCACAAAACAGCTCCAAATCGGCGTGGATCGCGCAGGCGAATTAATTTTTTATTTGAAAATTCAAAGTCAATATGATCATGCTTTTCTGGCGCTGTACCAAAATCTAATACTCGTAGGCTTCCTGACATCCCTAAATGAATTAGTGCTGTACCTTTTAGAGTTTCTAGTAGTATATATTTACCACGACGCGTAACTGACTGAATAGTCTCACCTTCCATATCATGGATAGCATCAGGTACCTCCCAACGCAACCTTGGCTGGCGTATAATTATTTTTTCGACTACTTGTTTGTCTACATAAGGCTTAATACCTTTGCGGGTGGTTTCGACTTCGGGGAGTTCTGGCACTAGTTCTTTCCAACAGGGACTGGGATTAACTCTGGCTTTTCTTGGTATCTGAAGCCCTCTTCTCCCAACATCATCAAACCCGATATTGTTTCTGATATGAGATACATTCTTTCTCCCTTTAAGATATAACGCTTTCCTGTAACTATGTTTCGTTTTCCGAAGATCATTTTCACCCCGTTAAAGCTAATACTAAGATCTTCTGTATCCAAACCATAGCTAGCCAGATCTTTACCTTCTATCCCATAGTTACTTTCTGCATTTTCTGATAATAAGGTAAATAAATGCCTTACTTTATCTTTATCTGCTTTAAAATTACTAGGCTTGACCACATACCAAATATCATCTCGTAACTGGATAATTAAATCATCCTTTCCTTTAACATGAATGACTAACTCTTTGGCATTATCACCAATAGAGTCATCATAAAGAGTTTTATATGATTCAGTCTCATCAGCATCCCGACTTACTATAAATCCTATTAGGCCTGCCACAATCACTAACAACCCAATATTTAATAGCAGACGCTTTTTACTTGAACTTTTCATTATTTTTTCTTAGTGGTTTCTTTTTTTAAAGGCGCTTTTATTCCGTAACTCATCCTTAGTTCATTACGGCTTGCTGGCTTTTCTAGCGTAAATAATAGGTGCTTTAACAATTTACCTTGTTCGTCATAAATATAAACTTTATTTCCAATTTTGGTGTATATACAGTTGCGCATTTCATGAGCATCAGTTGGGCTTAGGTATTTATAATTACATTGTCCACTTGGATCAAATGCAAACTCCATGCGAAAACGGCTTGGTGGAAACTCTCGGCTCCCTTTTGGGCGAAATATATTAGGTCTTTTTTTATTGCCCTGCTCTTCAAAAGAATGCACCCAGTGCTGATAAAAGTTTGTATCTTTAACTTCTGTGCCCCTCTCATTCATACTTACACCAGCACAGCCAGCTATTAAAAATAGGGTTAAACTAATAATTAAGTTTTTCATATTGCCCACCTTGTCTAGTTGCTTATTTAGTTATTTATCTAGTTAACTTTCTTTTTATACTACCTTTTTCTGCGGCGCATCCAACGTATTGTTCCAACTAAAAGCAATCCTATCGGCAATACTAATAAAAAGAAAAGGGCCATGCTATACAGAGCCCAACTAGGTAATGCCAATTTGGTATCTGGGGAGTTTATTGGAGTAATTGAGAGAAGTTCATCATCCGCGCCTAACCAGTTAAATATATTTGTTGCTAGTGTTAAGTTGCTACCCTGACCGATAAAGTTATTAAGCATGAAATTGCTATCCCCCATAACTATGACCCGTTGATCAGGAGATTTTAGATTAGCTTCTTTATTACTATTATTAGGTCTAGTTAGAGACATGCCGATGTCTAATGGACCAGGTATATCTGCTTCGTCATCAAACTTTACTTCACCTTGAATTTCACCTGACTCTAACCAGCTTGTAGGAAGGGTTGTCAACAGTGGTTGATATTGCCATTCATTATCACTAGTTTTCTCCGTATTTCCAGCTTCCTCATCACGAGAAATAGCGGTCGAAAAAGGGAAAATCGTGTGTGCAGTTAAGTCCTTGGTTATCTCTGAATCACCATAATCAATAATTGCAATTGCAGCAGGATGCTTGATACCGAGCATATCTTGTAGCGCTTGATTAGCGTCTAAGATTATCCCTTCATTGATAACTAAACCAAGTTGTTGCTCTAGATCATCTAAACCATATAGCCCACCAGGTTCTTGCATCCACAGTAAGCTTCCACCTTCTTTGAGATATTCACTTATAATTTTCACTTCAGAATCTAGATAATCTTTTTGCGGTGCTGCTATTACAATAAAGCTTGTGTCATTAGGAATATTTTGAGTGCGGATCAAATTATGGGGCTGAATAGTAAAACCTTGTGCTTCTAATACTTTTACCAACTTCGACATTCCATTAGAGTTTTCTTCTAATGGTTTACGCTCATTATGACCTTCTAAAAATATCGCAAGCCTTGGTTTATCACGTGATAAACGTTGCAGAACATTAATCACCGTCTGCTCGTCTACAGAATTCACTATTTCACTCTTATCACCCAGTTTTATTAATAGTTGCCCACTGAATTGAATACCATCTGCTTTTGCTCTATCGGGGTTTAGGTCTGGGTTTACAATTTCTAAACTGGTATCCGTTTTATATTTTTTATATTTATTAATACGCTTTTTCAAAGCTGCATGAATTGTTGCATCATCAGGAATATAAGCAATAAGCTCCAGTGGCTTATCCAACTTTTTAAGTAGCTTCTGAGTTGATGGGTGTAAAGAATTTTGTTGACTACGTGTTAAGTCAAAATCTGTGTGATAGGTTTTCCCCAACCATGCGAGTAAGCCAATTACGACTAAAAATAGAATCGTAAATATACTATTTTGAAGACGAAGTACCGTATGTGAATACTTGCTCATCCTAATAACCTGTCATTATCTAGCTTACGGATGGTCAAAATCAAAAATCCCACTATAAATAAAAGATAGTAAATTAAATCACTAGTATCAAACACACCTTCTAAAAAAGGAAGAAAATGACCAAAGTGAGAAAGATAAATAAACAGCTCGCTACTATTGCTTTGGCTACTGCCTGACAAGTACAAAACCACTAAAAATAATAATAACCCAAAACTGCTTACTGCAGCGATAATTGGCTGACTAGTTAGAGATGAGATAAACAAGCCTGCTGCAGCAAATGAACTGAGCAATAAAAACAAGCCTAAAGATGAGGTAAGTATCACCCCCCAATCAAGCGATGTACCTACTGTTAAGGCTAAAGGCATCAGAGCCATCATAGCCACAATCAATACAATAAAAAAAAGTACACCTAGAAATTTACCCAATACAATTTGGGTAGAGGTTAATGGTGATGATAATAATAAAGTGAGTGTTTTGTTCATGCGTTCTTCTGCAAATAAACGCATTGTCATAATCGGCATGACAGCCAACATAATAATACCTGCCCATAAGTAAAGTGGTGATAAAACGATAGATACAACACCAGGTGGGTTCTGCATCGTTGCTGTTGCAGGCTGTATAACGGATATAAACTCCTCCATAAACATTAAAAACATCAAAGCAAGTATAAATTGCAAGATAGCAAGTACACTCCATGCTAATGGTGAATTAAATAGTCTTTTAAATTCACTAATGGCAATGGTAAATATTTTATTCATTACTTGCCTCCCCTAGCTCATTTGATAGAGTTTCACTATGAATTAGATTCATGAATATTTGTTCTAGTGATTTAGTTTGTGGACATAATTCATTGAGCTTCCAACCTTTTTCTGCGCTTAGTTGAGATACACTCAACGCATTTGAAGCATCTTTGAATATTAATTTATATTTAGTATGACCGAATTTCTCTACAGCCTTCACGCCATCTAATTTTGCAAGCTCCTCCTCATTAACAACGGCATCAAATCCAACTATTAAAACGGATGATAATTGGTGCTTCTCCAATTGATCGAACGTATCAGAGAAAACTGTTTTACCTTGTCTGATGATTTTCACGCGATCACATACTGCTTGCACTTCAGGCAATATATGTGTCGATAGGACAACACTGTGATCATTACCTAATTCGCGTATTAACTGACGAATTTCTCTAATCTGTATGGGATCAAGCCCTACTGTTGGCTCATCTAAAATAACGACCTGCGGCTGGTGTAATATGGCTTGCGCAATACCTACACGCTGCTGATATCCTTTTGATAAATTGGCAATGAGTTTATTTCCTACATCACCTAATCCACAACGGTCTATAACAACATCTTTTGCTGCTTGGCGTTTGTTTTTTGGAATATCATGAAGTAATGCACAATATGTTAGAAATTCATTACTAGTCATATCTCGATAAATAGGGGGTTGTTCTGGCAAATACCCTATCGACCTCTTAGCTTCTAGTGGGTTTTCTAATAGATCAATACCATTTATTTTTATATCTCCAGAACTAGGAGATATATTACCAGTGAGCATTTGCATGGTCGTAGATTTGCCTGCACCATTAGGCCCAAGCAAGCCCAGCACCTCACCTTGATTAAGTGTTAAATTAAAATCATTAACTGCGTGATATTTACCGTAAAAACGATTTAACCCACTCGCTTGTATAAGAGCTTGACTGCTCATTAGTGTTGAATTCCCCAATTCTTGTTAGCTGTTTTTATATTTCTTGCATAAGAGTATAACAAAATTTTTAGGCATAAAAAAAGCCCGGTAAAACCGAGCTTTTTTTATTAGTATTTACTACTAATTATTTGATCTTAGCTTCTTTAAAATCAACATGTTTACGAACTTTTGGATCGTACATCTTTTTAACTAATTTCTCAGTCATTGTACGTTTGTTCTTAGTCGTTGTATAAAAGTAGCCTGTATCTGCTGTCGATACTAATTTGATTTTATCACGCATGGTATTTTCTCCTAAACCCTTGTCTAAACTTTAATGCCACGAGCACGAACATCAGCCAATACTGCATCTATACCATTCTTATCTATGATACGCATACCTTTAGCTGTTAAACGTAACTTTACAAAACGATTTTCACTTTCTACCCAAAAACGGTGAGTGTGAAGGTTTGGTAAAAAACGACGACGTGTTTTGTTATGAGCGTGAGAAACATTGTTACCTGCTACTGGACGCTTACCTGTTACCATGCAAACTTTAGCCATGATAGTTATACTCCAAAAAAGCTATGTAACCGCACAGATTAATAAAAATCTGCCAACTACGAAATTATTATATTAAACACCGCAAAAGTTATACAGGTGTTGAAAGGCGCGTAAGTTTATCTAATTGACCCTATTACATCAAGTCTTAATATTGTTTATTTCATATAATTTACGACATGCCTATCTTAGAAAACTTTGGTATGCAGGATTATCTGTCTCATCCCAGTAATCATACCCCAGATCTTCTAAAAATTTACAAAATTGTGGGCGTTCATTTGGCGGCACTTGAATGCCCGTTAATACTCGCCCAAAATCTGAACCGTGATTACGATAATGAAATAAACTAATATTCCAGCTTCCACCCATTTGAGTTAAAAAATGAAGCAAAGCACCTGGTCTTTCTGGGAAACTAAAGCGATAGAGAACTTCATTATCGACATCTTGTGCATGACCACCCACCATAAAACGCAAATGAACCTTAGCCAATTCATTATCAGTCAAGTCAAGCACACCATAACTTTTTTCTTTTAAGGTAGTAATAATATGCTCTTTCTCTTCATCACCCTTAGTTAACTTCACACCTGTGAAAACTTGTGCTTCTCGTGAGTCTGAATAACGATAGTTAAATTCAGTAATTGAACGATCACCCAAAGCACTACAAAATTCTTTAAAACTATTTGGCCTTTCAGGAATTGTGACAGCTAATATTGCTTCTCGTTTTTCCCCTAATTCTGCACGTTCTGCCACATGACGCAAACGATCGAAGTTTATATTTGCACCACTTGTAATTGTTATTATTTGTTTGTTTTCTAGCTGATGCTCTTTAATGTAATTTTTCATACCTGCTGTAGCGAGCGCACCAGCAGGCTCTAACAAGGTTCTTGTTTCTTCAAAAACATCTTTTATTGCTGCACAGGTTTCGTCTGTGCTCACCAGTATTATTTCATCAACAACTTTTTTTGCAATTTTAAAAGTATTGACACCAGCTTGTCGAACAGCTGCACCATCAGCGAATGTTCCGATACTATCCAATAAAACTAGTTTGTCTTGCTTAAATGCCTCTGTCATTGATGGTGCTTCTTCATGTTCTACACCTATTATTTTAGTGCTTGGGCTTAAATATTTTATATAGCTTGCAATACCAGAAATTAAACCACCACCACCCACCGCAATAAAAATTATATCTATTGGATCCTGGTGCTGACGCAATAACTCCATGCCAATGGTTCCTTGCCCTGCAATCACGTCTAAATTATCAAAAGGGTGAATAAATGTCAGCCCCTCCTTCTCCGCTAGCTCCATTGCGTATGCATATGCATCATCAAATGTATTACCCACTAAAACAGCCTTACCACCACGAGATTCTACGCCCTTGACCTTGATATCCGGCGTGATTTTTGGCATCACTATAGTCGTTTTAATACCAAGCTTCTCTCCTGATATAGCTACACCTTGCGCATGATTACCAGCTGATGCAGCCACTACTCCCCGCGACTTCTCCTCATCCGATAGATGAAACATGCAATTAAAAGCACCACGTAGTTTAAAGGAGAAAACAGCCTGTAAGTCTTCTCGCTTTAGATATATATTGTTATTCAGACGCTTTGATAATGATTTTGCTAACTCAAGTGGGGTCTCAACTGCTACATCATAAACTCTTGCGGTTAATATTTTTTCAATAATTTTTTTATTCATAGCGTGAATTGTACAGGTATTAATGTTCAACGAAAACCCAATTCTACGCGTAGATTCAGGTATACCTTCATTGGTATGGATTTTTACAGTTTCACAGGTATGATTCACTCATTAATCACATTTACAACTTATAATCGGAGTTTCACATGACACAAGATGAAATGAAAATAGCTGCCGCAGCTGCCGCTTTAGAATACGTAGAATCAGGCATGATAGTTGGCATAGGAACAGGTTCAACAGCAAATCACTTTATTGATTTATTAGCCACAGTTAAATCTAAGATTGATGGTACGGTTGCAAGTTCAATTGCTAGTGAAGAGCGATTAAAAAGTCATGGAATCCCAGTAATGGATTTAAATAATGCAGGGCAACTATCACTTTATGTAGATGGAGCAGATGAGTCGGATAAATACTTAAACCTCATTAAAGGTGGAGGTGGTGCTCTAACACGTGAAAAAATTGTTGCTGGTGCGAGTGATAAATTTATCTGTATTGCAGATGAAAGTAAGTTAGTGAGTGTAATGGGTAAATTCCCGCTACCTGTTGAAGTAATTCCTATGGCACGCAGTTATATTGCAAGAGAAATTGTTAAAGTGGGTGGAAAGCCTGTATTACGCGAAGGGTTTACTACTGATAATGGCAATATTATTATCGATATTCATGGTCTAGAAATCATGGAGCCTGTCAAAATGGAGACACACTTTAACCAATTACCAGGTGTAGTTACGATCGGGCTATTTGCTCATCGCTCTGCTGATGTCTTAATTTTAGGCACACCAAATGGAGCAAAAGTTATTACTTAACTTTTTGAACCACAATAAACACCGCTCGACAAACTGGTTTAGCCAGCGCTTTGCTCTGGCTCGACTAGTCTCAAAGATTCACTCTTAATACGTTCATAGATTTCTTCACGATGTACAGCAATCTCTTTTGGTGCATCAATACCAATTCTAACTTGATTACCTTTCACTCCAAGTACAGAAATAGTGACATCGTCACCTATCATTAACGCTTCACCAACACGCCTTGTTAAAATTAACATTAGCTTTCTCCATTATTTTAATTATGAACCACTGTCCTGAGGTCATTTATTATTATCAATCTACATTCGCTCTTTTCTTATTCTTTGCATAGTTATCATTTAGTATTTTTATTGAAAGATAACTATTTTTTCAGATAGACGGTGCTAGTATCGCAAAAGTCAGCTTAACTCTGCCTTAATTTTCTTTTTTTAAATTACAAAATAGATAATTGGACTCCCTCACCCTTAATTGGGGTGAGTTAAACTGAAGTTTTCCCAAACGAAAGCAGAAAGGAGTCCTAGTTATGAAAGATACCATCGTAGGCGTAGATTTAGCAAA
>Ga0256840_1003937_pt1 | contig 11503 bp, 6 predicted proteins | sample 355202metaG_FD_185969 | JGI IMG/M metagenome (GOLD analysis project Ga0256840, IMG submission 185969) | Hydrothermal vent microbial communities from Mid Atlantic Ridge, Atlantic Ocean - 355-202 | ecosystem: Environmental > Aquatic > Marine > Hydrothermal vents | place: Atlantic Ocean: Mid...
TCATTATAGGTAAATTCCCAGTGACCAATCATGACATTAACACCAAGGATATTAGAAGCCTCAACCATATCAACACCACGAGTCCAAAGTGATGTACCAGAGCCTTGCCATAAATCACCACCATCTAAAGTAATGGTGTTATCAACACCGCCAGCCTCTTTGCGAAGCATATCAAGCAGCGTTTTCATGTGCGCATAACCACCCGTTTTACCATATTTTTTGGCAGCGTTGAAAAAATCAAGATAGGTGTAAGCATAAGCTTCTGGCCCATCCATAGGGAGATCCATTTTCTCTAATAATTTCTTACCAACAATGTGTGGAGGTCTACCCAAGGCAGGTCCAACACCAAGATTTACGTTAGGCTCACGGAAGTAAACAGGTAATAATTGCCCGTGAACATCAGTTGCATGCAGAATGCGAGCTTGCCCTTTTTTGGGAACACTATAAAAGTCTTTAGGCATAGTAGCCTGTTTTTCTGATTGACCCGCCTGCGCCTGCTGTAGAAGCCACGGTAATGTTCCTGTACCTGCTGTTCCCATCGCTATAATTTTTAAAAAGGTACGTTTATCCATTATTGGCATGTTGTTGATTCTCCTAAGTTGATCTATTATTTTGTTTACAAGCACAAGAGTATACTACATGAATTTTGTTTGTTGGGTTTAATTATGTCACTGTTTTTATTTGAGAAAATAATAATATTCTTATATTTGTTAAGGTGTGGACTACATTCTATTGAGCCGATCTTTGTGGAAAATATCGGCAGGCTTGACAAGCTAAAAATAATTAGACTTGGTTAAGTTCTCCTTAAGAAGATTAACAATTATTTTGGTGGCTTTTTTAGTTGCTGGAGTACTAGTTGCTTTTTAGTGATTTATTTAAGATTAGACTTGAATTTTATTCATTTACCTTGATAATCAGCATTTAAAATCTTAAACCTTCTGGAGATAAAAAAACGTGAGCATACTAAGCCTGACTGATGATTCATTTAACGAAGATGTAATAAAAAGTAGCACACCTGTTTTAGTTGATTATTGGGCAGAGTGGTGTGGACCTTGCAAGTCTATTGCGCCTATTCTTGAAGAAATAGCAGCAGAATACGAAGGTAAACTAATCGTTGCTAAGCTAAATATTGATGATAACACTGATACAGCACCTAAATATGGTATTCGTGGTATTCCAACATTGATGCTATTTAAAGATGGTGAAGTTGAGGCAACTAAAGTTGGCGCACTTAATAAATCACAGCTAACAGCATTTTTAGATCAAAACATTTAATATTTGCCATTTAGAAAAACAGGCTTAAATCATCCTCTTAGGAACGTGCATAGAATAAGTTGAGCAAAAAGGCAAGTCAGAATGATCAAATTATTTCATGCACGTTTCTTAGCTTTATCCTGAACCCATAAGTTCGTATTCATTGAGCTCATGGGTTTAGATTCATTCAAGCGTTCATTTTTATCACAAAAGCTGGACTCTTTAATATACACATGATAGCCTTCCAACTGTTGAATAATTGCACTCAGCAAAAGTCAAGTTAAAAACCAGATAAAACCGAGTCACAACTGCCCTATCTCTGGGTGAATTTTATCCATATCGACTTTTTAATAAAATGAATTATCCCCAAAATCACTAAATATTCTAAGTGAGAGTTTATATATCTTCCCAAACTAATGCAGAATTTTTATTTCAGATTGATTACTCTCAAGAAGGACATAGCGAGCTATGTAATGATTGAAAATGATTAATCTGAGTGAAAAGAATATTAGTGTGGGTACATATTTAATTCTAATTCCTTGGTATTTTTTAACTTGGTATTTTTCGCTTAGTGCTCTTAACTCATAGATTCAGAAATAAATATCTCTAGTAAATCTAATTAATTAAATAAACCTTATATTCCTATGAACCTTTCAGAACTTAAACAAAAATCACCCAATGAAATTATTGCTATTGCCAAAGAAAGAGGCGTTGATGGCATGTCTCGCGCACGTAAGCAAGATATAATCTTTGCCATATTAAAAGCAGCAGCAAAAGAAAAAGAAGATATATATGGTGATGGAGTTCTTGAAATATTACAAGATGGTTTTGGATTTTTGCGTTCAAGTGATAGCAACTATATTGCAGGGGCTGATGATATTTATGTCTCACCCAGTCAGATTCGTCGTTTTGGGTTAAGAACAGGTGACACTGTCGCAGGAAAAATTCGTACACCCAAAGATAATGAACGCTACTTTGCTTTATTAAAAGTTGACACCATCAACTACGAGCCACCTGAAAATGCGCGCAATAAAATACTTTTTGAAAACCTTACACCGCTACACCCTGATGAACGTATGCGAATGGAGCGTGGCAACGGTAGTACTGAAGACATTACTGCGCGTATAATTGATATAGTTGCTCCCATCGGCAAAGGTCAACGTGGTTTGATTATTGCACCGCCAAAAGCGGGTAAGACCATGATGCTACAAAATATTGCACAAAGCATCGCGACCAATCATCCTGATGCGTATCTGATTGTTTTACTGATTGATGAGCGTCCAGAAGAGGTGACAGAAATGTCACGCATGGTGCGTGGCGAAGTGGTTTCCTCAACCTTTGATGAACCAGCAACAAGACATGTACAAATTGCAGAAATGGTTATTGAAAAAGCCAAGCGTTTAGTTGAGCATAAACAAGATGTAATTATCTTGCTTGATTCGATTACTCGTTTAGCACGAGCTTATAACACAGTTGTACCATCATCTGGCAAAGTATTAACAGGTGGTGTTGATGCAAATGCATTACATCGTCCTAAGCGTTTCTTTGGTGCGGCACGAAACCTTGAAGAAGGCGGCAGTTTAACTATTTTAGCAACGGCACTGATTGATACAGGTTCTAAAATGGATGAGGTTATCTACGAAGAATTTAAAGGTACAGGCAACTCAGAGTTGCATCTTGATCGTAAAATATCTGAAAAGCGTGTATTCCCAGCTATTAATGTTAATCGTTCAGGAACACGCCGTGAAGAGCTACTAGTTGATGATGAAGAACTACAATCACTCTGGATTTTGCGTAAATTCTTACATCCAATGGATGAAGTTGATGCAATGGAATTCCTCTTTGATAAGCTACAAAAAACAACAACCAATGAAGAATTCTTTAGTGCTATGAAAGGCTAATTTAAACCTGAATCCGTGAGTCCAATGTGGATAGCGGGGGATAAGATATTGGTTTAGCACGGGATTTAAAAAATCTTAGCTTCACCCCTAGGTTAAGCGGGTATTTTTTAAACTCGTGATGAATCAATAGCTTATTCACTGTGCTGTAGTGGGCTCACGGATTCAGGTTGAAATCCTAAAAGATGAGAAATGAAGGAGTAATTACTTCAGCAGCTTATAAAAAATATTGTAAAAAAGAGGGGGGATGGGTATTACTCTACCCCTATTTTTTTGTCTTGATTTCAAGCATTTTTACTCAGAGCCAGTTCATGTTAAAGTCAGCTTTAAAAGAGGAGTATTAGGGAAAGCCTGATTAAGTCGATTAGAAATTAGCGCAGAAAATATCGGCAGATTTAGCAAGCTAAAAATAATTGGACTTGATCAGGGTTTCCTTAATTACGTCATCCCTAAAACGCGCTGAAGTGGAGATAATAAAATGTCAGCAGAGTTAGAATTACGTTGGTTAAAAGCAGAAAAGACAAAAGGAGCAGCCAAGCGCTTCGCTGAATTCTGCAAGCACGATATTAAGCAGCAGTCAAAATTAGATGATTTTGACCTAGAAAAATACCAAAGTGCCGTGAAACTAGTAATGAGAAAACTTGATAACTCTAATTCAGTGAAAGAGTTGTTTAATTCTGAGACTGAAAAGAAAAGCAAAGAGGAGCTACTCGATGTTGATTAACTCTCTGCTTGCTAAAAACTTTCGTAGATATCATAAGCTTGAAGTAACCGATATCCCTGAAAAAGGTGTTGTTACCATTGCTGGTTTGAATGAATCGGGCAAAACAAGTATTGGTGAAGCGATTTGTTTTGCTTTATTTGGACGAACCTTTTTTCTTGATGAAAATAATTTGCACAAAATTATCTGTTGGGGTCGTGATACAGCAGAAGTCACCTTAAAATTTTCAGTAGGTTCTAACGAATACTATAAGTTGTATCGCAGCCTTAGCAGAGATGGAGTTCATAAAGTAAGTTTGTCAAAAGAATTTGAAAAAGGTGTCTCTGATCTTTCGTATATTACCCTTGATACAGAAGAAAAAGTCAGTGATGCACTAACAAAGATTTTAGCCTTTGATTATAATACTTTTGCAGACTCATTCTATTTAGCACAACAAGAATTAACCACCCCAGACCCCGATAGTAGCACCATTAAACAAATGGCAGGCATCAGCGACTATGCAGGGATTAGCGATGAACTAAAACAATCCACAGAAGAACACAAGCAGAAGATTTTAGAGCTTAGCCCAGAAGTAGAAGCAACAGAAACAGCACTGAATGCAATAGACATTGATGAAACTTGGTTTCCAGATTTAATTGATGCAGAACAGACATTAGGTGATGAACAACAACGTCGAGAAGCCCTAATAGGGCATCTTGATCAAAATGAAACAGACTATGAAGATAATATAAAAACTTATCACAGTATTCGTAGAAGTTGTGGATTTTGGAAGTACTTATCTTTTCTATTATTTCCGCTGATGATTGTTTCTTGGCTTTTTTGGGGCTTATACAAGAGCAAACCTAATTCTTATGAAAATATGATTGTCAACTTATTAGGAATTGATGAATTGCCTAGAATGATGACAATCACTAATGATTTTTTATTACCCTTCGCAATTATTTCAAGTGTACTCTTTTTTATCAGCCTATTACTCAAGCATAAAGCAGCGACTAATTTAGGGTTGCTACGTCAAGAAGCAAAAGAAATGAGCCATAGTATGCGTGAAGGGCATCATTTTATTACCACACAGGTTGAAACATTATTACCTGAACGTGTTGTACAACTGTTCCAAGAACGTAAAACAGATGGATCAACCGTGTTGATTATTCCGCCACGAGAGCAATTCACTGATCTATCTCAGTTAATTGAAGATATGCCATCCTACAAAGCTAATGCAGAAAAAGTAAGTTCAGCAATTACCAAACTATCAAATTCATTAAAGAGTCAAGATATTGAAATTGTAGACCTTGCCAGAGACTTAGTCGATGATGTCGAACAAGAACGTCTACGTTCTGATGATGCAGGAAAAATACGTTCAACACTTAAAGTACTCACACGTGCCGTCGATAGTCATCAACATGAAATAGATGTGCATGACCTCTCTATTGCTTTACTACAGCGTGCAGCAGGTGGCTCAATTGAATTATTTAATAAAAATATTGCTAAAATATCAGCAATAGCATTACCACAATTTACAGAAAAACGTTACAGTAAAATACGTATAGCCGAAGATTTAAGCGTACAAGTATATTCTGATAGTAAAAAAGACTATATGGATTTCGATGAAATCTCATCGGGTACACAAAGGCAAATAATGCTCGCACTACGCATAGCAATGTCAGAAGAACTTGCTAAAAATACAGGCAATGATCAGCAATTTATTTTCCTTGATGAGCCATTCGCTTTCTTTGATCAAGCAAGAACCAAGGCAACTCTCAAAGCACTGCCCAACATCAGCAATGTAGTTACCCAAATTTGGGTTGCATCCCAAGAATTTCCTGAAAATATTAAAGTTGATAAGGTTATCAACTGCCCAGCAGATAGTAGCGAACTTGTGGTATAAAAATCCTACCTTATAAGCAGCAGGTTATTTATTGCATCAACCCGTAAATCTCCATTATTGAAGGTTGGGTTAGTGCTAGCGTAATCCGATAGATTAGGGTTAGGTTAACCAGTATACAAACCCATCCCCCCCCTTTTTTTATGTTTTTTACAACACGGCATCATCTAGCCGATACAATAAAAAGCAAGCATAAAGCTTGGCTACGATTAAAAATCCTGTGACTCTCTGCGACTCCTATTCTCAGACAGTCTCCTAGTAATTCTTTCATTAGTACATTCCAAATGTGTTGAGTGCACCAATTGTCAGTTAATACCTACTCTTTATCTTTCTAAATTCCAATGTCATTAAACATGAGCCAGTAAACGTTACAATCGTAAGTCAGAGTATTTTACTCACAGTAGCCATAATTTTATGGATTGAAGCGTTATGACTCAGAAAAAACTTAGTAGTGAAGTATTTTATTGGGATGCTCCACGAAAAAGACTCAATAAGCGTGATTTGTTTCCGTTACAGATAGAAATATTAGGTAATACTTACTATGTATCTCAATGGACGCTGAAGCACTTTAAGGTTATTGATTACACGGGAAAATTATTTCACAAGAAAGCCTTGTTGGTTAAACCCATCGTAAGGTTTCGTGATTTTAAAATTCAAATTGAAGCAAATGCAACTTCCCTTAGTTATGATAAAGAAAAAAAAGAGCTTATCGGAAGGTTCAATTACATCTCGGAAGAGCACCAAGAGCTTCTAAAATATTTTGCTGAAGCACTGGAATCTGGTGATATGGTAAATATTGATAATATTTTACGCCGCGTAGATATGCCTGTTACTCCAGCAACAACAGAGCTAGCAAAACCATTATCAAGCAGACCTGCAAAAATAAAGCGAGGTATTTTTACTGGCTTGTATTTGATGATTGGTGCTGCGGTTTTCTTATTTACCCTAGCGACTTTGTATAATAGTTTTTTTCGTATTGATGTTAAAACAGCATTTATTAGTGCGCCAATTGTTCCACTTCAATCAGATACTCAAGGGGTGGTAAAAAAAGTATGGGTGAAAAAGAATGATACTATTAGTATTGGCCAACCTTTAATCTCTGTCTATATAAGCAATAAAGAGAAGGTAAATAATAAAGTAAATAAAAATACGCTTAATCAGAAAAAAGAATCAAGCACAAAAAATAAAAATACATTTGATCGTCAAATAAGTGTGCGCAAGATAGAAATAAAAGCAGACAATGCTAATTTAAAAGCAGCCATTGCCACAAGAAAAGTAAAATGTAATCGACGCTATAAAAGCCAATATGAATTGCGTAACCCCAAGAAAAGTGCTGTCGAATGTGATGTTGCGCGCAATAAACTAACAGCAGCAAGATACAGGATAAAAGCGTCAAAAGCAGCTTTAGTAAAGCTTGAGGAAGATTATCGACTCTACAAAAAGAAAAATAAATCAGAGAAAAGCCAAGTAAAAGTTGAAAATGAAACTTTGCCAGAGCTAGAAATAATTTACAGCCATACTGCTGGTAAGGTGATTGATATTATTCAGCTTGAGTCACAATATCTCAAGCAAGGACAAACTTTTGCGATTATTCAAAAAGCAGATAGTAAAAAATATATAGAAGCTTATCTTACAAAAGAAGAAGCTGAAAAGTTATCAGTAGGTAATAAAGCAATTGTTTATTCATCATTGTTAAAACAGGATTATCCCGTATTAGTCGAAAAGCTTGATTATATGACGAATCTTCTTTCTGATCAGGATCAAAATCCGTTTAAAAAATCTATCCCATTATCAAAAACGATTAAAGTTATTTTAACTTTTGAAGAGAATAAAGCGGATACAGATAGCAAAATCGAAGATTTGGATTATGCTTTGCCAGTTGAAGTCAGTATTGAAAGAAACTCTACTATTAAGACTCTTCTTAAAAAAAATTTTGCAGGATTAATTAATTTTTTTATACAACAAGGTAATGCAGGTAGCTCTTTGCCAAAGCCTTCAGTCTCTTCAGAGAGCTGTAAAAAAACAGCTAAATTATTTTCAGAAAATTTTTTTGATGCACTAAAAAAAAATCACTCTAATAATCAATCTAAGGTTGGTATTCTAGGTATTGATTGGAAAAAAACACTTTTAGAAAAAGCTAAAAAACTATTAGATAAAAAACCTCAACCTCAAAAACAATTGCGTAGCTCAGGTATTACTGATGCTAAAAGTAAAGTATTAAAAGAAACACGAGTTGCATTACGTGATTCACAAAATGCAGCTTTACTTTCATTGGCATATTACATAACAAGTGAAGATGCTTATCTGCAACAAGCCAAGCAATATATTTTAGAGTGGGCTAAAACACATAAACCCACGGGGCATCCCATTGATGAAACACGTTTGGAAGGATTCCTTTGGGCTTATGATCTTCTATCTTGTCATTTTTCTACCAAACAACAAGAGATAGTGAAGGAATGGCTAGTTGCTATTCAGATAAAAAAACATCAGTGGAAATTTGGTACTTCAAGTAGCAAAAATAACTTACGAACGCATCAATTAAAGATTCTTTTAATGCTTGATCGTTTGTTAAATGATGAAGAATCATTAAAGCAAGACTTGGCACAACTTGAATTACATGCAAAAACTAATTTCTTTAAAGATGGATCAAGTATTGACTATAAAGAACGAGATGCCCTGCATTACCATGTTTTTAATTTAGAGCCTTGGCTGGAAATAGCACTTTTAGAATTCAATTATAGTGAGCCTGTTAATCAATCTTTTGACTTTCTTGCAAAGCAGATCAAAGCCGAAAATATTCATAATCAGTTTGTAAACTCACAACAAAAAATAGATAAGAAAAGAGAAAAAGGTGGATTTTCTTATGCAAAAAAAGGAGGAACCTTCGACACAAAACGAATTACTCGAAGTGTTATTTCATACAGCACACTGAATCATAAAAAAATAGCACAATCTGATTTATTGAAGTATTTAAGTAAGAAAAAAATCAAGGAAAACCTGTTTCCCTACATTCGCTATTATTTACTTTCAGGCTCAGAGGATGACGCAGTTGAATAGCCTAGACATCTTACAGACTGAGCGTCGCTTTACATGGCACTGGATAGATGGGGTCAAGCTATTAATTTATTTTTGTTGTATCTGGTTGATTGTTTATTTTCTCTCAGATGATTCCAAACAACTACTGCATCATCGTATGGTAGTGCTGGTCGCAATTATTGGAATATGGCGATATAGCTGGTGGTTTCTTAATCTGACACGCGCCTTAATCTATGAATATAAGACTTTTCCCATTTTAAGAAAGCAGGCAGACGCTCTTTATGGCAGTGGCTGGCGACCACCACATATTTACTTTGTGATCGCAAGTTATAAAGAAGAAAAAGAAACTACTGAAAAACTACTCGAATTAATGATTGCCGAATGTCGTCGCCTTGGTGTTCCTGCAAGTTTATTTTTAAGTGCAGATAAGAAAGATGAAATGATTGTTAGAGCGTATGTGCAAAAGCATGTGGCTGACACTTCATTTCAAGTGATTGCAATTCGCCAAACATTGCCTGATAAACGCATCGCATTAGGTCAATGTATGCGCTCCTTATCCCGTCATGGTGTTATTCACGATTGCCCAGTGATATTGATGGATGGAGATGCCTTGATAACACCAGGTGCTTTGATTAAATGCCTGCCCTTTTTTCATCTAAACCCAAATTTACATGCAATGACGACAGATGAAAAAGCCATATTTCATGGTCCAAAGTGGATGGCAGAAATGACAGAATTACGTTTTGCACAACGCCACCTCATGATGCAGTCACACGCTTTGTCAAAACGAGTTTTAACACTGACAGGGCGTTTATCATTATTTCGCTCACAGGAAATAGTTCGGCCCGAATTTATTGAGCGTTTGGAAAATGATTATATTGATCACTGGCTCTGGGGGCGTTTTCGATTTTTATCGGGGGATGATAAAAGCACTTGGTACTTTTTATTAAAAAATAAGGCTGAAATGCTCTATGTGCGTGATGCAATGGTTTATACAGTTGAGCATATTTCAGGTAATGGTTTTCGGCGAATGCTGCAAAACTTATTACGCTGGAGTGGTAATATGTTACGCAATAATGGACGGGCAATATTATTAGGCCCTAAAGTTGTACCGCCTTATATCTGGTGGTGTCTTATTGATCAACGTTTAGTGGTATGGACATCATTGGTGGGGCCTATCGCAGCAATACTTTTAACAATGCAATTTGGCTGGGGTTTTCTATTATTTTATATAGTTTGGTTGAGCCTGACTAGAATCACTCTATCGCTATTTATTTATCATTACGCTGGACGTATTCATATCTCTTTTCCTTTTCTGATTTATCTCCTGCAAATATTAAATTCAATAATTAAAATTTATATTCTGTTTCGACTACCCAGACAACGCTGGTCAAACCGCAGTAATTTTACAGCCATCGACACCAGAGACGGAAGAATCTGGATTAAACAGCTAATGGCAAATTATCTTACTTTACTCTATAGCTCAGCATTGGTTTTGTTCTTAGCCTTATATACACAATCATTAGATTTTTACACATTGAAAGAGATAATACGCGGGCTAACACAGCTCTTTGGCTTGTACTAGGAGGCTGTCCGAGAACTCGGATTGAAACGAAAATACTAGAAATATCAGCTTATAGCTATAAAATAAACTTGTACATTTAACCTACTACCCTTATTTTATTCGTAATGCAGAGTGCCTGTGGATAAATTCCCACGCGGAGAGACTGTAAAAGTATCAAACATATTGAGTCATAAGCCAAAGAATACCTGAAAAAGACTAAATCTAGTTTCTTACGTTATTTATGCCTTTGTAGGGTGCTTTAGTAGAAAATAGCTTTTATGGTTGAGTATTGATCAATATATAGAGGTGTTTACCCCTATACCGCTATTTTCTCAGTATCCTCCTTTCTCTGAGCGCAATAATCCATAAAACCTTTTAGTCCTATTATGTTGAGCACCCGTGTAAAAGTTATATTCCATGACCATAATGCTCCATTCTCCTCGGCTTTCTTGAAATCCTATGTTGATGGAGTAAGTAATAAGTATTGGCGTAAGGCTATCTCTTTCGTGAATTTAATATCTAACTTACATAGATATTTTTCAGGCTTTCTGTCAACCCTTTTAATTGCCTCGGAAAATAGTTCAATAGAATCAACAGGTACTAAATTATCCTTTGGTAGAATTTCTCTAGGACCAGAATCACAATCAGTACTAATAACTGATACTCCTAAAGCAATAGCTTCTAAAATAACCATTCCCAAACCTTCATAAGCAGAAGAAAGAAGTAATGTTTTTGCATCTCTTATAATTGGGTAAGGATTTTTAGAAAAGCCATAAAATATAATCTTATCTTCAATATTCAGTTCTTTAACTAAATTCTCACATTTCTCTCTTAGAGGACCTTGTCCTAACAAAACTAAAGGTGTTTTAATGCCGCTTAAAGCATACGCTCTTATAAGAAAATCTTGTCTTTTAGCATTATTAAACTTCCCTACATGTAGGAGGTAAGATGTTGGTAATACATTATGATTCTCTAATTGTTTAGTAGATTGCTCTTGGATAAACTTAACGTCTATTGGGTTATAAATTCTATGTGCTTTGATTTCGCAATTAAATACTTTTTGCAAATCATCTTTTACTCCTTCGCTCACACAAACTAGTTCCTTTTTACAATAAATACTAGTTAGTATCTCTTTTTTCTTCTGAAGA
>Ga0256840_1003938_pt1 | contig 11499 bp, 11 predicted proteins | sample 355202metaG_FD_185969 | JGI IMG/M metagenome (GOLD analysis project Ga0256840, IMG submission 185969) | Hydrothermal vent microbial communities from Mid Atlantic Ridge, Atlantic Ocean - 355-202 | ecosystem: Environmental > Aquatic > Marine > Hydrothermal vents | place: Atlantic Ocean: Mid...
ACTTTCATCTATTTATCCTTATTGGCTTATCGTAGTGTTGATTTTAACAAAACTTAACTAGACATCTGTTAAATTTTCATACTATTATGCATGACAATAATCAATTTATAGTATAAAAAGATTAATACGAGCAAATAAAAAAAATGATACAATCAAAAAAATAAAAAATTGGATAAATAAACATGTTTCAAAATTTTCACATAGACAACCTACAGAACTTCCCAAAAGAACTTGAGAGCTTACTCAATCAACAACGTGCCATTATCAATGATATCACAAAGTCTAATGATACTAGCTACGAAAAAGTGCTCAAACCCCTACAAGACCTAGATGAAGAATTAGGGCTTTTTTTTACACCACTCTCTCACCTTAATTCTGTGATGAACTCAGATGAAACGCAAAAAGCCTATGAGGACTCTCTTCCATTACTAAGTAAATTTGGTTCGGAGATGGCACAGAATGAAGATTTATTTAAAAAAATAGAACAGATAAAAGCAGATTCGGACGAAGCCAAAACTGTGGTAAAACATGACATAAGAGACTTTGTACTCTCTGGTGTGAACTTGCCTGAAAAAGAAAAGAAACGTATGGAAGAGATAAGCCTTAAACTCTCTGAACTCTCTAACAATTTTTCTCAAAATCTACTAGATGCCACCAATGCCTTTGAACTCATCATGGAAGATGCACAAGATGTAGAGGGCATGCCTCAAACTGACATAGATGCAGCCAAAGAAGAAGTGAATGGCAAAACAGTTTACAAGTTCACACTTCAAATCCCTAGCTACTTAGCCTACATGACCTATGGGCCAAACCGTGAACATAGAAAGAGTATCTCAAAAGCTTACGCTACAAGAGCACCTAACAATGCTAGTGTCATAGACCAAATCTTAGCACTCAAAAATGAAAAGTCTAAACTACTTGGCTTTACTTCCTACGCACACTATGCCCTAGAGACTAGAGATGCAGCCAAAGAAGAAGATGTCATCTCTTTTCTAAACGACCTAGCAGAAGCTGCACTACCACAAGCCAAAAATGAACTAGCAGAACTCAAAGCGTTCGCGTTAAAAACAGATGGCATTGATGACTTAAAAGGTTATGATGTAGGATACTACTCAGAGAAGCTCAAAAAAGAAAAATTTGACTTTAATGACACGATGACTAAACCTTACTTCGAACAGTCTAAAGTACTACAAGGACTTCTGGACATCGTCTCAGAACTCTTTGGCGTGACATTTAAACCTGCTGATGTGCCTACTTGGCATGACTGTGTCAAACCTTTTGACATTTTCGATGATGGTAAACTAAGTGGACGTATCTATTTTGACCTTGAAGCACGTAAAGAAAAGCGTGGTGGGGCATGGATGAATGACTGGGAGACACACTATGTCGACGACAAAGGCAAAAAACATTTGGCTTCTGCTTTCATAGTATGTAACTTTTCACCTACGACAGACAAAACACCCTCGCTCTTGCGTCATGACGACATTGTGACTCTCTTTCACGAAATGGGACATGCTATACATCATCTTTTTGGTAAATGTGAAGAACGTTCTGTAAGCGGTATTAATGGTGTGGCATGGGATGTAGTAGAGTTTCCTTCTCAATTCTTAGAGAACTTTGCCTATGAAGCTGCTATTTTAAAACGTTTTGGGTTTCACTATACAAGTGGAGAGCCTATCTCTACTAAACTTATGGCAAAAATCAAAGAGACTAAAAATTATCAAGCAGCTTTGGGCATACTCCGTCAAGTTGAGTTTTCTCTTTTTGACTTTACCTTGCATCAAGGACTTTACCAAGGAGATGAGATACAAGCATTACTCGATGCGATTAGAGAAAAAACCTCTCTACTCAAATCTCCTGCGTACAACAAGTTTCAACACGGTTTTGCACACATTTTTGCAGGTGGCTATGCAGCAGGGTATTACTCATACAAGTGGGCAGAAGTACTTTCGGCTGATGCTTTTTTCTCATGCCTAGATGATGAGTCAGGTTTTGACAAAGTTGCAGCAAAGGGCTACAAAGAGTTCATCCTTGCCAATGGTGGAAATAAAGAAATGTCAGAACTTTACCAAGAGTGGCTTGGACGCAAGGCAGATGTTAAAAGCCTCATAAAATTATATGATTTAGATTAAGGAATTCCTATGAGAGAATACCGTTCTCTTGCCCTTATCATTTTAGCTATCTTTGCCGTCACACTTCTAGGCGCATATTTTAGCCCCTCATTTCAAGAACAAAAAGGGTATCTAGAATTCTTTGTTCTCATGGGGGCGGTACTCTTTATTGTCTCTACGTTAGCTATCTTTGCAAGCCTTGGTTTTTCATCATTTACACTCTACATGGCAGTATTTCTAGCAGCAGTCATCGCTATGTTTGGTATACTTGGTGCTGTCATCGTTGTATTACTCACATATATTGCTTGGGGTTCTGTATTTGCTATGGAAGTTTTACTTTATGATGCAGGAGCACAAGGTGCTAAAGAGTGGTTTATAACAAGATATACATTTAAAGACTTTAAAGCAGAATTTTACGCCTTTTATCCAATGATTGGTTTTATGTATCTTCTTTTGGAGATACTGCCTAGTTTACTTAGCAGAGAATCTGTTATTGATTTTTCTCCTTCAAGAGTCTTGAAAGAGATGGAAACATTACTCTGCTAAATTTTACTTATCTTTTTTATTTTCCTTTTTACCAAACCTAAAAAAACGTTTTACTTTTTCACAAACAGTATGTTTACCAGTTTCAACGCGACATACTTCTTCTGCACCTACCAATGACGCTATACGTTCAGGTTGTTTCTTACCTTCTATGATAAAACGAAGTGCGTTAAGTCGTATGAAGCCTTCTGCATCTTTTTGGTCATACACATCATCTGCTTCAAAAGTTGAGTGCTCTTCTGAGTAGAGTGTGACATCAGATTTTCTACCCACTACGATGACATTGCCTTTGTAAAGTTTGAGTTTTACTTCACCTTGCACTTGATCTTGGGTAGCATCTATAGCAGCTTGCAACATACGACGCTCTGGAGACCACCATAAACCGTTATAAATGAGTTTTGCATACTTTGGCATGAGCTCATCTTTCATGTGTGCTTCTTCACGGTCTAGTGTGATGGACTCCATGGCACGATGTGCTTTTAGCATAATAGTCCCACCTGGTGTCTCATAACATCCACGTGCTTTCATCCCTACCATACGGTTTTCAACGATGTCTATGCGTCCTATGCCATGTTTGTTACCATATTCATTTAGTTTAGTAAGCATAGTAGCTGGACTCATATACTCATCGTTAATGGCTACAGGGTCACCTTTTTCATACCTGATGGTAATGTATTGTGGGTCATCTGGTGCTTCTTCAGGACTTACAGACCATAACCACATATCGTTTTCTGGTTCATTAAAAGGGTTTTCTAGGTGTTCACCTTCATAAGATATATGGAGTAAGTTTGCATCCATAGAGTAAGGCTTTGCTTGTCCTTTACCATCTATGTCTATACCGTGTTTTTCAGCATACTCAAGTAACTTCGTACGAGAGTTCAAGTCCCACTCTCTCCAAGGGGCTATTACCGCGATGTCTGGGTCAAGTGCAAGGTAGCCAAGCTCAAAACGTACTTGGTCATTTCCTTTTCCTGTTGCCCCATGACTTACTGCATCAGCTCCTGTTTCGTGTGCTATTTCTATCTGCTTTTTGGCGATGAGTGGACGTGCTATGGACGTACCAAGTAAGTACTCACCCTCATAAATAGCATTGGCTCTAAACATAGGAAATACAAAGTCTTTTACGAACTCTTCTTTAAGGTCTAAGATAAAAATATTTTCTTCTTTTATCCCCATAGCAAGGGCTTTTATACGTGCAGGTTCCACTTCCTCACCCTGCCCTAAGTCAGCCGTAAAAGTAACCACTTCACAGTCATACTCGTCTTGTAACCATTTAAGGATGATGCTTGTGTCAAGTCCGCCACTATATGCCAGTACTGCTTTTTTAATTGTTCTTTTTGCCATGTCATAGCCTTTAAATAATATTGTCGCGATTTTAGCGTATTTTTGGTTAGGGGTTGGTTTATGTTACTCTCATATTACTCATATTTAAAGCTACAATATAGATGAATATTTCTATAATAAACAAAAATATTAAGGGGAATATATGAAAAATTTATATTTTGTCATTCTGGTCATGGGGTCCATGTTAGTTGGATGTGGAGGGGGAGGAACAACGAATGAGCAAACTACTCCTAACCTCAGCAATGATGATCAAATACTGAAGAATGCGTTTGATAATAAACAAAGTAATTTACAGGTGTATGGAAATGGCACAGTCACAAGAATTCTCTCTGATGATAACGATGGAAGTAGGCATCAAAGATTCATTCTTACATTATCGTCTGGACAAACATTATTGATTTCTCATAACATAGACATAGCACTAAAAATAGACACACTGAAGGTTAATGCTATTGTAGAATTTTATGGTGAGTATGAATGGAATTCACAAGGTGGAGTTATTCATTGGACACATGATGACCCAAATGGTAAACATAAAGATGGATGGTTAAAACATGAAGGAATTAAGTATCATTAATCCCCAACTACATTAAGAAATAAGTCCTTATCAAAAGTCTCATAGCAAGAGCTGTAAGACTAAATAATATTTAGCTACTGCCAATCCAAATTCAACTTGCGATGTTTCACTTATAATTAAAAGAAACACAACCTACAATACTTTTTACTCAAACACTACCTCCTAAATATAAATTGGCTATAATTTATTGAATCATTCTTCAAAGGTAAAAGATGAAACTAGGTGTAAACATAGACCATATAGCCGTATTACGAGAGGCTAGAAAAGTAGCAGACCCTGACCCTCTTGATGCATTAAGCATTTGTAAACGTGCTGGGGCGGACCAAATTACCATACACCTACGTGAAGACAGACGTCATATGCAAGACTCTGATGCTAAAAATATTATAGAACTCTCATCTTTACCTGTCAACCTAGAGTGTGCCACAGAAGCAAGCATGATAGACATTGCTTGTGCATTACGCCCACATAGAGTAACGCTTGTACCAGAAAAACGAGAAGAAGTCACCACAGAAGGTGGGCTGTCTGTTGAAGGGGAACAGCCTAAACTCAAAGAGGCTATCAAAAGACTTCAAGCTGAAGAGATAGAAGTCTCTTTATTTATAGACCCTACACTTGCAGCTCTGAAAGCCTCTTTAGATTTACATGTAGAGTGGATAGAATTTCACACAGGAAAATATGCAAATATCTATGCCATGCTCTACACCAATCTTTCCAAAACACATCATAGCATACCTGAACTAGACCTATCACGTAAGATACTTAAACAGATGTTAGGTGATGAACTCTGTAACCTACGCTTGCTTTCGTGTGAAGCGATGGACAGAGGCTTACGTGTAGCAGCAGGACATGGACTGAACATGCAAAATGTTTCAGACATAGCTGACATCGAAACCATAGAAGAACTCAACATAGGTCAAAGCATCATTGCTCATTCTGTGTATGTTGGTCTAGAACAAGCCATAGTAGATATGAAAGAGAAACTCATACGTTCATGATACATCGTAAAAAAGTAGCCATCAGCATTGGTGACCTCAACGGCATAGGCATCCAACTAGCACTACAAAATCATAATACTATTAGCCAGTCAATAGAACCTCATTATTGTATAGACAGAACTATGCTTGAGAGGGCTGCTCAAAAGCTTAGACTCTCTATTCCTAATAGTTTTAATACTATTAAAAAAGTAGCTCCAGCTTTTGATATATTTCCAGGGCATGTAAGTAAAGAGAGTGGTGCTTATGCCTATGCTTCTTTTCGAAAAGCTGTTGAACTTGCTAAAGATAAAGAAGTAGATGCTATTTGTACTTTACCTATACACAAAAAAGCATGGGAAGAAGCAGGTGTCAACTATAAAGGTCATACCGATGCCCTTCGTGATTTTTTTAATGCTGATGCTATTATGATGCTTGGAAGTAAAAAAATGTATGTAGCACTCTTTACTGAACATATCCCATTGGGAGATGTTGCCTCTAATATCAATGAAAAAGATTTGACAAGATTTTTAGTCGATTTTTACCATACAGCAAAACCAACATCTACTGTTGGGGTTTTAGGGCTTAACCCTCATGCAGGTGATGATGGTGTTTTAGGTGATGAAGAACGTATAATAGAAAAATCTATCATAAATGCCACACAGATACTTTATGATAAGCATCCAGATTTACTCACTTCGGACAACAGCCTATTTAGTGAACCACTGGTACCAGATGTTGCTTTTACGCCAAGAATGAGAAAAAACTTTAGCTACTACATAGCCATGTATCATGACCAAGGACTCGCACCTCTTAAAGCACTCTATTTTGATGAAGGCATAAACGTTTCGCTTAACCTTCCCATACTCAGAACTTCTGTAGACCACGGTACTGCTTTTGACATAGCATATAAAGGTGCTAAACTTAATAACCTAAGTTACTTAAATGCTATTGGGTATATTGCTAAAAGTGAATTTTAGGTTTTAGCAGAAAAGCCCTGTATCTTCTTCTCTTACTATCTCACACGCATCATTCATTCGAGAGCAAAGTTTCTGTTGACAGCAGTCACAAAGATAACGATAGCTTTGCATATCATAGTGGATCATAGCTCCAAGCTCTAAATCATCATAACATTCACCACATACGTTGGTGACACGTAATAAAATCTCATCTGTTGCTTCTTGGCTTACAAAACAATCATTAGTCATTTTGTTTTTCCAGTTCGTCTATCATCTCTTTTGCCACACTCAATGTTGGTTCTAATTCATACGCTTTTTTGTATCCTACAAGTGCCTCTTTTTTACGGTCTAAATCATACAGTGTATTGGCATAGTTAAAGTGATGTGGTGCATACTCTGGGTCAAGTTTTATAGATTTTTCATGATGAATTTCTGCTTTTTTCTCATCGCTAAGTTTATGGTAAACATTGGCAAGAGACGCATGTGCCATGTCATCCTCTGGGTCAAGCGTTAAGAGTTTTTCAAAACTTTCTTTGGCTTCATTATGGTCTTTACTTTGCATACATACATAACCCATTTTTTGTAAAGCATCACTGTTGTTCTCATCTATGATTAAAGCTGAGCCTAGGGCCTTTTTAGCCTCTTCATAGTCTTCTTTTTCTACTGCTTCATCTGCCATGGAAAGCAGTTGTTCCATACGTGAAGGCTGTACAGTAGGCTTAGAAAAGGTTTTATCTGGTCGGTTAATACCACCTATTTGCTCATCTGCAACTTTAGATTCAAAGTCTACACCACGTTTTGGGTGATTGCCTGAAAAAAGTTGTTTGAAAAAGAGGTAAAAAACAATCCCCGCAATAATAAGTAGTAAAAGTTGAAAAGTAGTCATAGTAAACCTTAACGTCCATCTCTACGATGTTTAATTTGTTCTGCAATTTTTGCTGAGACTGCATCCATCTCTTCTTTTGTCTCATACATAAATTCATGTATGTCATCTTCACCTAGGTGTACATAAATGGCATAGCCAACAAGGTCAACCTTGCCTTTGCCTTCATTTTCTACCCACTTCATACTCACTTGTGTGGTCTCTTCTCCCTCACCTGTTCTAATCACAGCTGCAGGATAAAGTTGCCTAATATCTTTGGGGTCAAATTCTATATCATTTATTTTTATTAACATAACGGAATTATAGTATAATTATATAAAAGAGATTTGAAAGAAGAAATATGCACTTAAAAGAACAAATAAAAGCCGATGTAAAAGATGCTATGCGTGCTAGAGAAGCAGTAAAAAGAGATACCTTACGTAACATACAAGCAGCCATTAAACAAATAGAAGTAGATGAACGTAGAGATGTCACCGACGGTGATGTTGAAACGATACTCATGAAGTACCTCAAACAAAGAGAAGATGCTAAAGTACAATTTGCAGATGCGGGTCGTGAAGACTTAGTAGAAAAAGAAAATGTAGAAATAGCCATTGTTAAGGTCTACCTACCAGAACCTATGGATGATGTAGAACTAGAAACAGTTATGAAAGAAGTCATAAACTCTGTAGGAGCAACAAGCATGAAAGATATGGGTAAAGTGATGGGTGCCGCTAAGTCTACCATAGGAAGCCGTGCGGATGGTGGGCGTATTAATGGGATGGTTAAGAAGTTATTGGGTTAAACCCAAATCAAATCTTTATTACTATAAATACAAGGATACTTTAAAAGTGAATACACTTGATAATGCACTTAAGGAAATTGAAATTTTATCATCTAAGAGAACAAAACTAGAGATAGATAAAAAGAATATAACTCAATTATTAAAAGAATTAGAAAGAAAAATTGAAAATTCAAACATAACTTTTATAGAAAAAATATTAGAAATAATAACATTTAGCACACTTAATTATCAAGATAAGCATAAAGAAAATATCTTAGGGTATAAAAAGAAAATTCAAGAAATAAAGTCAAATAATATTGATCCAGATATTGAAACTATAAATACCAAAATATTAAATTTTGAAAAAGTAGTTAATACTCATTTAGAGAGTTTTAAAAATAAGCTTCTTGAATTTCAGACTGATTTATTATATGTCTCTCAAAATCGATATATAAATACTTATGAAAGAGAAGAGTTTAAAAATAAATTAACAAAAATAACACTTAATAAAGAGAAATTATTTTTACACAAGAATATAAAGAGTGAAATAAGTGAACTTCTAAACTTTCAAGAAAAATCACAAATTTGGATTGAAAAAAGTAATACTCTTTTCATAAAAAGTGAAAAGAAAAAAGAAAAAACTTTTTTTGATACTATTGAAGCCAATCCACTAACAGACAAACAACAAGAAGCAGTCTTAGTCAATGAAAATAATAATTTAGTTTTAGCAGGAGCAGGCTCAGGGAAAACAAGTGTTATTGTTGCAAAGGTTGCATATCTCATAAAAAAGAACATATTAAATCCTAGCGAAATACTTGTCTTGGCTTTTAATAAAAATGCTAAAGAAGAGCTAGAGGAAAGATTTGAAAAATACAGTATAAATGTTAAGGTAAAAACTTTTCATTCTTTTGGCTCAAGTGTCATCGGGGAAATCTTATCACAAAAATTATTATTATGCCCAATGTCAGAACATCCGACAATGATGTCCAAATTTATAAAAGATACTATTCAAAAATTAATGGTTTCAATGGAAGGTTTTTTAGAAAATTTTTTAGTATACATGGCTTATTTTAAAATGCCCTATAAAACTGAATCGGAATTTAATTCTCTTGGAGAATATTATGACTATCAAAAAAATAATGCTATTAAAACACTAAAGCATGAAGTGATAGAAAAAGGAGAAAAACAAGGTAAAACATTAGTAACTCTAAAAGAAGAAACAGTCAAGAGTCATCAAGAGTTAGTTATATCAAACTTTTTAACACTCAATGGAATAAAGTATTTATATGAAGAACCCTATGAGCATAAAACTGAAACAGCTGAAAAAAGACAATATCAGCCAGACTTCTTTTTACCAGAATATGGAATATACATAGAGCATTTTGGAATAGACAGGAACAACAAAACGGCTCCTTTTGTCAATAACAAAGAATATCTAGAAGGAATAAAGTGGAAAATTCAATTACATGCTGATTATAACACTCCTCTAGTTCAAACTTTTAGTTATGAGTTTTCAGAACATACCTTGTTGGATTTGCTAAAAGAAAAACTACTGCGACATAATGTTATTTTTAGAGAATTAGAATTAGCTGAAATAGCTGAACTCTTAAAAGAGCCTATAGAAAACAATAACTTCACAAAGCTTTTCACAACCTTCTTGGCACATTATAAATCCAATAGACATTCCATAGAAGAACTAAAACATAAGAGTGAAGGAAGTGAAAGGAAACAATTATTTCTCAAACTTTTTGAATTTATTTTCACAGAATATGAAAAATATCAAGAAAGAAATTCATGTATTGATTTTGATGACATGATTGTTAAGGCATTAGACGGGATAGAAACCTCAGGGTATACACATGGATTTAAACACATATTTATTGATGAGTTTCAAGACATATCCACTACAAGAGCAAAACTTATTAAGGTATTGTTGCCCATAAACAATACATCCATAACTGCTGTGGGTGATGACTGGCAATCTATTAATAGATTTGCAGGGAGTAATATCCAAATCATACAAGACTTTCAAGAAATTTTTGGAGCATCTAAAACAGTTGCATTAGATTATACTTTTAGGTTTAACAATGTTGTATCAGATATAGCTTCTAATTTCATACAGAAAAATCCTCATCAAATTAAAAAAGATATTAAGACTATTAAAAATCAAGATTTAGATAAGTTTAGTCTTTTGCTTTATTGGACAACAGGAGATAATAAAGTAGACTTACAATATGTTTTAGATTTAATTTCAAAAAAAGAAAAAGATGAAAAAAAATCCATAATGATACTTGCTAGATATAAATTCCTATATAGAGACTTAGAGAATTTGAAAAATCTTTATTCAAATTTAGATATTAACTTTTCTTCAGTACATGGTTCAAAAGGAAATGAAGCTGACTATGTCATAATCATGAATATTGATAAAGGTGAATTTGGTTTTCCTTCAAAAATTGTAGATGATCCCATTTTAGACATGGTCATTCCTAAAGGTGATGATTTTGAAGATGCTGAAGAGAGGAGACTCTTTTATGTAGCACTAACTAGAACAAAAGGTACTATTTTTCTATTAAGCGATATATACAATAAGTCTCCATTTATTGAAGAAATAATCAAGGATAATAAGAATGAAATATATTTTATAAATGATAAAGAAATAACATTACAAAATTGTCCTAAATGCAAGACAGGTTTTTTAAAAAAGAGAGGGGACTCCAATAATAAAAATAAAGACTTTTATGGTTGCAGTAATTATCCACGATGTAAATTTACTGAAAATGCATACAATTGCCCAGAATGTGGCAGTGAAATATTAAAAGATATCCGAAATAATATTGGTGAATGTTCAAGTAGTGACTGTAACTTTCAATCTTCTTTATGTATCAAATGTACTGGGTTTATGGTTCAAAGAAAAAGTAAATATGGTATATTTTTGGGGTGTAATAATTATCCAAAATGTGAGCACACAGAAAAATAACTTAATTACATAAGTATAGAACCTACTCTCCGTATTTAACCTTTTTTATAGCCGCAATGATGTCATCTTGACGCATAAAGTGTTCACCTACTAAAAAGGCATCTGCTCCTCTGTTGGAGAGTTCTACTACTGTTTCATGGTCATTGATGCCAGACTCTGCCACGATGATTTTACCATTTGGTATGAGAGGGATGAGTTTTGCACTCAAATTCATATCCATCTCAAAAGTCTCTAGGTTTCGGTGGTTTATGCCTATGATGTCAGCCCCTGCAAAAATGGCTTTAACAAGATCCGTTTTGTTGTGTACTTCCACCAGTACATCTAGTCCTAAGTGTAGTGCATAATCATGTAAATCTTTAAGTTCTTTA
>Ga0256840_1003939_pt1 | contig 11495 bp, 14 predicted proteins | sample 355202metaG_FD_185969 | JGI IMG/M metagenome (GOLD analysis project Ga0256840, IMG submission 185969) | Hydrothermal vent microbial communities from Mid Atlantic Ridge, Atlantic Ocean - 355-202 | ecosystem: Environmental > Aquatic > Marine > Hydrothermal vents | place: Atlantic Ocean: Mid...
AGTTGTAGTAGAACTCACATCCATACTTCCAAGAGAATCAAGCCCAATTCCAGCCACAACAAAGAATAAAATATATAAAATAATCATACTAAAAACAAAAGGTAAGAGAGAGTATTTTATCATTTTAGCTGTAAAAAGGTCTTTGAGACTGAGTGCTAAAGTAGAGTTTTCGCTATCCATTTAAAGCTCTTTTCATTTTCATAATTTACTCCATAATTTTTGGTTGAGTTTTAACTCTTCTACGATTCCTATTGCAAGATGCAAAGTTTCGATATATTCCATTGCTATTTTATACTTTAATAGTGAATGAAAAACTGAAGGCTCAAATAAATCCTTGTTATATTCTATCGCCATGTAGATTTTTCCTCCATTAAAGGAGAGGTTTAGAGGATGGTTTGAGCGTTGTTTAAAGTCTAGTATCTTTTCCATAAGTGCATGTGAAAGAATGTACCTTGCTTCTATCTGGTCTGTACCATAGACTACAAACTCTTTCTCAAACGCAGGGTTATCCATTTTAACTAAGTCGTTTCGAGAGAAGTTGTTAGACTGTAAAAACGAACCTATAAAATCTCCAAAAGTACTTTGTGCTGTGTCTGGGAGTATAACTGTTCTGCCTTTAAAGTGTTTTGGGAACTCACTTACTAAAAAAAGTCCTTGAAATTGTGTAGACCAAGATGTTCTCCCTTTAGAGTCTTTATGCCGTTTTTCTGCATGAAAGTCTGAAAACTCTATAGATATACCATCTATTTTTCCCTTTACAAAGTCATTTCCACTCACTCTATCAGGACTCGAGGTAAAGATACCAGAACGTGTATAATGCATCTCGCTAATATGGAGAGATGGGGTGTACCTTAAGTTGATATCTATCTCTTTTATAAGAGGAGTTATGACTCTAAACTTGAAGTCTTTGGCATAGTCTTTTATAAGTAGTTTATAGGCTATACCCGCAAGTGCAAAGTACCCAAAGCCTACAAAAGCTAGTATATCTATACTAAACACGGCTGATGAAAACATAAAATATATGATAGCGATGGCAATAAGTGCTAAAATTGCTTGTGTAACAATAATTCTTTTTTTAAGAGCCATCCTATCTTCTTCAAGCTCTGAAAGTGTAGGATGAAGGGATTTGTAGTAAAAATCAGTGAGTTGTGAGAGTGTTTTCATCTACGAGTTAAAAAGCTCTTTTACATTTACATTTTTTCTCTCATTTACACTTATCTCAAAAACCTCTTTTCTTTGGTAGTTCATCGCGTTTGCCATAAAGTTTGTAGGGATTTGTTCTAGGGCATTGTTATAGTCCGTTACAGCTTGGTTGTAAGCCCGTCTAGCTGCCGATATCTGCTCTTCGATTTCATTTAAACTTCTTTGGAGGTGCATGACATTTTCATTTGCTTTTAAGTCAGGATAATTTTCAACGGCTATCATGATAGAACCAAGAGCTGAACTCATTTTAGCATCAAGAGCTATTTTTTGTTCATCTGAGATATTTGGCTTATTGGCTTCACTACGAAGCTTAGTGATATCTTCTAAGATAGATTTTTCATGTTCCATATACTTACTCACAGAAGAGACAAGGTTAGGAATGAGGTCATATCGTTTTTTGAGTTGCGTATCGACAGATGCAAAAATATTTTCGACCTGATTTTTCTTTGAAACAAGAGAGTTGTACATAAGTACAAGAACGATAGCTATAACGATGGCGATGATGAGAGGTGTAGACATAAGAACTCCATAAATAGTTTATATTTATAGTTTAGCTTATTTTTGATAATTTAGCAAAATATTTGTATGGCAAGTCCTAAGAGTGGACTTTCCATAAAGAAGTTTTTAAACTATTATTTCTTTGCTTTAGATTTCTTTGCTTTAGCTTTCTTCTTGTTAGACTTTTTAGCTTTAGTTTTAAGTACTTTTTTCTTTAAAACTTTTTTAGCCTTTTTGTTACTTTTCTTTTTCTCTACTTTTTTAGCAGCTTTTTTCTTTTCAGATTTCTTTTTTGCTTTTTTCTTGTCAGCTTTTTTAGCAGCAGTTTTTGCTATCTTTTTCTCTAGTTCTTTTTTTTCTTTTGACATTTTATGCCCTTTTATTTGTATTTTTCATTACTAATAGTAATAAATTATAGTTATTATATATAATTTATGATTAAATGTCAATAAAATATAGTGTTAAGCTATAAAAGTATATACTCTCGCATGACATTCATAGAATTTAAAAAACTACTTTTAGATGCGGAGATAAGTCTTCCCAAGTTCTCTAAGCTAATTAAAGTAAGTGAAAAAAACATACAATCATACAAGAAAAAAGGTTCAGTGCCTAATGCAATTGCTGTGAGTGCACAATGTTTTGCAAGTATGCATCAGCATGGTATTGATTATAAAGAGATTATTATGGGATTAGGTTTAGAGGTGAAAACTAAAAAAGGTGCAGGGTTTTCTAAAGTAAATATAGAAGAAACTAAAGATAAAGAATCAGAAATATAAGTACTCTATTTAGTGATATCTTTTGCTGCAAGATAAGCACTCGACCATGCAAAAGCAAAGTTATAACCACCACGACGACCTACAACATCTAAACACTCACCACAAAAGTAAAGATTGTTTTCTCTTTTACTCATCATAGTTTTTTCATCTATCTCTAGCGTATCTATCCCCCCACCACTCACTTCAGCATGACGAAACCCGTGAGTATCAGAGACTTCAAATTTCCAGTTTAGCATTAAGTTCGCTATATGTTTAGCGAGTTTTGTATGAACCTCTTTGGCTTTTAGAGTGTTTAAAATATTTAACTCTTCTAGCAGTCCATTTGCTATTTTTAAAGGTATAAGACCGACTAATATATCTAGGATGGAAAGCTCGGGCATATTTTGTGCTACTTTAGAGATATGTTGTGAGAGTTTTTGCATGTTAAACGCAGGTAAGAGGTTTATACTGATGTCTACTGCTTGGTAATCTATAAGTGCCGATGAAACAGCTTGGGAGAGGTCTAAGATGGCAAAGCCTGAAACGCCATAGTTAGTAAAAAGAACATCGCCACTAACACTTATGTCTTTGACACCATTTAAGATGAGAGTGACCTCTGCGTTTAGTTTTACACCACTCATTTTTTTTGCTATTTCAGAGTTTAAATGCAGTTGTACAAGAGATGGATAAGCAGGGATACAAGTATGTCCAAACTCTTTTGCAAACTCTTCACCATCAGAGTTTCCACCAAGATGTTCACCTGCACGAGAGCCTGTTGCAACTATGACAGCATCAGATTCTTCAAGCAGTTTTTTTATGTCAGTAATTTTTGACTCAGTATGAAAAACAACACCAAGAGTTCTCGCATAATCTTCAAATATTTTCACAACACTTTTGGCTTCATTTGAAAGAGGATAAGCACGACCATCTTCTAAAACATTTAAAAAAAGTCCTATTTCATTACAAAACTTCTCAAAACTATTAAAGCCAAAACTTTGAAGTGAAAACTTCACAAATGATGGGTTCTGAGAATAAAAATCAGATGAAGAGAGGTTTTTATTTGAGATGTTACAACGTCCATTACCACTTACTAAAATTTTTTTAGCTACTTTAGTATTTTGCTCATAAACTGTAACTTTTGAACCTGCTTTAGCACAGAGTATTGCAGAGAAAATACCACTTGCACCTGCTCCAACAATAGAAACATTTTTACTCATTTATAAACTCACTATCTTCGCACCAAAGCCACCTAAGTGTTGTGGTGTATCAGCGAATTTTTGGACTCGTGGGTGTGCTATGAGAAAGTTTTTTACTGCAAAAGAGAGCTTACCCGTTCCAATACCGTGATAAACTATAACTTCATCCCAGCCATTTATAAGGGCATCGTTTAAAAACTTATCTAAAACATCACAGGCTTCATCAGCTCTCATACCATGAAGGTCACATTTAAGTCCTGCTCTCTTTTCTACATTTAGGTGAACATTTGTTTGTGGTTTGAGTTTAAGTGCTTTTGTATGGCGAAGGTGTTTAGTCTTCACACGTACTGTCATCCCATCCATCTCTATAGTAGCTTCTTTCTCACCGCGCATAGAGATGATAGTTCCACGACTAGAGTGGTACTTTACAACATCTCCGACTTTAAAAGTCTCATTTCGCTGGATTTTATCTTCACCTTTTGGCGGCAATTTTTTATTGGCTTTATCCATCGCACGGTGGATTGATTTTGTATCATTCGCTTTTGCAGCTGCTTTTGCTTCACTTATCGCTACATCATAGCTGCGTTTGAGTGCCGCTTTTTGCTCTTCTATCTCTAAAAGTTGTTCTTCTCTGGTGTCTTTAAGTTGTAGCTCTTTCTTTTTAAGGTCAGCGAGTTTATCATCTACTAGTTGGTGTTTACGTTTGAGTTCGCGTTCAAGCTGAGAACCGCGTTCAATTAGTAAAGAGAGTTTTTCAGAGTTATCTCCATAGACGGCTTTTGCTTCTTTTACTATTGAGTTGTTTATCCCATAACGAGAAGCTGTCTCAAAAGCATATGACTTCCCGATGATGCCCTGCATGAACTCATAGGTAGGTTTACGAGCTTCTTCATCGTAGATGGCAGCCATAAGCTCAACATCATCACGGTCAGCCATAAGTGCGGCGAGGCGTTTATGGTGAGTGGTTACTACTACTTTTTGTCGGCGTTTAATGAGGTCATCAAGGATGACTTTAAACAGAGCCGCCGCTTCATCAGAATCCGTTCCAAGTTCTATCTCATCGACACCAACAAGAGCAGAAGTCTCTTTGAAGATGTTCGCAAACTGCTGCATACGTCCTGCAAAAGTTGAGATGTCATTTTTAACATTTTGTGGGTCGTCTATGATGGCTAAAACTGTTTTAAAATTTCCTATGTGTGACTTATGCTCATCAAGTTTCATCGGTATGATGTATTTTGCCATAAACGCTGAGGCGAGTATGGATTTAAGTAGCATCGTTTTACCACCCGCATTTACACCAGTAATCATCAAGATGTTTTTAGAAAAATCGACACTAATTGGTTTGGCATTATGAAGTGCAGGGTGTATAAAACCACTTAAAATTATCTTAGAATCTTTTTGACTCTTAATGAGTTGCATATTTTTACTCTGAGCAAAAAGAACACGTGCTTGGTAGTTGTCAAACTTTGTAAACTCTTTGTCTATAAAGTTTATAAAGGCTTGAAGCTCTGCTAATTTAGCTGAGAATTCTTTAGCATACTCGTAAAATATCGCCTCTCTCTCTTGTTCTATAAAGCGAATTTTCTCTTTTGACTTGAGTATGCTGTCTGGACTTACAAAGAAAAATCCACCAGATGAACGACCAACGACAGCCCCTTTAAGCACATGGTTAAACCCACCACGAACTAAAAGACAATCTTCATTGTTTACAAAGTGGACCTGTGTATCGACAAGGTAACCTGCTAGTTTTGAGCTTCCCATCATGCGTTTAAGTGAGCTTGACATTGTTGCACGATGCTCTTTTATACGAGCAGAGAGTCCAAAAAGATTCTCATCGAGATTTTCTTCAAACTTACCATCATGGGTAAAGTACTTTTCAACTTCTGTAAACTTTTCTGGTATGTCAAACTTCGCCATAAACTCGCCAATAATACCATCGAGCTTGCGGTTACGAAAATAGCGAAAATAACGAACGATTTTAACTATTTCAAACATCTGCTCAAAATTCAAAACACCTTGCTTTTTAAGATGCCCTTTTATATGAAAAAAGTCAATAACTTTTGGAGGTGCTTTGAACTCTAGCTTATCAAGAGCTTTGATGTACTTAAAGTGGAGTTCTTGATCCCCCTCTATGTAGAGAGAGCTTTGGCGAGAGAAGAAACTTGAAAATTGTTCTATATGCTCGGAGAGATCGAGCTGTTTTATAAGAGTGTTTATTCTCTCTTGTTTAGGGCTTATTGACATGTAGATGCGCTAATCATCTCCGAATAGTTTGGAGTGTTTTCTCTTCCGATGAAAGTATATGTACCGACACTTAAAGTATAAGTTGTATTGTTTACATCTTTACCATCACAGACAATTGTCTGTCCTTGCTTGTACTTTAAAACAGCATCAAGCATCTTTTGGTTCTCTTGTTTGTTGTACTCGTTGTACATAACAGCGACAGAAAGAATAGAGAGTACGATGATGACTATATAAATTTTTTGCATATGGTCAAACTCAGTGAAGTAGTGTAGGGCTAAAAAAAGTAGTCCTAATATTAGAAGACCAAAGATATATGTCATGAAGCAGTTCCTCGTATTTGGTAGGTAATGTCACCAGCTCCAAAGCCAATGATAAGCCCTTTGTCTAGTGTTTGTAAGTTCTGTGCATCTTTAACTACCGTTATGTGGTTGTTTGCACGTGTAATTGTGTCTGCCATTGTGAGGTTATAAGCTTTAAACTCTTTTACGAAGTCAATATCTCTATATACTTCACTCGCCGCCCAAACAGGAAGGATGATGAGCTCATCTACCCCATCAAAACACTTTGTAAAGTCTTCAAGGTTATCAATAGTACGAGAGTATTTATGTGGCTGCCATATAGCAGTTATTTTCTCAAACCCTTTAAGCCGTGCATACTCTTTTACTGACTCAAATGTCGCTTTTATCTCTGTTGGATGGTGCCCATAATCATCTATGATAACACTATCATTCTCAGACCCAACAATATCAAAGCGTTTTTTGATACCTTTAAAGTTTAAAAGATTAGTGCGAATATCTTCAATATCCATAGAATCACTCGCTGCTAAAATAGCTAAAGCAGCATCAAGAGCTATATGCTTTCCAAAGCCCCAAACGCTAAAAACACCTAAGTCACGAAACTCAAACTGTGTATGAGGCTCGTTGTTTATAAGAGTGTAGTTGATGTTTGTGATGTCAGTTGAAGGGTAGAGCCACTGTGCATCTACCGTGTCAACTAAGGTGCTTAAAAAGGGATCTTCTGCATTGAGTATTCTCGAGGGTGCTGCGTTTATAAAAGTTTTATAACACTCATAAAATCTATCGTAATTATAATCGTAGTATTCCATATGTTCAGGCTCTGCGTTTATAACTATGGCACAGTAAGCATTTGAGTTTATAAAACTTCCATCAGATTCATCTGCTTCAAACATCATTACATCAGTAGTGGCATCATAGCGAACATTACTTCCAAAAGCTTTAGACTCAGCACCGATGATAGCACTTCCATTCATGATGGCTGTAAGTATCGCAGTTGTAGTGCTTTTTCCATGTGCCCCAGCAACGGAGTAGACTTTTCTATCATCAAGGATTTTTACTAAGGCTTCACGTCGTGCAAGAACCTCTATGCCTTTTTCGTTAGCAGCGATAATTTCAGGATTTTGAGGACTTATAATAGCTGAATGCACTACTAAGTCTTGATCGTTTATAGCTTCGCTTGAGTGAGGGACTGTTATAGTCATACCCATTTTACACAGTTTTTCGGTGATAAGACTATCTTTTATATCTGAGCCACTTACAGTGTGCCCTTTAAAGTGCATGTACTGTGCGAGTCCTGAGATACCTATACCACCGATCCCGATAAAATGAATTTTCATATGCTATGCCCCTTTTTCGTCAACATTATCTAGCAAGTTTTGTGCCTCTTTTGTAAAGGCTGAAATGTAAAAAGTTCCCTTTGTTTGGGTCATGTCCATATCTCCTATCTTACTCATAAAATCGTCTAAACTCATTTTTTCTGCAGCTGCCAACCAGTGAAGTTTGAGTGCTTTTGAAAAGTTCTCATCATTTGTAAGACCACTGAGTACTTCAAAAAGTGCTGCTGCATCTTCTGGTTCACCTGCTGAGTAGTGCTCCATCGCATACTCATAAAGTGCACGAGCCGTTGCAAAGTCTTGAACTTCACTCATATCCATCTTTCTGTGAGACTCTAATGTATCGGTGAGCTTTTCTAGAGCAAGGTCAAGTATATTCGCATAAAAGCCTTGGATTGTCTCTTCATCGAAGAGTTCATGTGCCTCTGCTTCTAATACATACAGAGATGCTATGTCGCTCTCTTGTTGTGCTTTTAGTACTTTTGTTTTTAATTCTTCTGCTTTATCCATTTAAACACTCCTTTATTCTCTCTAGGGCACTTCTAGTTTTGTCTTGCGTTTCAACTAGTGCTATACGAATGTAGCCAATACCTGGGTTTTCACCTCTGCTATCTTCTCTTGCTAAAAATTCTCCTGGTAGGACTTTTACATTGTACTTCTCGTAAAGTCTTTTTGTAAACCCAAGAGCATCTTTTACTTCTATCCAGAGATAAAAAGTAGCAGAGGGTATCTCGGTACCGAGTATCTCTTTGGCAATAGTAAAGTTCTCTTTATATATTCGACGAGAAGCTATAACATGCTCTTCATCATTCCAAGCAGCGGCTGCTGCACTTTGAAGTGGAAGGGGAGAAGCACAACCTACATAAGTTCTGTACTTCATGTACTCTCTAAGTATCTCTGTATCCCCTGCGATAAATCCAGAACGCAGTCCTGGTGCTGATGAGCGTTTAGAAATAGAGTTAATAATAAGGACATTTTTAAAAGCACTGTTTCCTACATGAGTGGAAGCTTCAAGCAGTGAAGGCGAAGGTTTATCTGCATATATCTCACTATAGCACTCATCATTTAAAAGAACGAAGTCATGTTTAAGTGCTAGTTTTACCCACTCTCCAAGTTCATCTAGGCTCAAAGTCGCCGTAGTTGGATTGCTAGGAAAGTTTAAGATTACTAGGTCGCAATCTTTCAATTCCTCTTCATTTATCTCAGGTTTAAAGTTATTTTCTTTGCTTAGGTTGAGATGAATAACGCGAGAACGAGTAGCAATAGCGGCTCCCTCATAAATCTGATAAAATGGATTTGTATAAGCCATAACAGGGTTTTCTACATCAAAAAGTAAAAACTGAGGGAAGTTGAAAAGCACTTCACGAGTTCCAAAACAGGGAATAATCTGTGCATCACTTAGTTCTGTAGAGAAGCGGCGTTTGACAAAGGCTCGCATCGCTTCTCTAAGATTTACCTCTCCACCCGTTTTAGGGTATTTTTTTAAAAGGGGTGCATTATCTGCAAGGGATTTTTGTATAAATGCAGGTGTCTCAAACTGAGGCTCGCCTATGGTAAGGACAGATGGAGTCAAGTTTGGGTTTGGTATAATGTTTTTGAGTAAATTGTTTAGTTTTTCAAATGGATAGGGTTCAAAATTCATACGCAATTATAGCTAAAAAAGTTTCATATAGGATTAGAGGAGTATTTTTGAAAGTATTTATTAGTGTATTTATGATTATAGTTTTGGTACTGAGTTTAAGTTTTGAAGTAGACAAGTATGCACTAAGTCTACAAGATGAAGCCTTTAACCGTGCTCTTGTCTCTTTTGGTCTAGCAAAAGGTCTAAATGCCGTGATATCTTTACTCCAAGGTACAGAGCTTAGTTTTACACCTATAGGGGTGGGCTTGAACTTTAGTGTAGGTGAAGTTCTAGACCCATTTAATGACATGGTAGAGAGATTTTCATGGATAATGCTCGCTGCTACAGTTTCTATAGGGATTCAAAAGATTATACTTACTTTGAGTGCTACATTGTTCATGCAAGTAGCTTTAACTTTTAGTGTAGGTGCATCACTATTTCTTGTCTGGAGTAAAACGATTCAGTTGCATTCTTTTACATCTTTTATCTTTAAAAGCTTTTTGTTACTGCTTGTGCTACGTTTTAGTGCGATTGTTTTTATGCTTTTTGTATCTTTAATCCATACAAGTGTATTAGAAGTAGAGTATAATCAAGCAAATAAAATAGTCGAACAAACAAAAATACAACTTGATAATTTAAATCAGCAAAACCAAACTTTAGCAAGAGAACAAAAAGAAGATGGCTTTTTTAGTGGCTTGTCTTCTAAGTATGATGCTGTGTTTGAGAAGTTAAATATTGAAGAAAAACTGCACTCTTTAGAAACTTCAATAGATACTGCTTCAAATAACATCATCACTCTTATAACTATTTTTATCCTTGAGACTATATTGATGCCATTATTGTATTTTTGGCTATTATTAGCGAGTATAAAGTATATATTTCGCTTGAAACTTGATACTTATCTAAATAAAGTGTTGTATAATAGTCAAAATAAATTAAATAAAGGTTTGATATGAAAATAGTTTTAGCACTAGCAGTGACTCTGCTTTTAATAGGATGTAGTGAAGATACACCAACTCAGACACAAGCAGAAAAAGAGATTACTCAAAGTATAGATAAAATTGCAAAAGTTGTTAAAGAAGAGTCTGTAAAGATTTCAAAGAGTGTTGAAAAAGTGACACAAGAAAGTGTGCAAACGGTAAGCAAAAAAGCTGAAGAAGTGACTCAAAAGACTAAAGAAGTGACAAAAAAAGTTTTAACAGAGACTAAAGAAGTAGCACAAAAAACTGTAGTAGCAATAGACAAAGCATTAGAAGAGCCAAAAATCGTAGAAGAAAAAGTGAGTATAGACGGTAAGGCTTTGTTTGCTAAGTGTAGTTCATGCCATGGTGTTAATGCTGATAAAAAAGCACTGAATAAGTCTCAAAGTATTAAGGGTTGGAGTGTGACGAAACTAACTACTGCTATCAATGGTTACAAAGATGGAAGCTATGGTGGTAGTATGAAAGGTGTTATGAAACCTCAAATAAATAAACTCAGTGATGATGAAATCAAAGCACTCGCAGAGTATATTTCTAAACTATAGTAATTTAAAAAAGAGTAGCTATTATTAAATTAATATGGCTACAATTACAAAAATAGAACACTTTGTGTATAAAAAGAGAGAATATGAATATAATTGTAAATGGTCAAGATAAGACTTTCGATGAAAATATCACGATAGAAGAGTTACTAAAAGTTTTAGAGCTCGAAGGTAAAGTTATGGCAGCTGCTGTCAACATGGACATAGTAAAACAAAATAGCTGGGGTACACATCGTTTAAACGATGGTGATAAACTAGAACTGCTTGACTTTGTTGGAGGAGGATAAAACCTCTACAGCAACAACCCCTACAGCATACTCTCCATCATGAGTGATGGAAATACTTACATCCACAATCTTAAACTCATCAATAATTTTTTTACTTAGTGAAAGCTTTGGTGCACCCTTATCTGTCTTGTAAATTTGCATATCATGAAACGAACAGTTTTTGCCTATACCTGTACCAAGTGCTTTAGAAAAAGCCTCTTTTATAGCCCAAAATCCTGCTGCTGTTTTATGTGATTTTATGAGTGAGAGTTCCTCTGCAGAGAGAAACTTAAGAAGTCCCTTCTCACCAAAGCGTTCCATCAAACGCTCCATGCGAGAAGTTTTTATGAGGTCAATGCCTATCATTTACAAGTAGCTCCATTTATATAATGCATAATTGTAGCATCTTTAAAGATGTTTTTAAATATTTTTTACAATATAGTACTGCTATCACAACATCTAAAGGTATACTATAATCAATAAAATATAAGCAGGAGCAACATGAAAATCTATGAATCCTTTAAAGCACTAGCAAAAAACTATGCAACAGATAAAGAACT
>Ga0256840_1003940_pt1 | contig 11493 bp, 4 predicted proteins | sample 355202metaG_FD_185969 | JGI IMG/M metagenome (GOLD analysis project Ga0256840, IMG submission 185969) | Hydrothermal vent microbial communities from Mid Atlantic Ridge, Atlantic Ocean - 355-202 | ecosystem: Environmental > Aquatic > Marine > Hydrothermal vents | place: Atlantic Ocean: Mid...
GAATTCAATCGATTTAACATACCATGGAGACTCAAGATTTAACGCTAATTGGAATATTTCTATACTGTTCATTTCCAAAGAAAACAATATATTTGTTCTTTACCCACTATTAATCATATAGAACCAAATTTTCTTACCTTGTACGCTTAAACTACAGCATAGTACTTTATTTTTTATTGCGTAGGTGAATAATTTTTAATTTTGGAGAAGAGATTTGTTATACTGGCTATTAATACATTCCTATTTGTTGGGATACTATGTGGTGTGCCAAATTTAAAGGCACAGACTAAGTTGATAGATTCTTTGAAAAACAAATCAGTTGACTCAACCTATTATGCCTTATGGGTTCAGCAAAAATTAGATAGCCTGCAAAAACTCAATTTACCACATGAGGTTTTTCTCCACAAAATTGATAGCATATCAAAAATCCCATTTGATAGAGCAAATGCTTTACACAATAGGGGGGACAGTATATATAGTTATCTAGAAACGAAAGTGTCCAAGTTAATTAGTAGAGGCTATGAGAAAGTAGATACATTATACGATAAGATTACGCTAAAAAAAGATTCTTTAGAATACAAACTAAATAAAAAGGCACAAAAACTTAATAAACTAACTGTTTTAAAAGGAGTTGATGATAAGTTAAAAGAGGTCGGAAAAAAGGTTGGTTTTAAGTCTCCCAATAGTGAAATAGGCGATGCAATGTCTGATTTGGCAGGTGATAAAACTAAGCTACCACAATTGAGCACTAAAATAAGCACAAAAGATAATGCTAAACTTAATACGCTCAAGGAAGGGATAGGAGAGATAGACCAGGTTAAAGAATGGAGTGATAAGCTTAATGAAGTAAAAGATATACCCAATGAACAAATAGCAAAAATCAAAAACATTGAGGAGGTAGAAAAGATAAATAATAAAATAGGAGAGGTGAAAGAGATTGGGGAACAAGTAAATGTGTATAAAAAAGAGGTAGAGCAACTGTCGGAAAATGGATTGCAAGATGCACCAAAGTCCATAGAAAATAAAGTAGGTAAACTAGAAGGAGTTCAGGAACTAGGAAATCAGAAGGCGGTGATAAATAATCAAACAGATGAGTGGGAAAAGCTAAAGGATGAGGAGTATGCAAAGCAAAAAATGATTGAGGAAGCAAAAAAAGTAACCATCGACTACTTCGCCCAGCATCAAGACAAGCTAAAGGAAGCGCAGAAAAAATTGTCAAGTTTAAAGAAAAAGTACGGAAGCCTCGCAAGTGTTAGCGATACACTGAAGAAAAAAGAAAACCCGATGAAAGAAAAATTGTTGGGACAGCGGCTAAGAGTTGGTATGGGTTTTCAGTTGCATAAATCCAAACCTTTTGGACTAGATATATCTCCGAATCTGTCTTATCAATTGACAAAGAAATTTTCGATTGGAGCAAGTGGAACATACCGGACATCACTGGATGGCGATGAAAAGTATTTTATCACCAGAGAGAATGAGGCTTATGGTATCAGAATATTTACTGAGAGCGTGCTGTACAAAGGTTTTTTTGGACATGTAGAGTTTGAACGATTGCATACCACGAATAGTAAAGTATTGATAAAGGATGCTTCATCTCCGCAAAACTGGAACAACGGGCTTTTTATGGGCTTAGGAAGAACCTTTAATTTCACAAAGGGCATCAGGGGGAATGTGATTGTGCTTTATAACTTTTTGAATGATAAAACTAATCCGAATCGAAAGGCTTGGAACATCAGGTTCGGGTTTGATTTAGGAGATTTATCAAAAAACAAAAAAACAAATAAGCAGGAGAGAATTAATGCAATAAAGAATAAATTATTAGGCAGCGAAAATAAAAATTCGGAAGCTGGGAATTAGAAACTATAAATCAGAAACCACAGTATATGTCAAACAGAATTTTACAAATAATAGTAGCCATCACATTGCTTGCAGTAATGGGTTTGTACTATTTACAATTTTCACAGAAAGAAGAATTAGTCTATGTCAATTCCTCGAAGCTAATCAATGAATACAAGGGGATGCTAGACGCGCGCAAAGTGTATCAGAAAAAATCCACCACTTGGCAAGCCAATATTGATACACTTATGTCAGAGGTGCAATCGTCTATCAAAAAATATGAAAAAGACAGTAGGACCATGACCGACAAAGAAAGAGAATTATCAAAACAACTGCTAGGCACCAAACAAAAGCAATTGGTGGATTATCAGAAAGCAATTCAAGAGCAGGCGAGGCAGGAAGATCAGGCAATGACGACCGAAGTAATCAAAGAGATAAATGCCTACTTAAAAGAATATGGAGAAGCACACAATTATAAAATTATTCTGGCAGCCACAGATGCTGGTAATATAGCGTATGCGGTGGACTCCAAAGATATCACTGAATCGGTATTGGAAGGAGTCAATAAAAAATATACTGGGGAGTAGTGCTTTAGCGAAAAGGGAATAGAAATTAGCGAATAGTGAGGATATATGAGTAAGGAGGGAATGTAAGAATAAAGACATAGGACTTAAAGACGTATGACTGATGACAAAAGGAGTTAAATAGTAAGTGTTGAACAATGAACGCACCTACTCCATTAACTAGCGGATTCGGTGGATGAAAAACGAAATATAAAACGGTTGTCATCTGGACGATAGGAGAGAGCTAAGCCATGCAGCAGATGAAAGCTAGCATAAATAGAATAAAGACATAAGACTTGAAGACATAGGACTTTTGACCGAGCGATTAAATAGTGAGTGCTAAATGAACCCACCTATGTTGATAGCGACGGTGGACGAAATAAGAAAAAAATGAGTAAGAATTACATATTGATATTAATGATAGGCGCAACATTGTTCTGGGCATGCGAGGGTACAAATACCGTTGCCAATGAACAAGAGTTGCAGGCCTATGTGATGGATATTGATAATGGTTTGATAAAGGAAAAGAAAGTTGGGGATATAAACATAAGCGTAGCTTACCGTCCCACAGATTTGTTGGTAATGCAAGACTTAGGGAAGAAGAAAGCAGATACAGCAAGCATCAATAAACTCAGGAGAAAATATGGCAACTATGCTTACTTTATTTTGAGTGTTTCTAAGAATAACAAGGAAGCATTATACCAGACAGGCAAAGGGATGGGAGCATTTAGCGAAAATGTACAAAATTTGGCTTTTAGAATGGATCAATTTGTAACCATGACAACATCAGAAAGAGATACCATTCCAGTAGCAGATTTTATTTATCCGCGGCTATACGGAATTAGTAGTGCGACCCAGGTGATGTTTGTGTTTAGCAATAAAAAAATAAAAACGAGTGAATGGATAAACTTCAATTTACGGGATTTCGGACTGGATATGGGCAGGAATAATTTTCGATTTTCAGCGGAGGATATTGGGCGGGTGCCGAGCATTGAGTTTTATGAGAAAAGAGAATAACGAAAAAACAAAGAATAGAGACATACGACTTGAAGACCTAGGATTTATGACTGATGTGTGAGAATGAATGAAGAAACCCACCTACTCTGCTAACTAGCGGATTCGGTGGATGAGACGAAATATAAATAGGTTGTCATCTCGAGGGAGGAGAGATCTTAGCCATGCGGCAGATGAACGGAAATATAGAATAAAGACATAAGACTTGAAGACATAGGACTTATGACTAGACGTGTAAGAATGAATAATGAAACCTACCTATGCTTAAAGCTACGGTGGATGAAAAGCGAAATATAAATTAGATGTCATCTCGACGTAGGAGAGATCTTAGCCATGCGGCAGATGGAAGCGAATAAACAATAAGACTGAAAGAATACAATTAGAAACAAGGAATTAGAAACTAGAAATAAATAACCATGTTCAGAAAAAAGGGAATACTAAGAGCAACTGCCATATTTTTACTATTGAACACCATCAATTTCACCTTTGCACCGACCATAGCATGGGCATTGACTGCCGGGCCTACGGCACCAGAAGCCACCAGCTTTGAGCCAGTGGATACCACAGATATGGTCAACCTAATCACGGGTGACCTGACCTATAACATCCCGTTGCTGGAAGTACCAGGTCCTTCAGGTGGCTACCCACTCTCCCTTTCTTACCATGCTGGCATTATGCCCAATGAGGAAGCCTCATGGGTGGGGTTGGGATGGACTTTAAATCCTGGGGCGATTACTAGAATGGTGAATGGATATCCAGATGATATACAAGAAAGTGCAGGATCACGTAGAGATTATTGGAAAGGTGGTAATATTTCGACATGGGAGTTAGGAGTAACTCTAGGTGTTATAGGAGTTGCTGGAGTAAGTGCGAGTTTAGAGTTTTCACAGGACACGTATCAGGGATTTGGTCTAGGAACGTATGTGGGAGGTTCAGTAGGAATATTAGGTAAAGAAGGCAAGCTCAGTCCTTTTTCTTTTACCGCCGGAGCAGGGACACATGCTTATGGAGGATCCTACGCAAGTGCTGCACTATCTGCTGGATTTCCTATAAAGAATGTAGGGGGCAAGGCGGTTAATACGGGACTAAAGTCGAATTTGAGTATAGGGGTAAGAACTAATTTCAATACAGTGCAAGGCTATGGTTCTGCTGGAATAAGTAATGGACTATTGGGAGCATCTATAAGTGCCTCAAGTAGCGGACTAAAAGGATCATTAGCATCAGCAGGAGGCAGAACAACTCAGTCAAATGGGAAGGCAGGGAAAATTAGTATTTCCTCTTCTGGTTTTAAGGTTCCAATACCTATGCCTTTTGGTTCAATAGATTTGGGGTATGAATATCAAAGATATTGGTCTGATGAAACTGCTGAAGTAAAGGGTATAGGAACTTTGTACCCAAATTATAAAAATGCAGCATCAGCCAATGACTATTCTTTTGATAGTTATGCATTATTAGATCCTACATTGGAGGGCGGAATTGTGGACAATCCTGCTGCAGACAAGGTTACTGGTGGAAGCTTCCCGGCATATGATAGTTATAATGTCAATGCGCAAGGACTGGGCGGTAGCATGCAACCTTATATTTTTGAACATATGAATCTTTTTAGACAAAATCAAAGTAATAAAGATAATGCGCAAGTTTTAAAATATTACCATACTGGTAATTATGGTAAATCCGTTCATTTTAGATTTAATAATGATTTTTCTAATAAACTACTTTCTACTCCTGCATCATTTACAGGTGGTACTGCAACCAATGGTAATTTTTCTCACGGTTCCTATAATTTAACTGAGGGCAGTGTCGATTCTCCAACAGAGGGGTACAAAAATAACCATTTAGCAGGCTCAAAGCACATTGAATATTTTACCAATGAAGAGATAATAGATGGTACTGCAAAAATTGCTGGATTCATCGACTACCATAAACTTAAAGAAGAAAGAGATATTAGCAAGTATAATACAGATTTAAAAAACCAAATTGGGGGGTATATGATTACCAATGAGACAGGGGTTACCTATCACTATGCTTTGCCCGCTTACAGTTATGGCGAGGTGCAGCATATTCAAAACGTTGAGGATCCTGCTGGAACTTTTGCTAATATTGAAAACACAGATGCCTATGCTTATACTTGGTATTTGACAGCGGTAACCGGACCTGATTATGTTGATAAAAATAATGATGGGCTTACTGATGCCAATGACTGGGGATATTGGGTAAAGTTTGATTATGGGCTATGGGCTGATAGTTACAAATGGAGAAACCCTGCTATCGGAACACATAAAGATTTAGATGGAAATTTCGAGAATTTTTCTTACGGGCAAAAAGAGTTGTATTATTTGAATATAATCCAAACAAAATCTCATACAGCTGTTTTTGTAAAGGAAATCAGAAAAGATGGTAAGGGAGTTTCTAGTTTAACAAATGGAGGGTTTTCTCCAAAAGCAGTTGATTTTGACTATCCAGTATGTGATGACTGTTATAGCTATGACCAAGATTGTGGGTATGAATTATTAGAATATAATTTGTATCCAACAAGTACATTGGCATTAAAGGATATTTATTTGTTTAAGAATGATGATTTTAAGTGGAATTTATATGCCACGAACACTACATATGCTCATTCCACATCTTTTGAATATCCGGGAGAATGTCCTGATGATGATGATGAAACAGAGACGATTGTATACCACCACGGAAGAAACGTAATTGACATTCATGATATTACCAATGAAATTGAGAATGATTTTAAAGCAAACGCTTTAAGGACAATTCACTTTAATCAGGACTATTCATTAACTGATAAAACGGAAAATAGTTTTGTTTCGGCAATTGATGTGCTAAATACTGAGGAATCTGCAAATCCTGCTAAATCAGGGAAACTCACCTTAAATGCACTAAGATTTTTAGGAAAGCGAGGGGCAGACCTGCTACCCGCCATGAATTTTACCTATGGTAAAAATCCAGACTATAAGAAGGATGCTTATGATATGTGGGGCATGTATAAGTCTGATTATGTTGATACGGGTAATGATAACGAAAATCTAAGTCGGTTTGTTTCTGCTGAATCTTCCAAAAATGTTGATGCCTGGTCATTGACAAAGATAAAAACCAACTTAGGTGCTGAAATAAAAATTGATTATGAATCTGATACTTATAAAAAACCCGAATTGTATTTTACAAGTTTGCTAAATGTATCTGATGTTGTCGCTAATGAATCTACACAAGAAATTGAAATTTTCTTTTATGAAGATGCTATTGACTTAAGAAACGTACTATCTAAGGATTCTAAGATTGATCTTATTGGAGTGCTTAAATTTTCTTTTACTCGAAATAGTTCAATTCTTTGTGATGGTGGAGAACGAACAGTGGGTAATGATTCTTATGAAGCAATTCATTTTGATGATACTAACTTAAATATAGTAGAAGTAAAACCTTACAGCATTAAAGTTAATTCATCTGATCTTTTTGATAAAATTACGGAAATCAAGGGCATACAATTCTACCCAGGAACCTGTTATACTATTGAACCAAAAAAAGTTGATTTGGAAGTATTTTACAATACTCCACCACATTGGGAGGGAGGAAATTTGTCCTTTAAAGATTCAATTACAATATTGGGAGGAGGGATTCGTGTCGTATCAATTTCTGTATCTGACGGAATAACTCAGAATAGCACCTACTATACTTATGAATCGGGAGTGACTAGCTTTGAACCAATTGGGATAGATAAAACAATTATAAAAGAGCTTCCTTCTGGTTCTCAAGAATCTGATAAAAATAGGAGGGAAGAAGCTTTAAAGGAATATAAAAAAGCTCTATACCAAGGGTTTGCAGATATTTTGGCTAATACTCGTGAAGTACCTGTCCCAGGAGTAATGTATGAATATGTTACGGTGACAGATCAAATAACACACGGTCAGGAGAATCCAATCATTTTGCCTGGAAAAACCAAATTCCATTTTCAAGTTTTTGAAAAAGAAATGGTAGAGCATAACATCGTACCTGCTCCAGTAACCCTGACCATCGATAATGACTATGTGGGGAGCGATGGTGGTTGGGATGGAAATGATTCTTATAATGTTGAGTTAAATAATAATGTAGTGACAATCAAAGACCATTCTTCTAAAGTGGGAAGACTAATCAGCGTCACCACCTCTGATGACAAAGGGAATGCACTTACCAAATCCACAAATCAATATGTAGATGATGATCTGGTATTGGCAGATAAATTCAATAACCAAGGAGTCATTCACCAAAGCTTTAGTGAACTGAAAGAGGTTTTTGAAGGGCCTGAACCCTTAGGGTTGAAGGGTGTAATTAGCAAGAGAGAAGAATATCCTTCAGTACTGTTGAAAACAGTTACAACCAATTATAAAACAGGAATTGAAGAAACGAGCGAAACGCTAGCCTTCGATTTCTACTCCGGCGCAGTCACTAAAACACTCAGCAGTGATGGGTATGGCAACTATTATGTGTCTGAGTCAACGCCGGCGTATAGAGTGCCGGAATATGCTGGTAACGAAACAACCGCTGGCATGGGCTTAAAAGTAATGAATCCTAATAACAAACACATGTTGACCCAAGTGGCGAGCACCAAAGTCTATAAAGTAGCCAGTGCCACAGACCATTCGCCAGTTGGCTTGTTATCTGCTGGGGTGCAAACATGGAGTAATGATGTGGATGTTATGATAGGGAATACTAATACAATCAAACAACCTAAAATATGGCGGAAGCACAAGTCCTATGCTTTTGTTGGCGACAAAGATAATTTACAAGCCGATGGCACGTATAATTACGGTCAATATACAGATTTTACCTGGTGGTCTGAAGCAACAGGCGAGCCTGCTGAAAGTACTAGATGGCAGAAGCAAAGTGAATTGACATTATACGATGTGTATTCCCACGCTTTAGAAGCAACGGATATCAATGGCAACTATGCTGCCACAAAGATGGGATTAGATCAAACTAAAATTAAGGCAACTGCTGCCAATGCCAGTTATGATGAGTTTGCTTATGCAGGCATGGAAGATGTGCCGGGTGGATTAGGTGAAATACCTGCACCATATATCCATATAGGAGGCAGTGTATATGTCCCGGTTGGTTCTGATGTTTCCACTGTAAAAACACATACAGGTGATAATAGTTTGAAACTTACTGCAGGTAAGGAAGGATTTAGATTCACTTCTGAAAGTGTTAATAAAACATATAGGGTAAGTGTTTGGTCTACCTCACCCAATGCCGATATTAAGTATAAGACGAATAGTGGTGTTGAGCGTGCCGTAAATAAATTACCAGTCAAACAAGCAGGAGATTGGTATTTGTTAAGAGCCAATGTAACGCCAAATGAGTTTGATACTTCTCCTGACAACGTAACATTTTACTGTGAAGCCAAAGAAAACCTCTACCTGGATGATTTTAGGGTACACCCGATAGATGCTGCCATGACCAGTTATGTCTATAATGAGTGGGATGAATTATCACATATCTTAGATGCCAATAATCTATTTACGGAATATAAATATGATGGCATGGGCAGGTTGGAATCGACCTACAAAGAAACCTTTCAATATGGGGTGAAAAAGATTAGCGAGGTGAAATATAACTACGGTAGGGATAAAAAACTATTGGCTGAATTTACGCACAGTGGCAATCAATTAGTCAATAAAAATTTATTGTTTAATGCAGTAGCCAATAGTGCCACATTAGGCACAACCACCTATACATGGGATTTTGGCGATGGTACAAATGTCCAAACTGGCTTAAATGTAAACCATACTTATAGTGCTACTGGTGTATATACAGTAAAGCTAAGTGTTTCAAATACAGATTATAGTACGGTCAGTAAGACTGAAGTGATGGTTATAAACAATCCTTTAACCCTAGTTAATGTTTGTGCCAACGGGTATATAGGCTATGATTATTGTGGGGAGGTGATGCCCATATCGGGTACCTGTACTTTGGGTACACCTGACAAAGAAAAAGTTACTTTTAATGTTACGGTGGGTAAGCTCTCTTCAGGATGTTCACCCTATCATTATCAGTGGCAAAAGAAACCCAATAGCTCTTGGGTCAATTTTGGAGGAGACAGTGATGTAGCCACAGAATTTTTCACTTCAGAAGGAAGCACTGGCATAAGATGTAAAGTGACTGATGCTTGCGGTGCTAATGTTACTTCTAATACGGTAACGATTGCAAGGTTTAAAAGTGTAGCTGGCTGTACTGTTGTGGCAGAATAGGATTAAGAAACTAAAAAACTAACTTTTTATTATTTGAAAAGAAATGATTATGAAAATATTCAAGACTAAATTTTTCCAAATACTGATTGCAATTTTTGCACTGCAAAGTGTGACTGTCGTGGGACAGGTGAAGCCGACAGTCACATCTATAAATTGTCAGGATGACCAGACGGTCTTATCTGCGAAGGGCGAGGGCGCCATCACCTGGTATGCCGCTGATGGTATAACTGCGCTTTACACCGGTGCGACTTATAGCATCAACTTAGCAGATGGTGCAGACACACTGTATGTAGAGGACGAAGTAGGAGGTGTTACGAGCGAGAAAAATAGAGTTATAATTTCTAATACTGGTCAGCCTGGGCTTTCCATCACCAGCTGCGGGTTTGATTTTTTTGGTGATATTAATAATATTATCAGTACGGTTAATAATGTTTCCACCCCTTTTGTTGACAGAACAAACGATGACAAAATTCCATGCGCTACGGAGACAGGTACTGGAGAGCGTTTATTGAATATTTTCTCTTACGTAGGACCATTAAAAAAAGACTGTAACCGTGTGCTTGTAGATGTATGTGGCAATGATGTGAATCGTCAAAACTATTGGGTAGGTATTGTGGATGATAGAAGAGCAGCAAACTATGCTGCCAATCCCTATGATTTCAGGATAATTTGGGGGCAAGTACCTGGCAATTACACTTATTATGGCTCTTGCTATGCAGGCGATAGTGAATTTGATAATGAACTATATAGTGTTCCAAAATTGCTAAATTCAGGATGTGGTCAAAATCACAGTTTTCTAATCAGATTTTTTCAAGTCACTGCGCTAGGAGAAAGGGTTGATATCAATAAAGGAGATATTGAAGAGGTATTTGACCCGTATTTGGAAGATTCTAACACCACCATTCCGGGTATAGATGCCGGCACTTACAGTTCTGATTACAATTATGGCTATGTGGCGGTAGATCTCAAACTAAAAAATAATGCACAACCAATCAGGGCTTATGTATCACATAATTATGCTGGCACTAGGTACTTCAAATGGAAAGGCGATGCCTGCCAAACAACCATCACGGAAATAAATACGAATGGCTGGGTTGATGATGCCATTGAACTCCAAGCATTAACAGATCTCTATAACAGTACCGATGGCGCCAACTGGACCAACAATACCAACTGGTTACAAGGCACAACGATGGCAGAGATTGCTACCTGGCATGGGGTGACCGTGGTGGATGGAGATGTGACTAAGGTCGAGTTGCAGGGCAATAATCTAAATGGTTTGATGCCTACAAGTATTGGTGATTTAAAAGGTCTAGAGAACCTGTATCTATACACGAATAGTCTAACGGGCAGTATTCCAACTACATTTGGGAATTTAACAAATTTAACGAATGCGCAGTTGCAGGGGAATGAATTAACGGGCGCCATCCCGAATGAGATTGGAGGAGCGACAAGTTTGGTGATATTGTATTTGAATGCGAATGATTTGAGTGGGTCAATTCCTGAAGGCATTGGAAGTTTGGTTAACTTGAAAGATTTCCGAGTACAAGGGAATCAGTTAACGGGTTCAATTCCTGCGAGTATTGGAGATCTAAGTAGTGCGGAGAAGTTATACCTGAATGGCAATCAATTGAGTGGCTCGATACCGAATTCGATTGGTGATTTAACAAACCTGAAGGAATTGTATTTGTACACGAATAGTTTAACAGGTAGTATCCCATCGACATTTGGGAATTTAACAAATTTAACGAATGCGCAGTTGCAGGGGAATGAATTAACGGGCGCCATCCCGAATGAGATTGGAGGAGCGACAAGTTTGGTGATATTGTATTTGAATGCGAATG
>Ga0256840_1003941_pt1 | contig 11491 bp, 12 predicted proteins | sample 355202metaG_FD_185969 | JGI IMG/M metagenome (GOLD analysis project Ga0256840, IMG submission 185969) | Hydrothermal vent microbial communities from Mid Atlantic Ridge, Atlantic Ocean - 355-202 | ecosystem: Environmental > Aquatic > Marine > Hydrothermal vents | place: Atlantic Ocean: Mid...
TTCATTTTCTCATCTTGCGATGAAACTTCATTTTCTCATCTTGCGATGAAACTTCATTTTCTCATCTTGCGATGAAACTTCATTTTCTCATCTTGCGATGAAACTTCATTTTCTCATCTTGCGATGAGATAACCGCAAATCTACCTCGCTTCACTCGCTACGATTTGCTTCAAGGTACCCGGTTCACTGTCGTGTTCATCACTAAATCCTTAGATTTAGGACTCACACATGACAGTTCACAGGATAGCCCTAAAAATGTAAAGCAGTTTACATTTTTTTAACGGGCTATCCACCCGTTTGGTAAAACGCTCTGGATGAGAGTTCTTGTTCGGGTGGGTTTTCATCCCATCTGTTTTTTTCCGGTTTGTTTTTCAATACCTCTCTTAATACCTCGCTAGCAGCTTCTATGTCGCCTTTTTTAACTGCTTCAGCTATGCTTAATGCCTCATCAAAGTATAGACAGGGGATTAGATGCCCCTCAGCAGTAAGTCTTATGCGGTTACAACTCTCGCAAAAGTCGTGTTTATGCGGATCTATGATGCCGAACTTATAACCATCTTCAAGCTCATACATAAATGCCGGGGAGCTACCCTCTCTTCCTATCTTCTTTACGATATATTTTTTTCTGATCTCATCAATGATCTCTTTGCCATACATACCTTTTATCTTTTTATTGGCATGTATATTTTCCATATATTCGATAAATCTTATCTGCATCCCTCTTTTTTTGGAGTACTCCAAAAGAGATATGATATCTTTATCATTTATCCCTTTTAAAGGAACCATATTTATCTTGATCTTTAGCCCCACACTTAAAGCCTCTTCGATGCCTTCTAAAACATTTGCAAGTACATCTTTTTGTGCTATAAGCTTTGCGGTTTTTGCATCAAGCGAATCAAGAGAGATATTGAGTCTTTTAAGCCCAGCATCTTTCAATCTCTTAGCCGTCCCTTTTAAAAGATATCCATTGGTTGTTATAGCTATATCAAGACCGCTTTTATAGTCATTTATCATCTTGATAAATTTATCAAGATCCGCTCTTAAAAGTGGCTCTCCTCCTGTTATCCTTATCTTGTCAACTCCCTCGTCTATCGCCACTTTTAAAAACAAAAACAGCTCTTCAAAACTCAAGAGATTCTCTTTTGGCACCCATGAGAATGGTTTTTCAGGCATACAGTATTGACACCTGAAGTTGCACCTCTCGGTTACTGAGACTCTTATATAGTTTATCCTTCTTCCAAAACCATCTATCAACATAGCATAATCCTACTCATTTATATTATATAAAAATTTACTCTCAAAGTATATCATAATTTTGATAAATACCGATATTTATATAGTATTTATTTAAAAATTGTTATAATTGGCAAATTTTATCCGATATATTTAAGGAGGATACGCAAATGAGTGGTCAAACAGCCATAGGCGAGAATGATTTTCTAGTCTCAAAAACAGACCTAAAAGGTCGCATAACATACTGCAACAGGATATTTATGAAAGTCGCAGGATACAGTGAAGGCGAGCTTCTTGGAAAACCGCACAATATTGTCAGGCATCCTGATATGCCCCACATAGTCTTTAAGCTTTTATGGGATAGGATACAAAACGGCAAAGAGATTTTTGCTTTTGTCAAGAATAAAACAAAAAACGGTGGTTTTTACTGGGTTTGTGCCAATGTCACCCCTTCAGTTGATGACAGAGGGAACATTATAGGCTACTACTCTGTCAGAAGAAAGGTAAATGACAGCGCACTTCCTGTTGTCGAGGATCTATACAGCAGGCTTTTACAAGAAGAGAGAAGCGGAGGAATGGATGCATCAAAAAGATATCTTGATAATTTACTAAAAGAAAAAGGAGTTAGCTATGACGAGTTTATCTCATCTTTACAACAATAAACATATTAAAATAGTTTTTTTCATATCTTTGGCCATCTTACTACACTATATTTTCAGAGATTCCATCTCTTGGCAAGGCGCTACACCGCTACTGGCTTTTGGAGGTTTTTTTGGAGGCAAATCATCTTCAGGCAATTCATCTCTAAGAGAACAGATCAAACAAGTTATAACCGAGGCTTCAAACGGCAACTTAGAGCCAAGAGTTACCCATATAGACCTTAACGACCCTTTAGGGGAGATTGCATGGGGGGTAAATGACCTTTTAGATCAGGTTGAAGCCTATATGAGAGATATAAATACGGCAGTCAGTGACGCAAGCAATGGTCTTACATGGAGAAAGGTATATCCACAAGGGTTAAAAGGGCTATTTAACTACTCATCAAGCAATATAGCAAAAGGCGTAGAAGGCATCATAGAGGGTAACAAAGAGAAGTTTAGAGCCGAACTTGGCGCAACTTTTGGAAAATTAAACGGGGGGTCAGTCAAATCTCTTCATATTATCCAAAATGACATAACCACTCTAATAGATGAGGTAAAAAATATTCAAGATATCTCTATACAAACTGCCGAAAAATCAAACAGCAGCTTGGAAGCGACCAATGAATTGTCCGATAAGCTAAATACTCTTATAGATCTTATAGTAAATATAACTGAAGCTATTGGTTCACTTAGCGAAAGAAGCAGTGAGATAAGTTCTGTTGTAAATCTTATAAAAGATATAGCCGATCAAACAAACCTTTTGGCGCTAAATGCTGCTATAGAAGCTGCAAGAGCAGGAGAACATGGAAGAGGCTTTGCAGTAGTTGCCGATGAAGTTAGAAAGCTAGCAGAGAGAACTCAAAAAGCAACAAGTGAGATAGCTATAACCATCCAAACTCTCCAACAAGAGACAAATGATATACAGGCAAATGCTTCCGAGATAAACGAGATAGCTACAACTTCAGGCGAAACTGTCAATGAGTTTAAAAGCACACTGCTTGATTTTAACGAAAATGCAAATGTGACTGCAAAATCATCAAGCATAATAGCTCAAAAGAGCTTTACAACCCTTGTAAAAGTTGACCATATAGTTTACAAAACCAATATCTACTCTTCGGTTATAAATGAAGATATAAAAGAGTCAAATTTTATAGATAACCATCACTGTAGGTTTGGAAAATGGTATGACAACGAAGGTAAAGAGCTGTTTGGCAAAGCTCCTGTTTACAAAGCTATCGAAGAGCCTCATAGAAATGTTCACCAATTTGCCATATCCAATGCGAAACTTGTTAAAGAAAAGGGTCTCAAAAAAGAGCTTGGCGACAAACTTCTTGATAACTTTAAACAGATGGAAGAGAATAGTAATAAACTCTTTGATATACTTGATAAATTGGCTGAGGAAGTTAACTAACCTTGAAGCAGGTTCATTGACCCAAAAAGCCGATGAACCTCTCTATCTTTTATAAAGTCGATATTATAAGGGTGTAAAAAGTTATAACTTTTAAACTCTTTGGCGCAATTTAACTTCAATATATCCTTTGCCGCTCCTCCAAAAAGTATAAGTTCTATATTTTTATCTTTTAGATAACAAAGAAGTGTCTGCACAAATAGTTTCCAAGCTTTTATATGATGCTTACTCTCCTCTTTTTTTGTAAAAATCAAAGCACTGTTTAAAAGTAATACGCCATTTTTTTCAAAATTTTTCCTAAGCTCACTCACTGTTTTTACCAAAGAACTTTTATCGATCTTTGCTATGGCACTTTGACTTAGATCTTCTTTAAGATAGTTACTGCAAAAAAGCAACATCTTTATAAAATTTCTAAGACTTGTCGCTCTGTTTACCTCTTTGGAGAGGCCGTTTTTAGAAAATATCTCCTTAACCCTTCCATCTATAAAGGCATACCCTATAGCACTCTCTTTTCTTGGATAGGGGTCTTGTCCGAACAGGATATATTTTGTATCTTCTAAAGAGATTGTTTTAAAGGCATTTAAAAAGTTGTAGATATCCGGAAAGTATCCCTCATTTTTTAGTAAAAAGTCGAGATACTCTCTATCAAGTGACAAAAGTGCCTCTTTTAGGATATCCCTCCAGCTCTTCTCAACTCTTAAGAGGATATTACTTAATTCCCTCAATCTTTAGCACCAACTCAACTTCGCCTATACCTATCCTAAGACGCCTCGCTATCTCGCTTACACTAAGCCCTTTTTCATACAACTCGATGATACTTTTCTCATTTGAGTGAAACTCTTCAGGGATTAAGTTTATATTTTTTACTCTTTCATTTACTCTCTCTATCTTTTCAATGATTTCACTTTTAAACTTTTCGAAACCCGCCCTATTTTCATCTCTTTGAAGCAGAACAAACTCTGAAATCTTCTCTAGATTCTCCTCTATAATGCTATCTACATACTCTTTTATCTCTTTTTTTAGCTCATTAGAACTATCTTTTTTCTTTAAAGCTTTTTCCAGGTCAAACACTTTTTTGTTTAGATCCTCAATGGAGCGCTCATAGAGAAAAAATTTTTTACTAACCTCGGCATCTTTAGAGTATAAATAAACAAACAAGATAACCACGACAAGCAAAGCTCCGCCGATTATAAGATAGTCATACACTGCCACTCCTCTGTTTCAACTCTCTTATCATGACTCTCTCCCTTGCAACAACATAAGCGCTCCAATCTTTTATATCCTTTTCATGCATTAGAGTTATTTTGGCCATATTTTTTGCTACGGCTTTAAAAAAAAGAGGTATATCTCTTTTTGGAAAAACCGGCATTGCTATCCTTCCATAATACTCTTTGCTAACTTCAAAAGCCTCTTTTTCAAGCCTAAAATGCTCATACCCTATAGCCTCTATCCTGCTTATGTTTTTTAATTTTATAAACTCCCTCTCTTCATTTTTAACTATACTGGTTAACTCATCCACTTTTCTATGAAGTTCAACCATAAGAGTTAGCAGGACCTGATCACTCTCTTTTGTCTCGCCCTTGGCTTTCGCTAGCTTTAGCCACTGACCAATGCTGTCCTCTTCATATTCGCTCAAAGAGTCATACTCTTTTTTAAATTCATCATATCTTTTATCACACTCTTCAAACTCTATAACAAGTGAGGCATTTATAACTCTTATATCTTCACCCATTTTATTACCTCGTCCAAATATCTAAAACTATAAAGCCAAAAAAGACGATACCAAGATAACCGTTGACAGTAAAAAATGCCCTATCTATTTTGTTAAAATCTTTTTGAACTATCTTATGCTCATAAAAAAGCATCAACGCTGAAACCAAGATAGCAAGATAGGCAAAAACAGAGCCTTTATAAGCCATAATAAAAAATAACCAAAACAGAACTGTTAGCCCATGAAAAATTTTTGATATAAAAAGGGTGCACCTTGGACCATACATTGAGGGAATGGAGTGTAACTTTTGTTCTTTATCAAACTCAATATCCTGCAAAGAGTAAAGCAGGTCAAAACCGGCAACCCAAAAGATAACTCCACTTGAAAGAAGTAGCGACCAAAGAGGAATAGATTCACTAACTGCCACAACTCCGGCTATCGGGGCTAAACCAAGAGAGAGTCCAAGCACCACATGAGCCAAAGAGGAAAATCTTTTAAAAAATGAGTACGCACCCAAAACCAATAAGATAGGAACACTTAGCCAAAAAGCCAACCTATTTACAAGATATGCAACACATATAAATATAACTGCATTTACCATAACAAACAAAAGCTGTTTGTTAGCACTTATCCTGCCATCCACGCTTGGTCTGTTGGCAGTTCTTGGATTTTTAGCGTCTATATCTCTATCTAGGTATCTGTTAAACCCCATTGCAAAGTTTCTTGCGCTAAGAGCCGCTAAGAGTCCTAAGAAAAAAAGTCTCCAGCCAAACCAGCCCCCTGCAGCAACCACCATCGCAGTAAATATAAAGGGTAGCGAAAATATAGAGTGCTTGAACATCACAAGCTCATTAAAATCATTAAGTATCTTCTTCATATCAAAATGATACAATAACTTTAATAAATTTGTTATTAGCTGATGTTACACACTTTGAAGATGCGTTGCATTTTGAGGTAAGAAATTGCGTTAAGAAAATTGCACTCAACCCGTAAGGGCGCTTGCGTTTGCAATTTTTAGCAATTTCTTACCGTCCGTTAGGCAAAATGCACTTTAGCTGATGAAAAGTGCGTAACATCAGATATTTAGGAGAAACTTGAAAGAGATAGCCTTGCTCGGTCCCACAGCATCAGGAAAAACTGCTTTGTCACTGGAGTTGGCAAACATTGCAAACGGTGTCATACTTTCACTTGATAGCCTTAGTATTTATAAAGAGATAGATATCGCTTCGGCCAAGCCTACCAAGGAAGAAAGAGGTAGGATAGTTCACTTTGGCATCGATGAGATATATCCAGATGAGCATTTTAGTAGCGCAGCTTTTCTTACTCTTTATCAAAAAGCAAAAAACTTTGCAAGTAAAAAAGGTAAAAACCTTATCATTGTTGGAGGCACCGGCTTTTATCTAAAGTCTATCATAGACGGCCTAAGCCCGAAGCCAAAGATCAATGCCAAGATCAAAGAGAAGATACAATCCTATAAAAAAGATGAAACCTATAAACTTATTGTGCACATAGATCCTAAATATGCACAAAAGATATCACCAAATGACAGCTACAGAATAGAGAAGTGGTTAGAAATCTATCTTTCTACCACTATCGTTCCAACTAAGTATTTTGAAGAGTATCAAAAAAGAGGTGTTGAAAATGATATAAAAATTTATGAGATTGTAACAGATAAAGATGGATTGAGAAAAAAGATAGCCAAAAGAAGTGAGCAAATGCTAAAATCAGGAGTGATAGATGAGGTTTTTTATCTTGAAAAAAAATATACAAGAAAACCAAAACCTCTAAAAGCCATCGGCATAAAAGAGAGTTTAGAGTATCTTGATGGAAAGATTAGCCTAAGTAAACTACCCGAAAAAATTACCATAGCAACTGCAAAACTTGCCAAAAGACAAAAAACATTCAACAAAAGCCAATTTGAAAATGTTACAAGAGGAGATGCAAAGACTCTTTTAAAAGAGATTAGATCTTATCTACAAAGTGATTGAAAAACTGCTTTGCACATCTTCCGTTTCTTACGCCTCCACGCATAGCAGAAAATCTCTTAGCCTTGCTATGAAGTAACTCTTTATCCACATTATAACCTTTAAAGTAACTATCTACTATTTTTAGGTAATCATCAAGACCACCTTGATAAAAAGAGAGCCATAAACCAAACCTATCTGCCAAAGATATTTTCTCTTCAGCACTATCACTATAGTGTAGCTCTCCTTGGTTTACTATACTTCCAACATTGTCACTTTGAAGCTCGCTTACTAAATGCCTCCTGTTTGAAGTTGCGTACAGCAGCACATTTTTAGGTGGCAACTCGATAGATCCATCTAGCACACTCTTTAGAGACCTATAAGACCCGTCCCGGCTATCAAAACTCAAATCATCACAATATATGATAAACTTATAATCTAACTCTCTTATCCCATCCACAATATCCAAAAGCTCTTTTAGATCTTCCTTGTCTATCTCTATAAGCCTCAATCCACTATCTTTATAGTAGTTAAAAACCGCTTTTATCAATGATGATTTACCACTACCCCTTGCGCCCCATAAAAGTGCATTATTTGCAGGTTTACCCTCTAAAAAGGCTCTTGTATTTTTCATCAGTAGATTTTTTTGCGTATCTATCCCAACCAACTCTTCTATATTGATGGGGTCTATATCGCGGACGGGTTTAAGCAGATCTTTTTTTCTCCTATAAACTGCTGCATAAGTTTTACTCCACTCAATGCTCATTTTTATTACTACCCTCTTTTACTATACTTTTTGCCCACCAAAGAAGTACAAATCCCGGAGCTAATGTGATGGCAATGCCTATGAGATTGGCCACTCTAAAGCTTTCAAGTTTTTGGACAACTTCACTCCACCCGCCATCGTTATAAGCTTGAAAATAACCTAAGAAGATTAGGACGAGGCCAAATATTATCCACATCCTTCCAAGTATTGTTAATGCCTTATATTTTAACACTGTCTCTGCCTTTTAAAAACCATCCATACTCTATGCCTCCGCACAACTCATATACTTTTTTATAGCCCAATTTATCTCTTAAAAAGTTTCCTACCACTTTGGTCCTGTTTGCATGTGCGCAAACCAATACAAAAGTTTCATCTTTGCTTTTAACAATCTTTTGGAAATCATTAAGCCACTTTTCCATATCATATGAGCCTCTCTCATCAAAAAAAGTCAAAAGTTCACTACCTTCGATAACTCCGCTCATTTGCCACTCATACTCAGTTCTTATATCAATAAGTTTTGTTCCGGCACCCATTAACATCTCTAACTCTTTATCATCAACACACTCTATATCTCTCAACTCTTTTTCCTTATAACCTGAATTCGATAGTATGTCATACTCATAGCTTTACAAGTTTGTTCATAGGCGAGGCGCAACGACAAAGGCTATGCCAAAGCATAGTTGAGGAGTTGCAACGACGCATATGGGCAAACTTGTAAAGCCCGAAGGGAAAGTAAATAAGGCACAATCTTTCACAAGATAAATTTTTGAATTACCTATGGGTAGTCCTGCAAATTTCTCTTGCGAAATCTTATGCCTTCTTTGCATTCTATGAGTATGACATACTATCGAATTCAAGTTAACGGTTTTAAATAGTATAAATGAGGAATATTATTGCCAAATGGAAATTGGATATATTCTCTTGTTTTCAATACTCTACTTATTTCACTATTTTCATCATCAATGTCACCAAAATATCTTAATTTTGCAGGACAAGTGACTTGACAAGCAACGGTTGTTTCGCCTCTAGCTAGTCTGGTATCGCTACAAAATATACACTTATCAACAAACTTTCTCTCATCATCCACATATCTCGCATGATATGGGCATGCCTCTATGCATTTCATACACAATATACAGGCATCAGCACTAGTTATAACTATACCATTTTTATCATGGCTGATTGCATCAACCGGACAGACCGCTTCACAAAAAGCATTTGTGCACTGATTACACTGCTTAGGCAAAAACTCTTCAGAATATTGTGACAAATCGCTAAAATCTGCCCCATTTTCCTGAATCTCAATCCATAGTCTATGTTTGTCTGCCCCTCTTATGATACCATTTTCCTCTTTACAGGCAACTTCACAGGCTCTGCAGTTTATACATAGTTCATAATCAAATGCCATAGCGTATTGAGCCATTATACTTTCCTTATCTCTACATCTGTTTCATTCATTACAGCATCTCCATAACTTCTCTCCATCTTATCCTCTATGATCTCATTGTCGCTTGCTCCAACTCTGTATCCATTGTGCAGATATGGTGAAGCTACGCCAAAACCATGTGCAAAAAAGACAATCTTGGGAGATATTTTATTGGTTACATAAGCTTTTATATATATTTTTCCTACACTGCTTTTAACCTCTACAATCTCACCTGTCTTTATCCCCAGTTTCTTTGCCTCTTTAGTGTTGATCCATATATGATTTTGATAGAAAAGTTCCCTTAGCATCTCATTATTTGCAGTAGCACTTTGAGTATTGTATATAGTTCTTCCTGTTATCAGTCTAAATTTATCTTTGGAAACTCTAAAGTTATACTCATCTCTCCATTTTGGAAACTCATCCAGTCCATATTTTTTCATTTTGGGTAATTTACACTGAACTTTATAATTTACTCCTATAGTGTAATACTTTTTATTTTCAGGATAGTATCTGTAATTTTCATTTTCCAATTTTTTGTGGTATTTGTCTATATTTGGATACCATACTCCTCGTCTTTTTAAACTATCATAAGCCTCTTTGCCATATTTTTTAAGCACAAAATCTCTATTTCTCTCCTCTATACTCTTTTGGTAAAATTCACTTAGATCGTATCCGCCCTCTTTAAAGGCTCTCATCTCTCCCGTATCTTTTATGCTCTCTTGCAAATCAGTATCATACTTTTTACTAACCTCAAACAGAGGCTTTGTGAGCTTTTTTGATAAACCTTTTAATATTTCAAAAAGGGGTTTACTCTCATACAGAGGATCTATGACTCTATTTCTAAGAGCAATAGATGGCTCAAGTTTGTTAAATGCCACAACCAAGTCCTCTCTCTCAAGATAAGTACACTCAGGCAGTATCACATCAGCCATCAATGCAGTATCGCTTGGCATCGTATCCATAACTACTACAAGATCCAGCATCGCGAGCATCTTTTTTGTCTTTTTTATATTTGGAATACCCTGCATTATATTATGCTTTCGGATAAACATTGCTCTTACTCTGTATGGGGTATCTTCATTTATCACCTGCTCTCTAAAGTTAAGCCAACTACCTGCTTTTGCTGAACCATAAGCTATACCTTTTAGATCAAACCTGTCTTTAGCATTTGAGTATAGAGGCTCATTGACTTCTATCTTTGGAGCTTCAAGGGATTTTCCATATATTATGCCCCCTTTTCTATCCAAACTCCCTGCAAGCCCATTTAAAATAGCCATAGCTCTTCTAAATTGAAAATCATTGCGACTTCCTACACTCCTTCTACCAGGATAAAATAGTGGATATTTTGCACTAAAAAACTCATCAGTAATCTTTTTAATGTCATCCTCTTTTATCCCACAGATTTTTGAAGCCCATTTCGGTGTGTAGTTTGAACTTAGTATTAACTCTTTATACTCTTCAAAGTCAACAAAATGTTTTTTAACGATAGTTTCATTGTAAAGTTTTAAATCAACAGCTCTATATGTCATAGCCAAAACCAGTGCAAGATCAGTTCCCGGGTTTATCGGTAGCCACATATCAGCCTTTGAGGCTGTAACGGTATATCTTGGATCTATTACTACAACTTTACCTTCTCTTTTTTTGATGAGCTCTATACTGTCCGGAGTTATAAGTGACTCTAACCTATTTGCCCCTGCAAAAATAACATAATCACTTCCTCCAACATCAGGCTCTCCGGTAGTTCCTATAGTTAAAAGATATCCTCCAAGTCTTGTATTTAGACAAATTGAACCTTCATCTATGAAATTAGCACTACCTATTTTACCTTGAAAAAATTTTATCATCTGCTCTTTTTCAAAACCCTCTCCATTGCAAAAGGCTATAGTTGATCGATTATCTTTTTCTTTATGCAGTATCTTCACCAATTTCTCTTTGATATATTCATAAGCTTCATCCCAAGTTACTCTTTTATATTTACCGTCCCCTCTTTTACCTATTCTAATAAGCGGGTATTTTAACCTATCAGGATCATACAGAGCTTGTATGCCGCTATTTCCTTTTGGACAGAGCATATTTTGAGATTTTGGAAAAAATTGATTGGGGTTTAATTTGGTTACAATACCATTTTCAACCCGGGCAAATCCGGCACATTTATTCCTGCAAACATTGCAAAGGTATGGTGTATGTTTAGCCTTTTTATTGGTTGTTTTAGTTGTAAATGGAGGCAGACACACAGCAGTAGATCGTGCCTGCAAAGGCGCATTGCCATAAACCATTAGTGCAGTTGAAAATTGCAGAAATTTTCGCCTTGATACTTCAATAAGCATAATATCTCCAAAAAA
>Ga0256840_1003942_pt1 | contig 11486 bp, 12 predicted proteins | sample 355202metaG_FD_185969 | JGI IMG/M metagenome (GOLD analysis project Ga0256840, IMG submission 185969) | Hydrothermal vent microbial communities from Mid Atlantic Ridge, Atlantic Ocean - 355-202 | ecosystem: Environmental > Aquatic > Marine > Hydrothermal vents | place: Atlantic Ocean: Mid...
TCTAAAAGTGAAGCATTGGCATCATTTATGATTGATTGTAAAATTACTATTTTGTTGCTAAATGAGCTAAGTTGAGTATTTTTTTGAAAAAGCATAGCTTTGAGATCTTGAATCTCATCCTCTTTTAACTGAAGCGCACTTTTTTTCTTTTGAAGTGTACTTTCACTAGATAAAAGGCTGTGTTTGAGTATGATTGATTTTGTAACGATGGCACCAATGAGAAGTATGAAAACAAACAGAAGCCCAGCCATCAAGTCTGCATAGGAGATCCAAAAATTTGTGATATCTTCGTTTTTATTTTTAAGTATCATCTCTTATCTCTTGAACTGTTTTAGTATCTCTTTGTGGTACTCTTGCAAATCTTGTAGTATTTTTTCATTGTGTCCATCTAAGAGATATGCAAAATCTGCCAGTTTTACTACTATACCAGCCATCTCTTCATCTATCTTTTCAAATGAATTTTCTACGCCTTTGCTTAGTTTCTTATCTACGCTCGAAATTGTAGTATCAAGTGATTTTGTAGCTTCGCTAAAGGCTTTGATAGTTTCATCTAGATTTTGTGTAGCACTCAGTGCTTCGCTTGAGTATTGGACATTTGAGAGTGTTTCACTTAGTTTGCTAGCAGCTAAATTCATATCTTTTGTTATGTCTGAAAACGAACTAGATGTTGTTTGGATTATCTCTTTAAAGTTACTAAGATACTCTTCATTTAAGACTCTGACTTTGTCGGCTGTAAATATCTCTTTGAGCGCAGTTACTAAGTTTTCATTCTCTATCTGTCTGTTTTGGTAGTGGTATCTGTCTAGTTCGTTTTGACTCCATACATATTTTGAGTAGAGTGTTTTTATGTACTCTAGTGTTCTTGAGATTTTGCTTACGCCTCTTTTTTCAAAAAACATCCACCAAAGAGATAAAAATATACCATAAATAGAGGCATAAAAAGCAGTTCCGACACCACTTAAAAGTACGCTTATCTCGTGGTCAAGTGCAGTTGTACTTTGTACCGAAAAATCAGGCATTGAGATAGCTATAGATATAAAAGTACCTAAAATTCCCAGCATTGGAAAAACTGTCGTTGCTATAGATGAAAAGTTGTCATTTCTAAATCCGTCTATATACTTTTGCAAAAACTCATCTATATTTGAGAGTGATTTTTTTTGATTGTTTATAGATAGTAAATTTTGATTTAGATACTCTTGAAGCTTTTCTCCTATATCGTAAAATTGATTTCTAAAACCGCAAGCTGCATAGTTTGCATTGTGCCTTATGAAAAAGATAAAAACAAAAAATATAAACCCTAAAATGACGAGCGTGTGAGCTTCAACTTTTAGTGGAATATATCCAAGATATGCTCCAATAGCAGCACAAAACAGAAGAAAAGGGAGTGATAAAATAACTAAAAAATTAGGAAAACAGTTTGATGATTCTTCAGTAGGTAACAATATGGTCTCCTTGCAATATTTAACTTCGAATTAATGAAAAGCATTATATCATAAATGATTAAATTATTTTATGATAAGATATGAAAAAATGATGTAGGTCTCATAATGCTTCAAAAACTTCAAAATTCTCATCTTTTAAAAACTTTGTCACAGGGTGTTGTGCAAGAGATATCTAAGTTTTGCAAAATCAAAAAATTTGCAAAAGGCGATGTTCTGTTTTATGAAAATGATGAAGTAGAAACTATCTACTATATACTAGGGGGCTCACTAAAGTTTTATAAAGTAGATAGATTTGATAATGAGATTTTTTTATATAAGCTATCCAAGGACTCTTTGATATTTGACCTTTCAAAACTTTGCGATGAGTTTATACTTCAATGCTTTGCAAATGCAGAGTTTACCCAAGAGAGTGAGATATTGTCGATTGATGCAAAAAAATTCAAAGATATGATGAAAAAAAATCAAAATCTTATGCAAATTGTGATGAGAGAGTCATTTTTGATGATTCAGCAGATGCAGTGTATCATCAGTCGCGATATCGTTTTTGATGGAACTGCAAAAGTAGCGCATATGATAGATAATGATATAGATGATTTTAATGCTCTAAAAAAACATGAAATCGCATATATGTTGCATATGCAGCCGGAAACTCTCTCTAGAATACTAAAAAAACTGACAAGAAATAACATTATAAAAATGGAAAATAGCCAAGTAGTTGTACTTGAGAGAGAAAATTTAAGAGAGATTTATACATAGGGGAGAGAGATGATTAGACCATCAGGAATTAACAATAAACTTAAATTAGTCGGAGGCTCACTTACGCTTATAGTGATCGCTACCATATTAATCTCAATATATATGAACATGAAAACAAAAAAAGATGCACTCATTATAAATATAGCCGGGAAGCAGAGAATGCTTACGCAAAAAATCAGTAAAGAGATTTTTTATGACATACTCAAATACTCCACAGATTTTAGGATAGTAGATGAGGCCATGAGTACTTTTGAGAACTCTTTAGAGGATTTGATAAGTGGAAATAGTGCAAAAGGTATATATCCACCACAGGATAAAAAAATTTCCGAAAAACTACAAGAAGTCAAGAAACTATGGATCCCTTTTAAGAGAAGTGTACAGGAATTGGAGAGAAATTTAGAGAGAATTAGTCCTGATTTGGAAGTTTTTACGATAAGAATCAACAAAATATTGACACTTTCAAATGATATAGTGAAAAAGATGGTTAAATCCAAAATGCAAGGAAGATATATCGATCTCTCAGGAAGACAAAGAATGCTATCTCAGAGAATGGGACTATTTCTAAAAAGGTATCTTAGAACATCAAATGAAGAGGATTACCTTATCTATGAAAATGCAAAAAATCTATACAATAAAACAATAGAGAGCTTTTTAAATGATAATGCAGTCAAAAATGATGTAGTTGTTTACAATGCCTGTAAAGTTACAAATGAGTACTGGAAGGACTTTCAAAGCTATGCAAATGATTTAATATCTGAGCAAAAAAATATAGATAAATTTACAGCTTATATCTATAAAAACAATGTAAAAGTTCTAAATAGAATGGATGAAGCAGTTTGGCTATTTACGGACTATAGCGAACAAAAAAATACAATTTTTATATATATACAGTTTATTTTATTGACCTTTGGTTTTCTCATCATATTATATAGCTTTCTATTAACAAAAGAGATAATGCTACATGTTCGTGATTTTATAGACAAAGCAAAGATGTTAGCCTCGACCGACATAAGAGATATAAATAGCAAAAACTTTAAACTAAGAGAGACAAATGAGGATGAGTTCAAAGAGGTTTCACAACACATCAACTCTTTTGTGCAAAAAGTCAATAGTGCGCTAAGTCACTCTCAAGATGCTATAGATAAAGCTGAAAAGGCAGTTTTGGAACTAGAGAGTCTTTCAGATGATGCCGATGAAGCACTAGAAACGCTAGATCTGAATGAAACAGATAAGAAAAGTTTTGATAAAAAAATCAGCGCAAGCGAAGATATAGCCATAGAGTCCACTGAAAATCTTCTGCATGTTGCCAAAATGCTAAAAAAGTTAAAATCTAACCTTAGTAATATATCTGAAATCAAAGAAACTATAGATAAAAAATAAACTCCTTTTTTGACTTAAGTCATAGAAATACCTCTATATTAAATGGTACTATTTGTACGATATAAAATTTAATAGGAGGTAAGAATGTCGCTTTCAAGAAGAGACTTTTTGAAGTCAACTGCTGCTGCTAGCGCGGCTGCTGCTGTAGGAATTTCGATTCCTGCTGAAGTGCAGGCTGCTGCTGATGCAACTCAGGATAAATGGAGATGGGATAAAGCAGCCTGTCGTTTTTGTGGAACAGGTTGTGGAATTATGCTCGCTACCAAAGGTGAGGGTAAAAACAGAAAGATTGTTGCGGTCAAAGGAGACCCAGCAGCTCCGGTAAACAGAGGTCTTAACTGTATTAAGGGTTATTTTAATGCAAAGATTATGTATGGTGCCGATAGATTAACAACTCCACTTTTGAGGATGAATGACAAGGGCGAGTTTGACAAACACGGAAGATTTGCACCTGTTAGTTGGAAAAGAGCATATGATGAGATGGAAAAACATATCAGATATGCTTTGAAGAAAAACGGACCTGAAGCAGTCGCTGTTTTTGGTAGTGGTCAATACACCATCATGGAGGGATATGCTGCCCAAAAGATGATGAAAGCAGGTTTTAGAAGTAATGCTATAGATCCAAATGCAAGACACTGTATGGCAAGTGCGGTTGTTGGTTTTTACCAAACTTTTGGTATAGATGAGCCTAGTGGTTGTTATGATGATATAGAGTTGACTGATACAATCATAGCATGGGGTTCAAATATGGCCGAGATGCACCCGATTTTATGGTCAAGGTGTACAGATAGAAAACTAAGCGACCCAAATCGTGTAAAAGTTGTAAGTATTCAGACATATACCAATAGGACTTGCGATTTAGCTGATGATACTATCATATTTAGACCCCAAACAGATATGCTTTTATGGAACTTTGTAGCAAGAGAGATAGTATATAATCATCCTGAAGCGATCGATTGGGATTTTATCAAAAAACACATCGTATTTACTGCCGGTCCAGTAAATATAGGATATGGCATGAGAAGAGCCGGTGAGCCATCACTTAAAGCAGGAAGATATGATGCTAAAGAGATGCAAATTATCAAAAAAGAGATGAGTAAAAAAGTTAGTTCATTAGAAGGTCCTGCTCTTGAGCCATTTGGTTACAAAGAAGGCGATGTGATGAAAAATACCGCTGGAACTCTTAAACACTGGCATATCAGCTTTGAAGAATATAAAAAATCACTTGAACCTTATACTTTGGATTATGTAGCAAAAGTTTCAAAAGGTGACCCTGATGAGCCAATGGATGGTTATAAAGCAAAATTAAAAAGACTTGCAGCTCTATATGTAGAAAAAGGTAGAAAAGTCGTAAGTTTTTGGACAATGGGTATGAATCAGCATACAAGAGGTAGCTGGGTAAATACACAATCATATAATGTTCACTTTTTACTAAATAAACAAGCAAAACCTGGAAATGGTGCTTACTCACTAACAGGACAGCCAAGTGCTTGCGGAACTGCTAGAGAAGTTGGAACTTTCTGTCACAGACTTCCTGCTGACTTGATGGTAAAAGTTAAAAAACATAGAGTTATAGCTGAAAAAAGATGGCATATACCAGAAAACACACTAAATCCAGTTGGAAATCAACACATCATAAAAATCCATAGAGATATAGAGGATAGATTTATAAAATTTGCATGGGTAAATGTTTGTAATGCTTACCAAGATAGTGCTAGCGCAAAACATTGGTTAAAAGCTGCTAGAGAGATAGAAGATTTCTTCTTGGTTACAAGTGATGGATATCCGGGAATCTCTGCCATGGTTTCAGATTTAGTGCTTCCAAGTGCTATGATTTATGAAAAATGGGGAGCTTATGGAAATGCTGAGCGAAGGAGCCAACACTGGAGACAACAAGTTTTACCAGTAGGCGACGCCATGAGCGATACCTGGCAGTGGGTTGAGCTTTCAAAGAGATTTACAGTTGATGATCTTTGGGGACCATATACACTTAGAAACGGTAAAAAATTAGCCGATGTAAGAGGTGCCGCAAGAGCCATGGGATATACTGGTGATACAACTATGTTTGATGTTCTCTTTGCAAATGACAGAGCAAAAGCTTTCAAAGCAGATCGTGTAAATGACCCAATCCAAAGAGGATATGATGATAGTGAAGTTTTTGGAGATGAGAGAAATGTTGTAGGAAGTGACGGCAAAGTTTTCAAAGGTTATGGCTTCTTTTTACATAAATACCTATGGGAAGAGTATGCAGATTTTGGTAGAGGTCACGGACATGACTTGGCACCATTTGATGTTTATCAAAGAGTTAGAGGTCTTAGATGGCCAGTTGTAAATGGTAAAGAGACTCTTTGGAGATTTAATGCTGAGTATGACCCTTATGTTAAACATTTTGCAGGTCCTGATGCAGAGTTTGCATTTTATGGTCCGATTGCTAAAAATCTATTTCAAGGCAATTTGACAGGTATGGACAAATCAAGAGGTAAAAAAGCACTTAAAAACAAAGCTAAGATATTTGCCCGCCCATATATGGATCCACCAGAGATGCCAGATAGCGAGTATGATACTTGGTTATGTACAGGTCGTGTACTTGAACATTGGCATAGTGGTACGATGACTATGAGGGTGCCTGAGCTTTTCCGTGCTGTTCCTGAAGCATTATGTTATATGAATCCTAAAACTGCTCAAGAAAAAGGTCTCAAAAGAGGTGATTTAGCTTGGGTAGAGAGTAGAAGAGGAAAAGTCAGAGCAAGAGTTGAAACAAGAGGAAGAAACAGACCACCTCGTGGATTGGTTTTTATTCCTTGGTTTGATGAGAAGATTTTGATAAACAAAGTCTGCTTAGATGCAACTTGTCCTATGTCAAAACAGACTGACTATAAAAAGTGTGCGGTTAAGATATATAAAGTTTAAAAAAGAGTAAGTCGTGAATCACAAACAAAAAAAAGTCAAATCATATAGACAGCCACTAAACGAGAGCAGAAGAGCATTTTTAGGAACAACTAGAAATGTTGGTCTTGCTATCCTTGGTGGTTTGACTTGGAGCGCTTATATAGATGAAGCAAAAGCAAATAGACTTTTGCTCAGACCTCCCGGTGCCCTAAAAGAGGATGATTTTCTAAAAACTTGTATAAAGTGCGGGTTGTGTGTAGATGCCTGCAGAAACAGAAATGGCAATATCATCTACGATGACAAAGGAAAAAGAGTTGGAACGAAAGATCCGACTCTCAGACTTGCAGCCCCAGGGGACAATAAGCCTCTAGGGACGCCATACTTTATAGCTAGAGAGAATCCTTGTTTTATGTGCGATGACATACCTTGTGTGCCTGTTTGTCCTAGTGGAGCTCTTGATTTGGTTAGTTTAACCAACAAAAAGAGTAAAAAACTAGATATAAACAAGGCAAAGATGGGTTTGGCGGTTGTTCATAAAGAGAGTTGTATAGCTTACTGGGGACTTCAGTGTGATGCATGCTACAGGGCTTGCCCTCTGCTTGGAAAAGCACTTACTATAGATATGCAGATGAATAAAAGAACAGGTAAACATGCATTTTTACTTCCTGTTGTTCATAGTGATATATGTACAGGTTGTGGGCTTTGTGAAAAGGCTTGTGTGGTTGAAAAAGCTGCCATTTTTGTGCTTCCTAGAGAGATTGCTATGGGTCGAGTCGGTACTCACTATGTAAAAGGTTGGAGTCAAAAAGACCAACAAAGAGTAGGAGAAGCGAAAGAGATCCATACAGTCACAAAGAGAAGTCAAAAAAAGGCGATAGATAAACTAAATAACTTGGGAGATTTGTTAGATGAGTAGTGTAAAATATCTAATCTTAAGAAGAGTTGTTCAGTTGTCTATACTTTTTCTCTACTTTGGAGCTAATTACTACGGATGGAAGATGCTAAGCGGCGATCTTAGTTCATCTTCGATTCTAGGAACTGTTCCATTGAGCGACCCTTACGCTGTGCTTCAAATGTTTGTAGCAGGAGCCGTTATCTCTTCAAATCTTCTACTTGGAGCAGTTATTATCTTGCTCTTTTACGGGATTTTTGGAGGAAGAGCTTTTTGTTCTTGGGTTTGTCCCGTCAACATCATAACTGACGCGGCAAATTGGACAAGAAGAAAGTTTGGCTTTGATATGGTTGCAAAAAAACAGCCCTCAAGCAGAAAATTGAGATATTGGGTATTGCTTATTAGCTTAGTAATATCCTATTTCTTGGGGATTGGTGCATTTGAGTTTATTTCACCAATTTCGATGGTCCATAGAGGACTCATCTTTGGCATGGGATTTGGCTGGGCAACGATGGCGATACTATATCTGTTCGATCTTTTTGTATTGAAAAATGGTTGGTGCGGACATATTTGCCCACTAGGCGGTTTTTACTCGATAATCGGTAAATTTAGATTGTTGAAAATAAAACACGATAGCGTAGCATGTACGGGATGCATGAATTGCAAAGTTGTCTGTCCTGAAGTACAAGTTTTGCATATGATAGATAAAGTCTCTATTCCTGTTACATCAGGAGAGTGTACAAATTGTGGACGATGTATAGATGTTTGTGAAGATAATGCTCTTGGTTTCTTTTTAAAAGTTAAAAATGGTGATAATAAAGGAGAAATAAATAATGAAAAAAATGAGTAAGATTGCTCTTGGTGTCATAACTGTGGGAGTTTTTGTAGTCGGTTGTGCTACTACAAATGGTTCGGTCAGTGATGCATCTTTGAGTTTAAGAAAATCAAATGTTCAAACCGAAAGTGGTGTAAAGCTAAATCAAGTTAGCTATACAAAAGCCGCTCCTGGAGAGGCAAAAAAGATAGAGAGATCGTATGACAATGCTCCACCTCTCATCCCTCACAGTGTTGAAGGGTTGGTGCCGATTACTAGAAATAACAACTCTTGTCTAGGCTGTCATATGCCAGAAGTTGCCCCAAGTGTACATGCTACGGCAATTCCAAAGTCTCACTTTACAAACTTCAGACCAACTGAGATAGTAGCTAAAAATGGTAAGCTTATAAAAAAAGGTAAAGTTGTAGCTAGACCAAATGGCGGAGCAAATGAAGTTTTTGCAACTCCGACTCATGGAAAACTTTACGCAGGAAGATTTAACTGTACGCAGTGTCATGTAGTCCAATCAAATGCAAAACCATTGGTGGGCAATACATTTCAGCCAGATTATATGAATAAAAAGCAGATGAATCGTTCAAATCTTGTAAATACATATGATCAAGGTATAAATACAGTCAAATGATAAAAAGAAGAGAGCTTTTTAGCTCTCTTGCATCTTTTGGCAAAAGGGGGCGAGAGAGTTTCGATATAAGACCCCCTTATGTCAAAGATAGTGATAGTTTTTCAAAACTGTGCATAGAGTGCGATGGTAAATGCGCAACAGTTTGTGAAGAAAATATCATAGTTATCAAAGAAGATAAAACTCCTATTTTGGATTTTAAGAAGAGCGGATGCACATATTGTGATGAGTGTGCTAAGGCTTGTGAATTTGGTGTTTTGCAGATAGAGTTTAAAAAAAATATTAATGCTAAAATCACGATAGATATGTTAGAATGCATGAGTTGGCATAAAACTATCTGTTTTAGTTGTAAGGATGTCTGTTTGGATAATGCTATAGATTATCTAGGACTCTTTAGACCTGAGATAGATACACAAAAGTGTACGAGTTGCGGTTTTTGTGTAGGCGTATGTCCCTGCGAGGCGATAAAGGTGGAAAAATGGCAGTAAAATTTATATCAACTATCAAAGAAGATGGCTTAGGCGGATGGTTTATAGAACTTTTGGATACTCTTGATAAAAGAGTGGCTACATGTAAAGATATAGCTTCGTATGAAGATGCGATAGAGCAGATGGGTGATGATTATGGTGGAGATATAGAGGTTGAGTGGAAAAAAGATGACAATGTTACCATAGCTCACTTTGAAGAGGTGAAGATTGAGATAGCAAAGTATCAACAGAGATACAATAGCGAGGCAATGGGATGAGAAAAACTCTCTTTATCTTTTTTATATTGATTTTGCAGTTAGTCGCAAGAGATATAGATCCTTTGTACAGCATAAAAGCAGATGGCGAGATTTTAGCTGTATTAGTTCAGGACGGAAAGATTTATGCCTCAACTGATAGTAGCAAGGTTGATGTATTTGATATAGAGACTCGCAAAAAAGATAAAGTTATAAAATTTGATAAGATAAAAGATTTTCTAGGAGATATAAGCGATACGAGGGTATTTTCTGTTGATAAGATGGGCGATGACTTGCTTTTTGTTTCGCAAGGAGAAGAGGGGTTTAGTAGGCTATATCTTTATAATGGCAAAAAGAATAGTTTGATTTTTGATAAAAAAGATAAGTTACCTATAGTAAAAGCAAAATTTATAACTAAAAACAGGATAATCTTAGCGCTTCTTAGTTCGCAGGTTGTTTTGTATGATTTAAAGAGTAAAAAGTTTATATATAAAATTCAAGTTTCTGAGTCAAAATTTTCTGATTTTGCACTGAATCTTGATAAAACAAAGATGGTTCTTGCTGACGAGAGTGGAAGTGCCACGCTTTTAAGAACACTGAACGGGAAAATTATCAAAGTTTATAAGGGTCAAAATCTAGACAATGTATATCAAGTGGATTATAAAAATCATACTATAGCGATAGCCAGTAAAGATAGAAGATGTGGTATATATAAAGACAATAGCTCTAATGCATACTATAAAAAAGCAAAATTTATGGTCTATAGTACAGGAGTAAGCCCTGATGGTAAGTTATGTGCATATCCTAGTGATTTTGCAAACAATATAACCATCTTTAATGTAGATACAAAAGAGGATATTTATGAGTTGTCTGGAGATAAAAGTACGATTTCAAACATCATTTTTATGAATAATAGTGAAATATTTACAACAAGCAAAGATAAGATAAAATTTTGGAAATTAACGGAGTAAAATATGAATATATCAAGTATAGTAGTGCAAACACTGCCAAAACATTTGGAAGAAGTTGTAGAAGATTTGAAAGAGTGTGAAGTTTGTGATTATCATTTTCACGATGAAAGCGGAAAGATAATCATAACTATCGAGGGTGAAGATGTCTCTGAAGAACTTAGCAAACTAAGAGTTATAGAGGGAATTGAACATGTGATAGCAGCTGATATGCAGATGAGCTACAGTGAAGATGAACTAGATAGGCACATGCAAGTTTTAGAGGATGCAAATGCAGTACCAAAAGTGCTAGACCAAGATACAACCAAAATAGACCCATCAACTGTTGTTTACAATGGAGATTTAAAGAAAAAAGATATATATGAGTTTGCAGAACAAACTAAAGCTCCTAAAGTATAGAGAATTTACGATATAATTCTTTTATGAAAATCAAAGAGATAATCAAAGAGAAAAATTTAAAATTAACCCCAGCTAGAGTTGAGATTTTAGAGATACTTTTGGAACAAAACAGACCCATCTCTTACGAAGATGTAAGGGATGAGCTCTCCATGGATAGAGCCACTTTTTACCGAAATATCTCCAAATTTGAAGAAAACTCCATCATAAGAAGCTTTGAATCAAATGACAAAAAACGATACTTCAGCTTAGAGCAAAATTTTCACCCACACTTTATATGCACAAAATGCAACACAATCTCATGCCTAAGTGAAGAAAATATCATAAATATGAAAGGATACAAGATAGAGAGCATAATCATAAAAGGTATATGCCCTATGTGTTTGAAAAGTTAAACTCCTAACATCCTCTTTTTTAAACTCTCTTGAGCTGGTTTGTCGCAAAGCCATATGCCAAAAAGTGCTTTTTTAAACTCTAATCCTTTGATAGTGGTGATAAATTTAGAGTTTTTGTAGATTTTTACACCGATTTTTGGTTCATATATAAAATTATAAATATCACCATCTTTGATCTCTTCTTTGAAAACCG
>Ga0256840_1003943_pt1 | contig 11486 bp, 7 predicted proteins | sample 355202metaG_FD_185969 | JGI IMG/M metagenome (GOLD analysis project Ga0256840, IMG submission 185969) | Hydrothermal vent microbial communities from Mid Atlantic Ridge, Atlantic Ocean - 355-202 | ecosystem: Environmental > Aquatic > Marine > Hydrothermal vents | place: Atlantic Ocean: Mid...
TAATTGTAATATTAATCTTATCGACAGCCGCCATTACTGCGCGATTGTGTACGGCAAATTCACCTGCTGCAAGACCTGGCCAGTTGTGCATTCCATAAACAGCCTTACAAGGGAATAGATCAAATAAACCTTCTTCAACCATTATTTTACCGCCACCGCCACCTTCTTCGGCAGGTTGAAAGATACAATGCACAGTGCCAGCAAAATCATTATGCTTTTTAAGATAAACAGCCGCCCCTAAAAGCATAGTGCTGTGACCATCATGACCGCAAGCATGCATTTTTCCATTGTGTTTAGATTTATGCTCAAATTCATTTAATTCATAAATTGGCAGGGCATCCATATCAGCGCGTAAACCAATGGAATCACCTTTTTTGTTGCCATGAATAGTTGCCACAATCCCTGTGGTTGCTAAGCCCCGATGTATTTCAATATCAAAAGATTCAAGTACCGAAGCAATATAGTCACTGCTAAGAAATTCTTCAAACATAAGTTCAGGGTGTTGGTGTAGCCAGTGTCGCCAAGTGATCATTTGATGATGGAGTTTGGAGTCTTGGGGTATTGCCATTGTGGATGCTTGTAGTGTCGATGATTGTTGTGTCATTGATACCCTCATTGTTAAGTTGCTGTTTATGTAAGTTTTAGATAAGTATAGTTCTATTTGAGGATAATATAATAATCATAGTGGACTCACGGATTTAGTAATATGTTAAAAATAGGGGGGGGTGGGTAATAGTTAATCAATTGTCAATGTTTCCCTACCACTTATCAGTTAAACAGAGTGTAAAGATAATTATGAGCAAAAAAAGAGGTATACTTTAGCCAAAGTAAAACCTGAATCTGTGAGTCCACTACGGCACAGTGAATAAGCTATCCGCATTAGACTCGCGGATTTAGGTAAAACTAATAAATATAATTTTATACACAAGAAAACATATAAAAATATTAAAAATAATAAGAGAGTTGTTCGTGAAAACTGTTTCAAAAAATAACAATATATTCTCATTAACTATCAGATCACGTCAGTTAGGCTATAGCTTGATTGAGGTTATGATCGCTGCTTTCCTGCTATCGTTTGCAATTCTTGGCGTTACTGGGTTACAGGTTATTGGAATGAAAGGTACACATCAATCATTAATGAAGCAACAAGCCGTAGGGGTTGTTCAGAATATAGTTGAGCGTATGCGCGCCAATAATTCTTCTCTTTCTTCTTATGAATTTAATAGTTCAACCATTAGTTGTGGTGGTTCTCCAGCGAATTGTAGTGCAAGTGCATGCTCTGCTGCTGAAATAGCGTCTGTAGATATTCATAATATCGTGTGTGGTTATGGAAGCCCTAGTACGGGAGGACTTAAAACAACTTCAGCTGACGATTCTGGAATTCTAGTGAATGGTTCATTGAAAGTAGAATGTTTACCTGCAGGTGATTGTACGGCAGGTGATGTCAAAATTACTGTTGGTTGGACTGAGAGAGAGCTAGGTCAAGAAACAGTTGCTCCAGATTCCCTCGTTCTAACTACAAGGATTGCACAGTGAATAAGATCATAAATAAAAAAGCAATGTCAGGTTTATCTTTGCTAGAACTCTTAATTGCAATGGTTATAGGGCTATTTTTATTAGCAGGTATTGCCAGTTCGTATATATCAAGTAAAAAAACCAGTATTAAAAGAGATCAATATTCTTTATTAGAAGATAACGGTCGTATAGCTATAGAGACTCTTACTAAGGTGATACAGCACACAGGGTACTCTGCTAGAGATAAATCATTACGTCCATTCATAACGGCATCTTCTGATGTAGCTTCTGTAGCCTGTGGTGGAGGTCAAAGTGTTGCTAATCCTGGGCTTTTTACTTCAGACAGAGTCGTGAAAGATAGTTCATCTGGTACTAGTGATAGCATAGGTACTATTTTTTATGGTGATAACAATCTGTTTAAAGATTGTGTTGGTAGGGAATTGCCAGTCGCATGTCGTGCTACACCATCAAAAGTGTACAACAGTTTTTATGTCTCGAATGGAAATTTAGAATGTGTCGGTTCTAGGGCAAACAGTGCTCATATTATTGCAGAAGGTGTAGAGAATATTCAGTTCTTATATGGCGTAGATACAGATAATGATGAGATTGTGGATAGTTTTTTAAATGCAACCAATTTAGTTAATAAAGCTGCGGGTGATCCAGCAATTTGGAAGAGTGTTATTAGTGTACAAGTTGCTATTTTAGTGCGCTCTTCGAAGCCCGTTAAGCAGTCGTCAGAGTCAAAGACTTATACTTTGCTAGATCAGTCTATTACCTCTGCTGATGATAAGTTTAAACGCGAAGTATTTACAACAACAATACGTTTACGAAATACTTTATAAGAGGTGATAAAAAATGAAAACATTAAAAAAACAACAAGGCGCAGTACTTTTTTTTGCAATTGGCTTGTTACTTATTATCACAATTATTGGTGTTAGTACGGTGAGTATTTCAGGAATTAAAACCCAAGTTGCAGGTAATAGTATGTTTACCATGCTGACCTATCAAGGAGCAGAGTCTGCTTTGGCGAAATCTCTGTCAGGTGGTGCTAAATTAAGCATGATTAAAGCAGCTGAGTTAGGCGTTGGTGTTCCTTATACTGTTCCCGATAGTGTGTTTGACTCTCCAGCTGAGGAGGTTTCTGGAGGTATAACTTTGTCACAAAAAGCAACCGTTACAAAGCTAAATCTATTAGTACAATGCCCGCCTTCAGCTCTTGCGAATAGTGCGGGGGATTGTTATCTCTTTGAAACTGATGCTCAGGCTCGTTTGAATTCTACAGGAGCAAGAGCATTCCATGTAGAAGGATGGGCTTCTAGGAAGTTATCAAATTAATTAATAGATGGGTAGTGGGTTAAACTTGTATTTTGCTACAAAATACAGGTGTAATCAGCTACCAAAAGATGAAGTATAAATGGAAGTCTGTGTCGACATACTTATTCTGTTTTAAATATTTACAACGTAGTGATTTACAAAATAAGAAATACCCTGTAGGGCCAATCTTGATTGTGAAGAGTCTATTAACTCATAATAAAAATTAGGTGCAATTATGTGTAATTTTCCCCGAAAAAAATTACTTGCTTTTTTACTAACATTGGGTTTGTCTCAAACAGCAGTAGCTGATGATATTGATATTCTAAGTGAAATACTACCAAATGGTTCTAATATATTATTTATTATGGATTTATCAGGGAGTATGCAATGGGATTTGTCGGGCATCGAAGGCAGTTTACCTGCGGTTGGGCAGGAGAGTCGTGTTGATGTTTTAAGAGGCGCATTTCAAGATATTATCAATGACACTGATTTTGATAATATTAATATTGGTCTGTCGGTTTTTTCTGGTGCTTATCAAAATCCAAATGGCTGGAATGGTGGTGCACACGGTATTACTTACCCTATAGCTCCTATACAAGGTACACCTGCTCAGACTATTTTGAGTGATGCTTCATTTACTCACCCTGGTACTAGCTATATGCCTTCTGCGGGTACTCAAAATACCCGAGAATATTTAACCAGTCTTTCAGCTTCATCATTATGGGATCCTCTAGGAGGAACACCTATTGTCGATGCCTTGTATGAAGGTGTTCTTTATTTTCGAGGAGAAAATGTAGATCTAGGCAGACATTTTCCTGATGATGTACATGCAGCACATCCTGCTACTTATACAGGTTCTTTAAGCTCAGTTCCTGGGAGTTGTACCACAAATACACTGAACCTTACTCGTGCAGACCCTACAGGAGGTACAAACTGTGTAACAAATACAATTAATCGAGTGAAGTGTGCTGAAGGGGAAACTAGCTGTGGTCTAGGAACGAATTGTGCGAGTCAAGCAATCACACCAGCTACACGAATCTGTGATTCAAGTTTTACAACAATAAGTCAATGTACTACAGCAAATCCAAGCTATTACTCTTGTACTGTAGAGCCTATTATAACTTGTTCTACCAATGCTGAAGGAATGACTACATGTGGTCCAACAGGATCACAGATTATTTGTAAAGAAGATCAAACACGTTATTTCTGTGATGCCACACCAACAACGACTTATACCTGTGATTTTGAGGTGGAGCAATGTGATCCAGCTTCTACAGGTGGCACTCTTACTTATAAATCACCTATTGATAGTGAATGTCCCAGCAATGGAATTATCCTGTTGACAGATGGTATGCCTACCAGCCGAACAAAAGGTTCTGAAATACAGAGTCTTATTGGTACTACAACTTGTGTTATCAATGATTATGATTCTGATGGGCAAGATGATTTTTCAGGTTGGGATGTAGGGGCAGGTCAGTGTGGTATTGAATTAGCTGAATTTATGAATAATACAGATCATAATACAAGTGTAACGGGCAATCAGACCATTTCCTTATATACCATTGGCTTATCTTTAGGAGTAGGCTCCAATACATCTGCGTATCTATATGATTTAGCCACACATGGCGGTGGTTCTTTTGTGGCCGCAAGCAATAGAGCGCAATTGACGGCTGCCTTTAAACAAGCAATTGTAGGTATTAGTAAAAGAGCTCGTTCATTTAGTGCTCCAACCTATACAATAAATACATCAACCCTATTGTCACATAGTGAATATGTTTATGTTCCTGTATTTAATAGAACAGCAACATCATTTTGGAATGGTAATTTAAAAAAATACCGACTAAGTGGTGGCGAACTCTATGGCAAGGGCATGGTGAAGGCAACTGATGCTACTGGGAAACTATTAGATGATGTTAGCGATCTATGGTCAGCTACTGCAACTTCTGTAAGTGCCACCGAAAGTGGGGGAGCTGCTAATAAACTAAACCATGCTTCACGAAATGTACTAACAGATAATGGTTCTGCACTCGTCAATATTTCTACTGCAACAAGTACACAATTAGGCGTGAGTAGTGCGGATAAAACAAAATTAATTAATTTTATTCGAGGAGAGAATTTAGGAGGAACCTCAAGATTCCATATGGGTGATATTATTCATAGCAAGCCTGTTCAATTAATGACAGGTAGTGGCTCTGAAGGGGTTGTTTTTGTTGGTACAAATGAAGGCTTTTTACATGCGATTCAATCCAGCACAGGAAACGAACTATTTGCATATATGCCCCAAGAGCTTCTCAAAAATATTAAACCACAGTTTAACAATACTGCTCTTGAGCATCATATATATGGTGTTGATGCACCAATTACGCTATCAGATACAAATAATAATGGCATTAAAGAAGCAGGTGAGAGTGCTTCTATTTACTTTGGTTTGCGCCGTGGTGGAAAAGCTTATTATGGTTTAGATGTGACAGATCCTGCAAACCCTTCTTTGAAATGGAAGTTTACTCATTCAAAACTGGGGTATACATGGTCACAGCCAACCGTTGCAAAATTAAAGCATGGTGGATCAAGTACTGCGGATGATGTTTTGATCTTTGGGGGAGGTTATATTGATGATAACCAACTGGATTCAACTACCCCAGATACAGATAAAAATGCAGATCACGTTGCTGCGGCAGTTTTTATTATCAATGCAAATACGGGTTCACTTATCAAGATGATAACGGGGTCTGAGCTAGAATATGCAGTTCCCAGCAAAATTAAAGTGCTTGATGTCGATAGAAATGGATCAGCAGATAGGCTTTATTTTTCTGACACAGGCGGTAATGTATTACGAGTTGATCTTGATCCCAATAAAGACAATAGTATTAGTGATTATAAATTAACTAAATTGGCTTCATTAGGTGGCACTGGTGCAGATCAGCGAAAGTTTTTTAACGAACCTGATGTTGCACTATTTAAGCGTGGCGGCAAAACAATAATATCAGTATCAATAGGTAGTGGGAAACGCCCTAAGCCATTGGATACATCGGTGAATAACTATTTCTATATGCTACTTGATGAAAATGTTTATAACGTGCCAAGCTCCAGTCAAAACATTACTCCTAGTGATCTTTATGATGCTCCTTTAGCTCCAGCTGTGAATTTAATTGCTGAACTATCTAATCCTGGGGGGAAAAGAGGCTGGAAAATATCCTTAGATCAAACAGAATTGAGTGGAGAGAAAGCACTATCAAGTTCTGTAACATTCCAAAATAAAGTTATGTTTACTACATTTGGTATCAAATCTATTACCACATCAACAAATAATGGTGTTGTATGTGGTGAGGATAATACCAATCAGTCAAGCTTGTATGTACTTGATTTATTAACTGGTAAAGCTGCTTTAGATTTAAATGATGATGGAACTGTGAGTGATTCAAGTGATAGCCCTGTTGCTATCGGCGGTGGTGGTGAAATTCCAGAAACACCTCAAGTTATTAGATCAGGTTTTGGCTCATCTACTGGAGGTGCTTGTAGCTACACAGATTGTAGAGAGATAATTGAAATTCATACTGGCAATAGTCCCAAAATAGCAGGAAGTGGTACTAAAGAGTTAAAGCCGATTCCTCCAAGTAAGACACTTCCAAAAGTTTATTGGATTGAAAAAGACAAACAATAAAATAATTAATAAAAAGGTGATTTAAAGTGTTATTAAAAAAACAACAACAGGGATTTACACTAATAGAAATAATGATTACGGTGGCGATTGTGGCGATACTTGCCTCTATCGCTTACCCGAGTTATGTAGATAGTGTTCGAAAGGGTAAGCGTTCAGATGCTAAGGTAGAATTATTACGCATTGCTCAGATGCAAGAAGGTTATTTTGCACAAAATCTGAGCTATGCAAACAGCTTAACTCAATTAGGTCTATCAGCTAATACTGTTGCAAGTGAACAGAATGAATATAATATAAGCATAGGTGAAAGTTTGCCAAATGGTTGTTCTGGAACAAACGCTACCCCCTGTACATCATTTAGACTTGATGCAGTGCCTTCTGGTTCTCAGGCTAGTGATACAGCCTGTCCACAGTTCACCTTATCAAGCTCTGGTCAAAAAGGTACAGATGGCAGTCAAACAGCGGACCAGATTAGACGTTGCTGGAAGTAGAGGAGGATGCAATAAATACCTGCGATTCAAAGAACTGAGTCGTGGGTATTGGCTTTAATTTGAAACTGCATCCACATCCGCATTGACCTCACGGGTTCAGGTTTAAAGAAGGCTATTTTGAAATATTGCCTCTTTTTATAAGCTCACCTTATAATATTTCTAGAATTTTCGTTCCAATCCTAGTTCTCGGATAGCCTCACTTAAGGAAAGCCTGATCAAGTCCAATTATTTTTAGCTTGCCAAATCTGCCGATATTTTCCATGAAGATCGATGCAATAGAATAACTATTACGTCTCACTTCATGAAAAATAGCGACAGATTTTTCTGCGCTAAATTCTAATCGACTTAATCAGGCTTTCCTTAATAATCTAACCCAGCCTACAATTTAGGAGTGGGCTTAAACCTGAATCTGTGGGGCTACTACGACGGCATGATGAACAACTTATTGATTCCAGAGTGGTTCAAAAATACTCGCTTAACCTATGGGTGAAGCTAAAATTTTTAATTCCACTGTGAAACCAATACCTTATCCCCTATATCCGCATTAGCCTCACGGATTCAGCCTAAAATAAAAATAAGAGGGTATTAATAATGAATAAGAAATATAAAAATAATAAAGAAGAAGTGTATTCAATTACAGGTTTTTTAGATCTAGTGGCATCCCCTTTTTTTTACTCTATATTGATATTAACGGCAATTTTGGGTTTAGCATCAACATTTGGTTTTTTTCAAAATCCAATGAAGCTTAAACTTATCATTGACTTAATTAATCAGCGAGTTTTTATCTCGAAAGCAAAACAAATTCAGATGCCTAAAGTTGTTAATAGTCGAGCTTATTTTATAGCACAGGATAAATTAAAAATTATCTATAGAAGGGATGGAAATATAACTGCTTCATCACTTAATGGAGACCGTTATAGTATTTTTGGTGAACAATATTCTCTAAAGGAAGCTCGTTTTAACCTAGTAAACAGAATGGTTGCTATTAACTATAATATTTCATCTAGCCAATTCTGGAGAGATATGAATTTCAAAAAGCTGCAAGGCGGTATTGTTGGTACTCCTATTTCGCCATATTCCTTATTGGAAAAAGATATTTTTAGCTATAGTTTGAGAGTCAATAATAGAATTCTTTAGGCTTTTTATAGTTAATTGCTGACTATAAATCACTTCAATTGTTTACCCCAAGTTGTTCAATTAACACGGCTCGTATTTGCTCTTGCTTGGCTTTATTTCTAATAAAGTCATCTTCAAATGTCACATAGAAAATATCTTCAGCTATTTCTCCTAGTGTTGAAATCTTTGCCCCGTGAATAATTAAATTCTGTTCGCTAAAAACTTGAGCAATTCGTGTCAATAGACCTGCTTGATCAGTTGTTCTAATGGTGATTAGGCTTTGCTGTCGAGCTGTGTCTTCTTCAAATATAACTTTAGTTTGAGTGACAAAATGTTTAAGCCGAGGAGGCATTCGATGATGCTTAAAATCATAGCTTAATTCACCTTGCTGTAGATTTTTTTCTACATTGAGTAGTAATTGTTTCTTGTCGTGGGGGTTGCTAAGCGGCATACCATCGGTAGTTAGTAAATTGAAAGTGTCTAAAGCAAAGCCATCATTGCTAGAGAAAATACGGGCAGCCACAATATTCAAATGTTGTTGTTCAATAGCTGAGGAAATCATCATCATTAAATTAGCTTTATCCTCTGCATAAACAAACAATACGGTACTGTCTTTTCTATCATTTTTACGAATATCTGAAATAATGATATTTTTATTTTCTAAGCTTGTTTGATCGGCTTGCATGTTCTCATCAGTTATTTTTTTAATGTGCCAAGTTAGTGATTCGACTGAGTGTTGTAAAATATAGTCATCACTAAAGCGCGCCCAAAAAGGATCACAAACTTCAACTTGCGGATAGTCTTTATTGAGCTGATGACGAACTGATTTTTTCTTAGTATCAATAAATTCCTGGGTATTTTTAGTACTTAGCTGACCGTGTTGTAAAAATCTGTGTGTAGACTGATAAAGCTCTTTTAAAAGAGAATGTTTCCAGCTATTCAATAGAGTAGGGTTAGTGCCACGAATATCACAGATAGTTAGTAAATAAAGGTAGTTTAAGCGATCTTGCGTGATCACTATGTTGGCTACTTCTTTGGTAACATCAGGATCATAAATATCTTTTCGTTGTGCGATAGTGCTTAACGTGAGGTGTTCCTTTACTAGCCAGCTTACTGTTTTAGCATCATGTGAATTTAGCCCATGTGCTTGACAAAACTTCAGTGCATCTACCGCACCTTTTTCTGAATGGCTACCACCACGCCCTTTGGCAATATCATGAAATAAACCTGCTAAATACAAAATCATTGGCTTATCAAGCGTTTTAAAAATCTTACTACAAAGAGGAAGCTCTTCGGCACCTTTTTTAGTGCTTAAACGGCGAATATTTCTTACTACGTTAAGAGTATGATCATCTACCGTATATGCGTGGAAAAGATCGTATTGCATACGACCAACAATATTAGCAAAGGCAGGAATATAAGCAGCTAGAACCCCATAACGATTCATACGTCGGAGCGCAAAGGTGATACCATTATGTTCTGATATTATTTTAATAAATAAAAACTTATTTTGATGATCATCTCTAAAATTATCATCAATTAAATACAGATTACGGCGTAATTCACGGATGGTATTAGGAGTTAATCCTTTGAGTTCGGGAGTGGTTTGTATAATATTGAAAACCTCAAGCAATTTATGCGGGTATTTCTTAAAAAGATCATCGTCTGCAATTTTTAGATAGCCATCAATATTGTTATAAAACTCATTGATAGGTATAGGCAATTCTTGCTTGCTTTTTAAAATATGTTCGCGTAATAAGCCTAGCAAAATCTCATTAAGTCGCTCAAGCTCGTTGATATTACGATAATAAAGCTGCATAAAAGATTCAATTGATTCATTGTGCTCGTCATTGGTATAACCAAAACTGTGAGCCAAATGACGCTGATGATCAAACAATAAACGATCTTCTTTTCTGCCAGTTTTTTGGTGTAAAACAAAGCGAACTTTCCATAAAAAATCACGTGCAGCAATCAAAGCTTGATATTCATCAGGATTTAATAGGTCAATATTTTGAGATTCACTCAGTTTTTTTAATGAATGTACGCCATACTCACGAATCGTAATCCATACAATGGTTTGTAAATCGCGCAAACCACCAGGACCATCTTTAAGATTAGGCTCGACCCGATAGGCGGTATCACCAAAGCGTTTATAGCGGTTTTTCTGCTCGTTTACCTTTGCCTTATAAAACTTGGGACTACTCCAAAGCTTGTCAGGCGTAATATGAGCTTGTAATTGTGAAAATAATGCCTCACTGCCGCAAAGAAAACGTGATTCAATCAAGTTAGTGATAATAGTAAGATCATTACTTGCTTCATCAATACATTCATCTAGCGTTCTTACACTATGACCAATTTCTAGCCCTAAATCCCAGAGATTGGTTACATAGCTTGATAATTGCTCTTGTAATTCAGCTTCTGGCTCATCAGTCAGCAGAATCAATAAATCAACATCAGATGCTGGGTGCATTTCTTCACGACCATAACCACCAACAGCAATAAGAGAAGTTTTAGAGGATTGAGAAAGCCCTGTTTCTAGCCACATATCTTGCAGAATTTTATCAATAGACTGACTCCGTTCTTTGAGCAGACTTGAAATATTAATGTTATTTTTAAATTTCTCTTGCAGGCTTTGATTATTCTGCTTTAAGACTTCTCGAATAGATTGCATTTGAATAAGTAATTTAGACCAAAAGAACTATTAAAACCCACCCCCCCCTTTTTTTATATATTTTTTTCAGGTTTTTTGTGATTTAAGGAAAACCTGATTAAGTTGATTCAGATGTAAATAAGAAATAAATTTGACTCTAAAGTTAACTATAGGGTTTATACTTGTGTTAGGTGAAAAAATATTTGTAACCTGAATCCGTGAGGCTAATGCGGATATGAGGGATAAGATATTGGTTTCACAGTGGAATTAAAAAGCTCTGCATAATTGAGTTCACCATCTGCTAGCGCAGATGGGAAGCTCACTAAATCTTAGCTTCACCCATAGGTTAAGCGGGTATTTTTTAAACCGCTGTGGAATCAATAACTTGTTCATCATGCCATAGTAGCCTCACGGATTCAGATGTAAGGATTAATATCATGAGAATTGGTGAATTATCAAAAAATACTGGATTTCAGGTTGAAACACTTCGTTATTATGAAAAACAAGGTTTGTTATCGCCTGTGTCCCGTACTCAATCAGGTTATCGAGAATACAATAGTGAGTCATTGAAGCAACTACAATTTATTCGTAAGGCAAAATCTGTTGGTTTTTCACTGAATGAAATTTTAGAGCTTTTAACACTACGAGTAGAGCGAGATCAGCATAGCTGTGGAGATGTTAAAGCGATTGCAGAACAGAAAATTACACAAATAGAAAACAAAATAGAAGAATTAAGCCAAAT
>Ga0256840_1003944_pt1 | contig 11481 bp, 10 predicted proteins | sample 355202metaG_FD_185969 | JGI IMG/M metagenome (GOLD analysis project Ga0256840, IMG submission 185969) | Hydrothermal vent microbial communities from Mid Atlantic Ridge, Atlantic Ocean - 355-202 | ecosystem: Environmental > Aquatic > Marine > Hydrothermal vents | place: Atlantic Ocean: Mid...
CGACTATGAAAGCAGTGCGTAGCGCATGGCCAGATCGTCGCATGGTTGTGCTTTTTCAACCTCATAGATTCACTCGTACCAGAGATTTATTTGAAGACTTCGCACAAGTGCTATCTGAGCCAGATGTTTTAGCACTGATGGATGTTTATGCCGCAAGTGAAGAACCAATAGCAGGGGCAGATGGCCGCTCACTTGCTAGAGCCATTCGTAATCGTGGCAATGTTGATCCCGTTTTTATCGCAGATCAAGCAGATATTGTAGAGGTATTGCAAAACCAACTTCAGGATGGTGATGTATTACTAACATTAGGTGCAGGAAGCGTTGGCGCAATAGCGGCAAGTTTACCCGCGCAGTTATCACAAGGATCACTATTGTAATGACAGATAATGTACAAAAATTTGGAAAAGTTGCCGTCTTAATGGGAGGTTGGGCTGCAGAGAGAGAAGTATCGCTCAATAGTGGTAAAGCCGTCTTAGAAGGCTTGCTTGAAAAAGGTATTGATGCACATGGTGTTGATGCGGGTAGAGATGTCTTAGAAGTGTTAAAAAATGAAAACTATGATCGTGTATTTAATATTTTACACGGTCGTGGTGGTGAAGATGGCGAACTTCAAGGTGCACTTGAAATTCTACAAATTCCATACACAGGCTGTGGCGTAATGGCATCGGCTATCAGTATGGATAAGATGATGACCAAGCGTTTGTGGATAGGCTCAGGCTTACCAACACCAGCGTATGAAATTTTACATGCAGATACAAATTTTGAAGATGTGGTCGAAAAGCTCGGTCTGCCAGTCATGGTGAAACCAGCACAAGAAGGCTCAAGCATAGGTATGAGTAAGGTGACAGAAGCCAGCCAACTTCGACCAGCTTATGAAAAAGCCGCTAAATATGATGATGTGGTTTTTGCAGAACAATGGGTCACAGGCAAAGAGTTTACAGTTGCTATTCTAGGTGATGAGGTTTTGCCATCGATACGTTTAGAGGCAGATAAAGAAGCTGATTTTTATGATTATGATGCAAAATATATATCGCATAAAACACAATATCACTGCCCAAGTGGGTTGAGTGCGAATGATGAGGCAACATTAAAAACGTTATCCAAAACAGCTTTTAAAGGCTTAGGGGGTAAAGGCTGGGGACGTGTTGATGTGATGCAAGACAGTGCCGGTACATTCTGGTTAATTGAAGTTAATACAGTACCAGGTATGACAGATACATCATTAGTGCCTATGGCGGCCAAACAGTATGGTTTAAGTTTTTCTGATTTAACATTGGAGATTTTAAAAACAGCATGAGAGCTTCTAATCAAAAGAAAAAACGACCACAAGCGACGAGGCGTAATCCATCGCGTCCATCGTTACGTCAGCGTTTGTCATTGCCTTGGAAGTCGATAGTTTTAACATTTTTGGTGATAGCTCCCTTGGCTTTATCGATTGGAGCGTACCAGTGGATTCAAGATCCACAAAACCTCACTATCACTTCAGTTGAAGTAAAAGGTGATTTGAATATTTTAGATAAAGAGCAGTTACAACCTGTGATTGAGCCATTTACAAAAACGAATTTATTTTTACTCGATCAAAAAGCATTAGAAACAGCGATTGAGAATAACCCTTGGGTACATTCAGCATCAATGACAAAAGTTTGGCCTGATAAGTTAATTGTAAAAATATATGAACAACGTCCTGTCGCATTTTGGGGTAATAAAGAAATGCTAGCTGAAAATGGCGAAATTATTAAAGCGACATTACCAAAAGAGAAAGGTAATTTACCTTTGCTGTACAGCCCTAATGATAAAGGCAGAAATATGGCAACAGGTTTTTTAAAAATACGAAAATGGATGAAGGACTTCCCATTGAAAATGGTGGAGTTTAAAGAAGATAGACGTGGTTCATGGCAGATAAAGTTAGAAAATGGAATGACCGTCAAAATAGGGCGCGAGCATCAAAAAAAGCGTTTAAGAAGATTTATGGTTGGTTACGATCACAGCTTAAAGCAAGTGATTAATGACGTAAAAACAGTCGATTTACGTTACACCAATGGTTTTGCAGTTAAATGGAAAAATGGGCGTAATAGTGGCGATAGTAGAAATAATCGCAACCGCAACGCCACTAAAGGGTAGGGGTATTAGTCATGGGTAAACCGTTAAAGGAAATATCAATGTCATTGAGCAACGAAGGTAATATGGTCGTAGCATTAGATATAGGAACATCAAAAATTGTTGCCTTAATTGGTGAGATCAATGCAGAAGGTGGTGTCGAAATTGTCGGCATCGGCAAGCATCCGTCACGTGGAATGAAAAAAGGTGTGGTAGTCAACATTGATTCAACCATCGAAGCAATTCAACGAGCCGTTGAAGAAGCAGAATTGATGGCAGGCGTTAATATTAATTCTGCATACGCAGGAATCGCAGGTAGCCATATTCAAAGTCTTAATTCTCACGGTATCGTGGCAATCAAAGATAAAGAGGTGACAGACAGTGATGTTGAACGCGTGATGGACGCAGCAAGGGCTGTTGCTATCCCAGCAGATCAACGAATTTTGCACGTTTTACCGCAAGATTATGTAATCGATCAACAAGAAGGGATTCGTGAACCAGTGGGTATGTCGGGTGTGCGTTTAGAAGCACGTGTGCATTTGATTACAGGCGCACAAAGTGCCGCTCAAAATATTATCAAATGTGTTGATCGTTGTGGGCTAGATGTCGATGATGTCATTCTAGAACAAGTAGCCTCAAGCTACGCTGTTTTAGAAGACGATGAAAAAGAATTAGGCGTTTGTATGATTGATATCGGTGGTGGCACTAGCGATGTTGCAATCTTCTTAAATGGTGCAATTCAACATACGGCAAATATTCCTGTAGCAGGAGATCAAGTAACCAATGATATTGCCGTAGCCGTTCGTACAACGATGCAGTTTGCAGAAAAGTTAAAAATAGAACACGGCAGCGCACTACGCCAGTTAGTAACAACAGATGAAATCATCGAAGTACCGGGTATTGGCGAACGTGAATCTCGCGGTTTATCAACCCAAACGTTAGCCTCTGTTATTGAGCCGAGATATGAAGAGTTGTTCATGATTATTCGTGATGAGATTCGTCGTAGTGGTTTTGAAGAGCGTATTGGTGCAGGTATCGTGCTAACAGGTGGCTCATCAAAAATTAAAGGGGCAGTTGAATTGGCAGAAGAGATTTTCCATATGCCAGTGCGTATTGGTTCACCAAAAGATATAGGCGGGCTAAAAGGAGACGTTGAAGACCCAATGCATGCAACAGGTGTTGGTTTATTAATCTATGCAGCAGCACAGAATGAATTTGCGGGAGGGGGAAGTTTCTCGCACGTAACACAAGAAAATTTGTGGGATAAAATGAAGAGTTGGTTTGGTAGTAATTTGTAAAGTATTTGAAGTAAATTTTTAAGATAAAGAAAAAAGTGTTTTTGAAGGAAGCATTTTAAGTTAATCGGAATGATCGCAAGGTCAATTTAAATCACATCGAAAGTAATATATAAAAGGAGTTAGGGCTTATGTTTGAATTAATGGAGAATGAAGCAAGCAACGCAAGTATCAAGGTAATAGGCGTTGGTGGCGGCGGCGGAAACGCTGTACAAAATATGCTAGAAGCAAATGTTGAAGGTGTAGAATTTATCTGCGCAAATACAGACTCGCAGGCACTTGAGGGTTCTGGAGTTAAAAACTTGTTACAACTAGGAAATGCATTAACAAAAGGCCTAGGTGCAGGAGCAAACCCAGAAGTTGGACGTGAAGCAGCATTAGAAGATCGTGAGCGCATTAAAGAACTAATAGCAGGAACAGATATGCTGTTTATCACTGCAGGTATGGGTGGCGGAACAGGCACTGGAGCAGCGCCAGTTGTAGCAGAGATGGCAAAAGAAATGGGTATATTGACCGTGGCAGTAGTAACCAAGCCATTTCCATTTGAAGGTCCAAAGCGTATGCAATCAGCAGAAGATGGAATTGCGGAACTAGGTAAGCACGTTGACTCAATCATCACCATTCCAAATGCAAAACTACTAACAGCATTGGGAAAAAAGACTAGCTTGTTAGATGCTTTTAAAGCAGCAAATGATGTTCTATTAGGCGCAGTACAAGGTATAGCAGAGCTTATTACTCGCCCAGGTTTAATCAACGTGGATTTTGCAGACGTAAAAACAGTGATGAGCGAAATGGGTATGTCAATGATGGGCACAGGCGTAGCAAGCGGTGATGAGCGTGCAACTAAAGCAGCCAATGCAGCAATTTCAAGCCCGCTACTTGATGATATAAATCTACAAGGCGCAAAAGGTATTCTTGTAAATATCACTGCAGGTTTAGACATGGGCATCCATGAATTTGAAGAAGTAGGCGCAGCTGTACGCGAATTTGCACATGATGATGCAACCGTGGTTGTAGGAACAGTAATCGACCCAGAAATGAGCGATGAGATTCGTGTAACATTAGTAGCAACAGGTTTGGATATGCAAGGCGCAGAGCTCAAAGCAGTACCAACTCAAGAGCAAACTAAAAGTACATTACAACCCGTAGAACTTGAGCAACCACGCATGGTAGCTGGTGGTGGTTTTACATCACCAAGCTATGATACTGCTCCGCAGACTACAACTGATAGTAGCTACCTTGATATACCAGCTTTCTTACGTAATCAAGCTGATTAACAGGTAGGTTTTGCCAGTTAATGGTTAGGTTTATTAGCAACAAAAAAGGAGCGATTATCGCTCCTTTTTTGTATATGAATTTGTCACCCCCCTTATTTTAAGCACTTTTGTAATTTATATTACAAAATGGCCAAAAATAGGGGGGGTGACAAATTATCAATATTATTGAATATCAACCTCAAAATAGCCGCATTTCTTACTAGGGGTGGCAACACTGCCTGCAGGAATCGTTGAAAAGTTAAGAACTATTGGATGTACGCCATTTCCTGTGCCTGGTGCTGGATTAGCACTAGCAGAAGCTACCCCAAGACAATTACAAGCACCTGATTGAATTTGAAGATTTCGTATCGTGGCTGTATCAAATGTAGCTGGTACCGTATCATTTATAAGGGCATTACTCGCTCTGCCAACCCCAGTATTGGAAACCTCAACAGCATAACGGATTGTTGCGCCAGGGATTCTCTTGGGATTTACTGTCAGGTTTACAGGGTCATTGATTATACAAGACTGCTTTTTGATGCTTAAATTTGCAGGGCGATAATAAAATATATCCTGTGAAGGATTTATCGTAGCGTTGTAAGAGTGTTGATCAAAAATAGTATTAGCTTCAATGACGCCAATGGTAGCCGAACTGCCATTGGTGCTAGAAGTAGAATCATATCTAAAACGAATGGCTCCATCTTCATGGAGTACCACCTGAAAAGTATAACTACCACTATTTGGATAGTGTGGCACATTCTTCCAAGTCACTGCAAAATAGCGATTGGGTGCAGTACCAAACTGATCATACGTTATCGTTCCGCCATTAGCAGGGTTCATATCATCCCAATAAGGGAGAATAGCTGTTGGCATGCTCGCATCAATCGACGATAAAGTTTGGTTAGTATAATAAGTGTTATTAATGGTAGTAAAACGTAAATAACCATTGGAAACGATATTTACTTGAGTATAAGTTGCATTACTAAAAGGAAATGAAAAACCTAGTGGAACATTGCGATCTACAGAGTCGTCTAAAGAGTTTGTAGTCGTGTAATCCATCACAAAAGGCTGGGTTGTTGTTTCTATTGCTGTTTCAGCTGTTATGCTTTTAGTGAGATAGACTAAAGGTGCGGCAGAAATATTGTTTGAAGCAAAAAATAAACCTAGAATGAACAAAGCATTCCATTTTGAGGGTGATATTAATTTAAAAAAACGCCCGATTGACATCATTGCTTATTAATAATAGGTATTTAGAGATATAACTCTATTATAAAATTGCTGAATCTAGTATTAACGACCTAAAGCTATGATCTGCTGAAGGTTACTAGTACTAGACTCTTCGCCAAATTGTCTCAGGACCATTATCTTCGAGCAAAATACCTTGTTCTTTCAAATCATCACGAATTTTATCAGCCGTTGCCCAATCCTTATCAGCTTTAGCATTAATTCGCTTTTGGATTAAGCCATCAATATCATCATCGCTAAGACCGTCAGAATCATTACTATTACCTTTAAACCAAGCTTCAATTCCTGACTCCATCAACCCGAGCTGGTTAGCAAGCTGTAGCAATAAGGCAGCTAGGTTTGAGGCTTCCGTTGTATCAGTAGAACGATTAAGATCACGCGCCAAATCAAATAATGCCGCAAGCGCTTCTGGCGTATTAAAATCATCATCCATCGCATCAATAAAATGCTTTTCATAGCTGCTATCTTTTGGCGCGGTGCCAATCTTTACACCACGCATTGCCGTGTACAGCCTATCGAGTGCCGCACCTGCTGCATCTAACTGATCAGTGCTGTAGTTTAGTGGGCTACGGTATTGACTGGTGAGCATAAAGTAACGAATCTCTTCAGCTTTATACTGTTTGAGCACTTCTTTGATGGTAAAGAAGTTGCCAAGAGACTTAGACATTTTTTCTTCATCAATACGAATAAAGCCATTATGCATCCAGTAGTTTGCAAAGTGCTCGCCGGTACAAGCTTCTGATTGTGCTATTTCATTCTCATGGTGTGGAAACTGCAAATCATGCCCGCCACCATGAATATCAAAATGATTGCCTAATATTTTAGTCGACATTGCAGAGCATTCGATATGCCAACCAGGGCGACCATTGCCCCAAGGCGATGCCCAGTAAGGCTCATCAGGTTTTGACATTTTCCATAAAACAAAATCGAGTGGATCATCTTTATCCGTGTTGACGGCAATGCGGTCACCTGCGCGTAAGTCTTCGATATTCCTGCCAGAAAGCTTTCCATAATTTTCAAACTTAGCAACGGAATAATAAACATCACCACTCTTACCTTGATAAGCAAAACCCTTTTCAATAAGAGTAGTGATCATACTGATAATTTCTTCAATATTTTCTGTGGCTTTGGGCTCTTCAGTGGGTGGGAGTATGCCTAAGGCACGCTCGTCGTCATGCATAGCATCAATAAAGCGAGAGGTAAGCGCGTTAAAATCTTCGCCATTTTTATTAGCGCGAGCGATAATTTTATCGTCAATATCGGTAATATTACGAACATAAGTGACCTCATATCCGCTAGCTTTTAAATAACGAAAAACCACATCAAAAGCGACCATAACGCGAGCGTGACCAAGATGACAATGGTCGTAAACCGTCATGCCACAGACGTACATGCGGATTTTGTTCGCTTCTATCGGCGTAAAAGTTTCTTTTTGGTTGGTAAGGCTATTATAGATTTGTAACATGATTTTGTTGATCTTATTTTGAATGTTAGGAATGGTAGCAGAAGCCTATTAATTCCGCTATTATTCGCTCTTTGAAATATTAAGAAGGGTTTAAGAATAATGATTAGTATCAAATTTCCAAATCAGCTTTTAATCGCTTTTTTTTCATTTTTTATATTACTGAGTGGTTGTAATGCGCAAGAGTCAAAAACAACTGAAGAGTTAAGTACTACAACGACAACCCAAACAAAATTAACAACACCCCCAGCAGCCCCAGCTGCGACAACTAAAACTTCTGGAGATAAAATGTCTGCAAATCCTAAAATTAAAATTGAAACAAGCATGGGTGATATCATGCTTGAGCTTGATGCTGAGAAAGCCCCAAACACCGCTGCAAACTTTGTAGCCTATGTTGAAGATGGCTTTTTTGACGGCCTTATTTTTCACCGTGTAATCCCAGGCTTTATGGTACAGGGTGGTGGAATGAATCCTGATATGAGCGAAAAGGCTGATAAACGTCCTCCGATCAAAAACGAAGCAAATAATGGCTTAAAAAATGACCGTGGTACAGTAGCTATGGCACGTACGGGCGACCCGCACTCAGCATCATCACAGTTCTTTATTAACCTCAAAGACAACGACTTCTTAAACTTCACCAGCGAAACACAAGCAGGTTGGGGTTATGCTGTTTTTGGTAAAGTGATTGATGGCATGGATGTCGTTGATGCGATTGAAAAAGTAAAAACAGGTAACCATGGTCATCATGGCGATGTTCCTTTAGAGCCTGTGACTATCACTAAAATGACAGTAGTGAAATAACAGTATCAAATACCCGTCATTCTGGTGTATACCAGAATCCATGCTCGACGTTAAGACGTTGTAATTAAATGGATACTGGCCTTCGCCAGTATGACGGACTAATCACACACTCTTTACTCTAATTAAAGAAATATGAGGGTGAGGGGTATGAGGATGATTAATCATAAAAAAAACACCTACTTCATCTCAGACCTACACCTAGACGAATCCCATCCCCATCTCTATAAACTGTTCTACGACTTTATAGACAGCATAAAGGCTGAAGGCAAATACAAAGCCGAAACACTTTACATACTAGGCGACCTATTTGAAGTATGGATAGGCGATGACATCATCGATCATTCGCTAGGCAAGCAATACCTCCCTACTATAAAGAAACTCAAAGAACTGTCTGATTCAGGCACTAAAATATACTTCATCCAAGGCAATAGAGATTTTCTCATTGGCGAAACGTTTATGCAGAGGATAGGTGGAACATTGCTACCAGATCAAAAAATAATAGACCTATACGGTACAAAAACCCTAATCATACATGGAGATACACTCTGCACGGATGATAAAGCCTATCAACGAATGAGAAAGCTCTTTAGGCTAAAAATAATACAAAAATTATACCTATCACTAAGCTTAGAAAGCCGAGTAAAAAAAGCCAATAAAATTCGCCAAGCTAGTAAAAACGAAACCCAGAAAAAGGCTCAAATGATCTTAGATGTTAATCAAGACGAAGTTACAAAAGTGGCAAAAAGGGGGGGGGTGACAAAAATAATACATGGGCACACGCACAGGCCTGCTGAGCATGTATTTGATGTTGATGGCGTGCAAGTAAAACGAATTGTGCTAAGTGATTGGCGAGATAAAGTTTGTTATTTACGAGTTACTTTTAATGGCTTTGAATCTATCTATTAATAATATAGTGAAAGAAAACAGTTGATAGCATTCTAGAATCTACTTCTTAGCAATAATAACCCAAGGGTCGCTATCAACAATTCCAATAGGCTCCAAACTATTACGATCAAAGACCCAGATAACACTTTTCTTGTTGTTACCAGTTAAAGGGAAATAAGCATAATCACTTGGCTTTCCGCCATGCTTATCATAAAAATCAACAAACTTTTTATGATTATTTTGTAAAAGATGTTTAATAGGAATACTTTTTGAGAGTAGTGTTTTAAATTTCTCATACTCTAAAGGCTCATAATGCGCTGGTCTCTTGTCAATATCAGGGGCTTGATTAAGCACAATATTTAATATTAAGTCAGATTGGGCTTTAGTATCTTTAGGTAAGCTCGCAACAACAAACTTAGGTGATGAAAAAAAGTGTGTTTTGATTCCTGATATGAAAGATTGTTGAGGATAAATAGCGCTAACATTCGTTAAACTAAATCGATCACCCGCAAACACAGCATAGGCAGGATGTTTTAAAAATAATGAATATGCCCCAAAAGCAAAAGCGCCAATTTGAATGGCCAATAAAACATTAATATCAAATTTTAAATACTTTTTACCCTCTTTGAAAATAATAAAGACCAGCAAAGGGCCTAAAATAAGGTCAGCAAAAATCAGCATAAAAGCCGTTTTACTAAATCCCCCCAATTGAATAAAAGAATGTGGAAACCAAAGGAAATAGGCAAATACTAAAAATAGTATGATGATCGTTTGGCTGATATATAAGTTTCGTAGGGCAATCTTAGTTCGCATTCATGGAGAGTAAGCTTTTCGTATGAGAGAACTTACTGGCTACGGATGAAAGGTAGTATTAGATTGATACTTATTCTCGATTAATAGTAGATTACAAAAGTGGCAAAAAGAGGGGGGGGTGACAAAATATACCATTATAGGGTGCTTAAAATAGAATCTGTGTATATCATTGGTATGCTTAAAGCTCCATAAATTATGAAAGCTTAGTAAGCACGCAAAATTTAATTAGTTTATTCAGAGATTTTTTACGAAGAAATCTCTGAATAAAGGCCAATTATTTTTTAGCCGTTTTTTGAATCCAAGGGTTAATATCTATGATATCAATAGGTTTTGCAGTCTTCTTGTCTAAGACCCAAATTGCATCTTTAGACGCACCCTCTAGAGGAATATAGGCATAATCTTCCTTTGATTTACCAAATTTTTTGATGAACTTATCAAGTTTATTCTTTGATTCTGGTTTTTCAAAAAGAATGCTAGGGTCTAAGCTTTTAGCGAGTATTTCATTAATATTATCTTCATAAGGGTGATAATACTCAGGACGAAGATCAATATCAGTACCTTCTGTTGCCACTTGTAATAATAGTTCATTTAGTTCTTTTCTCTCTTTAGGTAGCTTAGCAATGACTAATTTTGGCGATGATAATGTAGAGATTTTCAAACTATCATATTTGGTTTCTTTCGGCTTAGCATCAATTGCTGGAACCAGTGTAAACCGATCAACATTAAAGGTAATAAAAACAGGATGAGCTTGATAGAGAGTAAATAAACCATAGGCTAAAGCACTTATTTGAATGACAGCAATGGTGCTTAAATCAAATTTTAAACTTTTCTTTTTGGGTTTATAAACAACAAACGTAAGTAAAGGGCCTACGACTAAATCAATAGAGATAATTAATAGTGTTATTTCTTTAAAATTACTGACTTGAATAAGTGAGTCAGGAAACCAAAAAATAATAATTAAACTAATGGCAAGGCTAATGATTACAAAGCTTAATAAAAGATGTAGAGCAGAAGCTTTTAATTTTGAAAGTAGCATTGAATTGAAACCCTTTAATTATTATTAGGACTAAAGGACTATAGCAAGAGGTCGATGAATAATGGCTGAATTTTAAGTATAAAAAAGCCCTTCCGAAGAAGGGCTTTAGCTCGCTAGTTATTAATTATAATATTAACGACAAGCAGCTGCGCGGTATTTTGCTTGAAGAGTTCCACCAGTACAATCAACAGCTAATCCAGTACCACTAGCAAGATAGTCAAATACCAATGTTTTACCATCAGCAGCAGTTCCTAGAGACTCTGTTGTTACTGTGAAAGACGCTTGGTCATCACCTGTACGAGTATATGTTGTTGCTGTGGTTCCAGCATATTTTGAAGAGTCAAATTGTGCTATAGAGTCAGTAACGATTGCATCAGCAGCTGCTGGCATAACACCAATACTTGCATGAGTCTCACCAATACCAGCTTTTACAGCATTACCCATTGATAATAGTTCAGTTACTTTCGCACGTACCGTGTAATCCTGATAAGCAGGAAGTGCGATAGATGCTAAGATACCGATAATCGCTACAACGATCATTAATTCGATTAGTGTAAAACCTTTTTGTAGTTGCTTTTTCATTTTAAATCT
>Ga0256840_1003945_pt1 | contig 11480 bp, 10 predicted proteins | sample 355202metaG_FD_185969 | JGI IMG/M metagenome (GOLD analysis project Ga0256840, IMG submission 185969) | Hydrothermal vent microbial communities from Mid Atlantic Ridge, Atlantic Ocean - 355-202 | ecosystem: Environmental > Aquatic > Marine > Hydrothermal vents | place: Atlantic Ocean: Mid...
TTTTTACGCAAGCGTATTATTTGGTATCTCAACTCTTGTTGTGCTTCTACTTTTAGTGTTCTTGCATCTCTTTTTTTCATGTAGTATTATAGCATAAATTAATATATTTAATTAGTGGTTTAATATCCAATACACTTTGTATATCTGTTTTATCCACCAAAGCTTCATATCAATAATCATGAAATCATTAGGTATTGAGTTCTTTTATAAGCTCATCGACGCTTGTATCAAAATCATACGTCACTTCTTTACCCATTTTAATATCTTCACGTAAAGTATGCAATCTTTTTTTTCGTATCCCATAGTCAACATCTTTACTTAGGTGAATCCTATTGCATATTTTGGGTTGAATATTCACTACACACCCTCTTTATATTTGACTATCCCGATAAGTATAATTTCATCATTCAGTTTATCTATGTAGTACGGGATGACATAACCTTTAAATATCATATCACGTATCTCTTGGCTTTCAAAATATATGGAGGCTCGATACTTGTATGGGAAATGGTCTATTTCCATCACTTTCTTTGTTAATGCCTGTTTGAAAATTCTCGCATGTTTTGGAGAATCTAAAGCAATAAATCTGAGTATAACAGTAAGTTGAGCTAGGTACTTGTCACTTTTTACTATGTGCATGTTCTATCTCGTCTATCATCACATCAAGTACGTCCATGCCATCTTCGTATGGTGTAAGTTTTTCTTTGCCACTTACTATGTCTGCATATGTTTCTTGAAATATCTTTTGGTTCTCTTTAAACTCAGGATGTCCATACATCTTTACATGCTCTTGTACTTGATACGCCTCTTGCATCATTTCATACTCATCTTTAGCGATGAGTACGGCTTCTATGTTATTATTTTTTAAGATGGCTATTTTCTCTACAGCATGTGTCTGCACCTGAGAAAGGTAGGTACCAAACTTCTTCGCAAACTCAGAAGAAGAGATAACTTCATTGCTAGCGTAAGCGGTCATATGAAATCCTTCGTGTTATTTTACGGAATATATTGTGTATAGTATAGCGTAAATTCTATTTTTTATCCATAAGTGCGAAGATACCGTCTTTAGGTAATTCTGCCTCTTCCCCCACGATAGTATTGGACGCATCAAAACCAAGCTCTTTAAGACGCTCGAGTACTGGTGGGTGTGTATAGTAGAAAAAGATAACCAAAGGGTGAGACTTTGGAAAAGATTTGTTTTCAGTGACTAGCTTCATGAGTGCAGAGACGAGGTTCTCTTTGCCTCCCATTTCTGAGCCAAACTCATCTGCTGCATATTCGTTGTGACGGCTCACAGCTGACATGAATGGGGTAAATACAAATGATAGTAGTGGCAAGAGCAACATTAACATAGCTATCTTCACACCTGCATTTGGTGTTACTCCCATCTCCAAAAAGAGACTGTCAGGCAGATGACCGAAGAGATAAAAGGCGATAAATAATAGCAAGCCCATGAGCCCTATGTTTTTCCAAATGTCTCCATGGGTGAAGTGTCCTAACTCATGCCCTAGTACGGCGAGTAGCTCTTTGGTATTGAGCTTTTCGACAAGTGTATCGAAGAGTACCACACGTTTAGATTTCCCCAAGCCTCCAAAAAAAGCATTAAGTCTGCCATCGCGCTTACTCGCATCCATGATGAAAATACCATTGTTTTGTAAGCCTACTTTGTCCATCATCGCTGAGATTTTCTCTTTGAGTTCACCCTCTTCTATGGGTGTAAACTTGTTAAAGAGTGCCATAAAGGTTGGCATAAGTACATTGGCAAGGACTGCCACAGTAAACATAGCCACAAAGCCCCAGAGCCACCATGACGCATAGTTGCCTATAATCCACGCCAAAAGTGCAAATATAGCCCCACCGATAATGACAAAAATAAGAGACGATTTAAGTGTGTCAATCACAAACATCTTTACTGTCATTTTGTTAAAACCAAAATCTTCGTCTATCTTGAATTTTTGGTAGAGTTCAAAAGGTAAACCTACGATGAAGTTAACAGCGATAAACCCAAAGAGAAACAACACAGCTTGGAGTATGGCACCCTCTACTTGTACCAATGATGACAACCAAGAGAACCCCGAAAATACCCACCAAATAAACATAAGATAGTCAACAAAAGTTATCAGCAATCCTAACTTACCATTGGCTACGGCATAGTTACCTGCTACCAAATATTTATCGGCAGACATAAGCACAGGTGTTTTACGTTTTTCTTGGTTGATGTACCCTATTTGCATCAAAGAAATATAGACTTTCATAAAAGTGTAAATAGAGTATAAAATGATAATGGTTTCTAACATAGAATTCCTTCTAACTAATATATGGTTGGAATATACTCATCTTAACGTAAAATATTGCTTAAAGTGAATTTTGATTTTTTTCACAGATTGAAAAACTTGTGTGAAGTCCTAGACTTAAATTTGCTATAATTGCGACAATTAGACTTAAGGATACTTTGTGGCACTCATAGACCTATTCAACATTAAAAAACAATATGACATCAAGTTACTGCTTGATGATGTAGATTTTCACCTCAATACAGGAGAACGCATAGCCGTAGTAGGGCAAAATGGTTGTGGTAAATCTACATTGATGAAGATAGCACTAGGTACTGAAGCACCTACCGAAGGTAAACGTGTCGTAAACTCTAGTCTGCAAGTGGAGATGCTCGCGCAACAGCCACACTTTGAAGCAACACTCACTGTGCGCGATGCCATACTGGGTGAACTTCAAGACCTGAAGTCTGCACAAGATGAACATGCCACTCTAAGCCTAGAAGTTGCCAATGATTTTGAAAACAAGGAACTCTTAGCCAAACTAGAGACTATCACCGCTTACCTTGACCACCATAATGCATGGAACCTGGATGACAAGATAGAACGCATCTTACAAGAGTTTAAACTCAAGGAGTATGAAAATCGTTTGGTTATCTCACTCTCTGGTGGAGAACAGCGTCGTGTGGCGTTGGCATCACTCGTACTCAAAAAGCCTGATGTCCTACTGCTAGATGAACCTACCAACCACCTCGATGTCTATATGGTAGAGTTTTTAGAAGAGATACTCCTCAAAGAGAAGTTTACCCTGCTTTTCATCTCTCACGATAGACACTTTATAGACACCATCGCCACCCGTGTGATAGAAGTGGAAAACCAAGGGCTGGTGAGCTACAAAGGTGGGTACCGCGATTACCTTGTGCAAAAAGAAGAACGCATGAAGTCTCTGGCAAAGAGCCATGATACCCTACTCAAGATGCTCAAACGTGAAGAGGAATGGTTAGGTAAAAGTGTGCGTGCCAGAGAAAAGCGAAACCAAGGGCGAAAAGCCAGAGTTTTTGAACTTCGTGAACAAGCCAAGAAAAACCCAACACTCATACGCAAAATGCAAGTCGAACTCGAACGAGAGAAAAAAAGCTGGCGAGGTGAAAAAGGGCTTAGTAAGCGCAAGATGCTCTTTGATGTAGAAAACCTAAAGTATTCTATAGCCGATAAACTGCTCATAGAAAACTTCACCACACGCATACTCCAACGTGACAAGATAGCCATCGTAGGTGTCAATGGTGCAGGTAAATCTACACTGCTTAAACTTCTGCTTGGTCGTCTCAAAGCAGATGCAGGACTCATTAACAAGGGTGAATTTACCATAGGCTACTTTGACCAACATAGAGAGATGCTTAACGATGAGCATACCCTCATAGAGACTTTTTGTCCAGATGGTGGTGACCACGTCGATGTACAAGGGGCACATATGCATGTCTTTGCCTACCTCAAAACCTTTTTATTTCCAGAAGAGTACATGACCAAGAAAGTAGGACAACTTAGCGGTGGAGAGAAAAACCGTGTAGCCCTCGCCCTGCTCTTTACCAAAAATGTAGAGTGTCTTATACTTGATGAGCCGACCAATGACCTCGACATCCAAACCATTACCATACTAGAAGACAAACTCATCGCTTTTCAAGGGGCACTGCTCTTTGTCTCTCACGATAGATATTTTATAGACAAGATAGCTTCTAAACTCTTCATCTTTAAAGGTAATGGCGTAGTGGAAGAGTCTTTTCAGACCTATACTGAGTACTTAGAGATAGAAAAAGAGATGAAAGAGCTTGATGGTTTGGAGAAGGAGTTTAAAACCGTAGAAAAAAAAGAAGAGAGCGTCAAAGAGAAAAAGCAAACCAAGCTAAGCTATAAACAACAACATGCCTATGACACTCTACCTGACGAGATAGAAACACTTGAAAATAAAATAGCAGATATTAATGCCTGTTTGTATGACCCCAAATGTTATGAAGAGAAAGGTTTGACTGCTATAAGTGAAGAACTTTCTACACTTGAAGCAGAATATGAAGAAAAAACAGATGCGTATTTGGAAATACTAGAGATATATGAGTCTCTTCAGTAAATTTCCAGCCTTCGTGGCTACGTTTACACTTCGACCACTTCGGTTTCGACACTACAAACGACAAGCAGTTGTCATTTGCTTAACGGGTCTCACCAATAAATCACTACTGAACGTCTGCCCCATTTAAGTGCACGTCTTAAGTCTAGCCCCATGTAAATATCTATACGTTTTCTGTAGCGTTTATTCATTTTATCACGTACTCTATAAAATCCACGTAACCCACCAATGCGCACTTTTGTACCATTACGCATACCATAACGTGTCAATAGGTCTCTAGATACAGCGATGCTTTTCACACCTGGGCGTAAGCGGTTATTCCATGCAGCCAAAAATGGCGTACTGTCTGTTTGGTTTCCATGCGAAGTATAGGCAGTAGCAGTCACACGTAATTTATGTTTACCAAAGGCATTGATATTAAGGTTATTAACTAAACCTTTACTATCTTCTCTTCTCTGTTTTGCCTCCATTTTTGCTAACACATAAGGAAGTGGCAATTTCAGTATTTTACCTGCACGTATAGTTGTGGCATCTTTTATATGGTTAAATGTGACTATTTTCTTTGCTTCAAGTTTAAATTTTTTTGCGATAGAAAGAAGCGTCTCACCCTCTTTTACCGTATATTTTGCACTAGAAAGTGCATCAACCATTTCTTGTTCTAAAGGCACACTTAACTTTTGCCCTATACGCAATGTAGAAGATTTATTAAGTTTATTTAAGCGCATAAGCTCTTTCGTTTTGAGCCCAAGTTTTCTTGCTATTTTACTAAGTGCATCCCCTTTCACCACAGTATAAAAAGCAGATTTTTTTTCTATAGGAGAAAGATTAATCCCTTTTATTTTATCTTCTACTATCTTACTGTTTAAAGGTTCTACGGTAACTGAAACAGAGAGAGACTCAGAGTCGGAACCTTTAAAGCGTATAGGTTCTTCAACTTTTACATATTTTTCTATCATATCTGCTACAGAAATAATTTTTAAAAAACTTTTTTTCTCAGGAGTAGGTAATGTTTTTTCGATGATTAGTTTCTGTTTATCGAGATCATACTTTATTTTTTTTACATAATGTAATTTTTCACCATACGGGTTACATTCTGATGTACTTCTTGTAATAACTCTACAATCGACAATAGACTTTGCTACAAGTGTTTGAACAAACAAAAGTGAAACTAAAAAACCAAATAAATATTTGTTAAACATACTTTATGTTAAACCTATAAAAAGTTTAACATCTCCCCTTTTATCTCTTCTTTTTTGACCACTACTGAGTGGATGATTGGTTTAGAAAATAGACCATCTATCATTGCAGGTACCGTGACATTGGTGTTTTCACTTACCCACTTCAGCGCTTCTGTGTCACCTTTGACTTCATGTCCTAAAGACTTGGCAACCGATGGAGAGAACTTTGTCCACTCTGCGGTAGAATAGACCACAGTTTTTAAATCTTTTTCTCTCAAGGTATCATAAGCTCTCATACACGTTGCCGTATGTGGATCCATGATATACCCTTTTTGTGCATACTTACCCACGACTTCTTCACATTCAGCATCATCTGAGAAAGAAGCATCAAAGTCTTCACGTAAAAGGGCTAGTTCATCTGCGCTCAGTTGATACTTTCCGTCTTTTGCCAATGCATCCATGAGTTCTTTTGTACGTGCAGCACCAAATTTGTCAAACATAATACGTTCAACATTCGATGACTTTAAAATATCCATCGCAGGTGACTCTGTTTGTATAAGTTCTCTTGTGGTTAAATCATAAGACCCATTGGTTATCCAGTCTGTCAAAATATTGTTAATATTTGAAGAGATAAGGATTTTTTCTATAGGAAGTCCTGCTTTTTTGGCATAGTATGCACCCAGTGCATTACCAAAGTTTCCAGAAGGTACCACAAGGTAAATCTTTTCACCCATGTTAATCTCATTTTTTCTCACCAATTCCAAATAAGAGTGGATATGGTAAATAATCTGAAAAATAATACGTCCAAAGTTCACTGAATTTGCAGCAGAAAGCTTAATATTTCTCTCTGCAAGTTCTGCTTTAAAATCTTCAGAAGCAAGTAAATCTTTTAGTGTGTTTTGTGTATCATCAAAGTTACCTTCTACACCTATGACTTTAAGATTCTTCGCATCTTCAGTAACCATTTGTAGTCTTTGTACATCTGAAGTACCACCATCCGGGTACAGACAGGCTACCTGCACACCTTCTTGGTTTTTAAATGTCTCTAAGGTTGCAGGTCCGGTGTCACCCGAAGTTGCCGCCATAATAAGATAATGTTCACCTCTTTTTTGCGCCAACTTAGAGAGTACATAACCAAAAGGCTGCAGTGCCATATCTTTAAACGCACGTGTAGGTCCATGGTAGAGTTCTGAGACAAAACAGTCTTCTTCTATCTTCGAAAGTGGTACGGGGTTTGATGGGTCGTCAAAGGCATCATATCTACTTAATGCTGCTTCAAGTACCTCTGTCTCAATGTCTATACCAAACTGTTGTAAAAAGTCTAATGCCAGTGTTTTATAATGGCTAGAGAGATGTCTCTCTAAAAATGCTTCACCTAAGTCAGGTAATTTTTCTGGAACATAAAGTCCACCAAAACTCGCACTTGGGCTAAGTATCGCTTCTGAAAATGGCACAGATGATGGTTTGTGTCCGTCATTCCCCCGTGTCTCTATAAATTGCATCTAAAATCCTATACATATAAATTAGTAAAATTATAGCCAAATAAGCTAAGTTATGTCATGTCTAAATGATGTGTGAGTGTTATTTGTGAAAGTTTAAGTATCTAGTGTCTACATGCTCTACAACTATAGGAGTAGAAGAATGTTTTTTAGGGAAAAGAATGTCAACTATTACAAATAATAGAGGCATATAGAACACTAAAATACTTAAGATAATAGAAGAAGGTTAATTCTCTATTGGTAGTCCGGCTTTCTTCAAGAGATCCATGGACTTTCCGTACCCATCTCGCAATAGGTTTGGCTTTTTCAATACAGTAACTGTATGGAGGAATTATAGCAGTGCAAAACTTAAAGAATGACATTTCTGTGACATTTTAAACACTTTTTTTCTTTTTCTGATGATAAAATGAGACAATATCATCAGCAGACATAGGCTTGGCAAAATAATACCCCTGCCCCATATCACAATGGTAAGATTCTAACAACATTTCCTGTTCTAAAGTTTCTATACCCTCGGCTATCACTTCATATCCCAGACTTTGTGACAGTATGATAATGGCTTTAGAGACTTCAGCATCATGTTGATTATCTGGCAGTTCCATAATAAATGATTTATCAATCTTAATCGTATCAATAGATAAGCTTTTTAAATAGCTCATAGAAGAATACCCTGTACCAAAGTCATCAATAGAGATACGACAACCTAAACTTCGTAAGTCATCTAATATAGTCAACTTTTCAGTGCTATACTCCATAATATAGCGTTCTGTTAATTCTAATTCAATATGCTGTGCATCTATTTGTGTATTTTCTATAATCTTCTTAAACTGCTTAAATGCATTAGGCTGACGTAATTGTACACTTGAAATATTGATTGCCAGCAGGTTAATATCAATGCCTTGTTTCTGCCATGCTACATAGGCTTTACATGCCACTTCAAAAATATAATACCCAAGTTCTACAATAAGCCCTGTATCTTCAGCTACAGCAATAAACTCTTCAGGAGAAACAGCCCCTAAGGTTTTATTATTCCATCTCACCAGTGCTTCTACACCTGTAATATCACCTGTTGCCAATAGATATTGTGGTTGATAATACACAGTGAACTCTTTTTTCTTTAGAGTATGCACCAATTCTTGCTCTAGTTCTAGTCTTCTTTGTATGTCTATAGAGAGTTGCTCTGTATAAAATGCATACGTATCTCTTCCTTTATCTTTTGCATGATACATCGCCGAATCTGCATGTTTCAGTAATGTATTTTTATCTTGTCCATCTTGAGGATATTTTGCAATACCTATACTTCCAGTTGTATTAAGGTTATATTCTCTAATACGTATAGGAGTACGTATGGCAGAGGCAATCTCTTTTACCAATTTCTCTATTTTATGAATATCCTTTTTTCTTTCAATAATCGCAACAAACTCATCTCCACCAATACGCGCAAGCATATTTTTTTCACCCAAAACCTTACAAATACGCTGTGCCAATGTAATCAACATGGCATCCCCAACATCATGCCCTAAAGTGTCATTGATTACTTTAAATCTATCAAGATCAATAAACAACAACATAAAAGCTTTTCTTTCTTTTTTAGGTTTATCAATAAGCACACTCATATATTGTTCAAATTTTGTACGGTTAGGTAAATTTGTCAATGTATCATGATACGCTAAGTGATACACTTCTTTTCTATTACGCAATACTTTTAGATAGGTTGAAATAAGTAAAATTAAAATAAAAAATGCAAAAATAAAAAAAATAAACCCAATGATTTCTTCTTGTTTGTTATTTTTTAAATATTCATATTCCAAATGAGACTCTAAAGCATCTATAGTCTCTTTCAATGTTGACGTATGATGTTTTTTTAAAATCGTTTGCATCGAATGCACATCAAGTAAAAATTGTTTGACATGTCTTGCAAAATAATCAACGTTTTCATCTCGATTTTGATACTGAAGTAATTCTTTTAATTCTTTATCGATATGCACTAAGTCGATATCCGTATCAAGAAAAACTTGTCTGATATGAAATAAAATATCTGACAATAAACGTTCAAGTTCTATAGTCATATGATTTGAATTTTTAATTTGTTTATTTAATTCATTAAGATAATAGACTGCACCAGTAATACGTGCATTAAAGGTTTTAAAATCTTCCACCAATTCAATTTTTTGATTGTACTTTTTAACAATCTCATCGACTACGCTACTTACTTTCCTGCCAAATAATTGTGTCAGTGGATTGTTTTCCAATAATAAAAGTTCTTCTTCAAATTTTTTACTAATACGTGTAATTTCATCATTATCCAAATATCTAAAAGATTGAATAAAAGTATTGTTTAACTGTTCATTATACACACGTAATGTTTCAACATTTTTTTTATATGTATAATAATTTTTAGTATTTGTATCAATTTTTTGTAAATAGAGGAAAAGAAGCGAAAGGATAATTACAAAAAAGATCAGTAATGTCATTACCCCATCAATTTTGTTTTTTAATAACCCCTTAATTTCGAACATTCATATCCTTAACTATCTCAGGTAATTCCCCAGTTAAAGATTGTAAAAAGCTGACAATATCACGTAAATCTTTTCCATGTATACGACGTCCCAGTTGATATTTAAACATAAGATTCACCGCTTCTTTTAAGGAAGTAGCCCTTCCATCATGCATATAAGGTGCCGTAACAGAGACATTACGTAAAGAAGGTACTTTAAAGACATATTTGTCTTCTTCTTTATGTGTAATCTCATATCGACCCAGTTCTTTACTTTTAGGATCTCCATAAATACCAAATCTGTTAAAAAGATTTCCACCAATATTAATACCATTGTGGCAGGAAATACACCCTTTTTCTTTAAATAACTGATATCCTCGAATGGCATTGGCACTTAAGGCATTTTTATCTCCTCGTAAGTATCTATCAAAAGGAGAATTTGGGGTAGTCAGAGTTTTTTCAAATTCACTCAAAACATCTGCTAAATTTTTCTCAGTAATACCATCTGTATAGATATGATTAAATGCTTCCACATACTGTGTATCGTTTTTTAAATCTTTTAATGCATTCTCAATGGTATTGCCCATTTCAACAGGATTGGCAATGGGTTGTAATGCCTGATCTTGTAAATCTTTTGCTCTACCATCCCAAAATTGTCGAAAATTATATACTGCATTAAAAACTGTAGGTACATTAAAGTAACCTAACTGACCATCTATGCCTGGTGTATGACCAAGTATATCTGCACCATTATGTGTAAGATTATGACAGGACATACATGAGAGCGTTTTGTCCTTAGAAAGAATAGTATCTAAGAAAAGTTTTTTACCTAATGCAACTTTCTCAGGATTAACCTTTATATCGGTAGGTAAAGGCACTAATTCTGTAGCAGAGAGTACTATCGCTTGCAATAAAAATATTATTAAAACAAAGTACATTTTTTTCATCTGCTACCTTTCATTTACAATTCTATACAAGTTCCCACGCCAGAGCTTGTCAATATCTCCAAGAGCAATGAGTGTTCAACCCGTCCATCAATGATGTGTGCTTTTTTTACACCACCACGTAAGGCTTCGATACAGGCATCTACCTTAGGTACCATACCACCTTGAATGGTACCATCAGCCTTCAGGGCTTCGGTTTTTTCTATGCTAAGATTTGTAATGAGCTTCATCTCTTTGTTGAGTACACCTGGGGTGTCTGTGAGAAAAAGGACTTTTCTAGCTTCCATAGCTACAGCTATTTTAGAAGCAGCCAAATCAGCGTTGATGTTAAAACCAGGGTGCCCCATGGTAGAACTTCCTGCGATAGGTGCGATGACAGGTATCGCACCATCATCAATGATATTATTAACAATCTCAGGATTGATATGTTCTATATTTCCTGTATAGCCAAAGTTTTCAAAATCTTTTGGCATTCCTTTGAGAAAACCACCATCTTTACCAGATATACCGATGGCTTTAGAACCATGGTTGTCAAGCAAAGAGACTATCTCTTTGTTTATCTGTCCAGAGAGTACCATCTCTGCAACACGCATCACCTCTTTGGTCGTCACACGTTGTCCATCTACAAACTTTGTATCTACGCCTAAACTAGCAAGCAAATCAGTAATGCTTTTGCCTCCGCCATGTACCACGATAGGCTTCATACCCACAAGGTGTAAGAGCACGATGTCTTGTGCAAATTGTTCTTTGAGTGTTTCAGATGTTTGTGCTGAACCCCCATATTTAATCACTATTTTTTCATTTGAAAAACGTTTGATATAGGGGAGTGCATCAAGTAGTGTTTTAACTACTTCTATATTGTCGCGCATAGCTTAAAATCCTTTGGATAATGATAATTTTTTATGATTATAACATTTTTATTTATTTGGCACTACTTTTATCATATAAAAACCTTTGTAGCGTGTGAAACTTT
>Ga0256840_1003946_pt1 | contig 11479 bp, 6 predicted proteins | sample 355202metaG_FD_185969 | JGI IMG/M metagenome (GOLD analysis project Ga0256840, IMG submission 185969) | Hydrothermal vent microbial communities from Mid Atlantic Ridge, Atlantic Ocean - 355-202 | ecosystem: Environmental > Aquatic > Marine > Hydrothermal vents | place: Atlantic Ocean: Mid...
ACAAGCATCTAAAGTTGCTGGAGGAGTTCCAACAGGTTCTGGGTTTACGGTTACTATAACCGTAAAATCATTACCTACACAACCGTTTGTTGGTGTAATGGTATAAGTTACCTCAACAGGTACATTACTTACATTATTAATGGTATCGGTAATATTTGCACTCGCACCACTTGCCGTTACACCTGTAACTGTTCCATTTGTAGCAGAAGTCCATGCAAAAGTAGTTCCTGTTTTACTTACCAAAGTATTTAAATCTACACTTAAACTATCATCACTACACATGCTTAAAGTAGTGTCTGTACCAACAGGTTCATCACCTACGGTTACCACAATATCAAAGTTTTCTCCAACACAACCAGCTACACTTGTAGGCGTTACAGTATATGTTACATCAACTGAAGCACCACTTGTATTGGTAATAGTATCTGTTATGGTATCTGTTGTTCCACTTGCAGTAAATCCAGTTACTGTACCGTTTGCAACTGCTGTCCAACTAAACGTATTGTCATTAGTTGTTAGATTAGTGATATACGAATTCAAATCTAAACTTAAAGCAACATCACTACACGCATTTTCTGGAGTACTTGCAGGTGCTTTTGGTTCTGGATTTACCGTTACTGTTACCGTAAAATTATTTCCTAAACAACTGTTCGCACTTGTTGGCGTAACAGTATATACTACAGTTTGAGCTGCGTTACTAGTGTTTGTTAAATTATCGGTAATAAATCCAGCAGTTGAAGCAGTTAATGTTTCGCCTGTTACATTAGGGTTATCGGTAGCAAGCCAAGAAAAGGTGTTTCCTGTTAAAGTGGTGATTGCTGTACCATCTAAATCAATATTTAAACTTGTAGCATTGTTTGAATTATAACTACAAACCGTTACGTTTGGATCTGTACCAATAGGTTCAACACCTACGTTTATGGTTACTGTAAAATCTTCACCAACACAACCATCTGCACTTGTAGGTGTTACAGTATAAATAACATCTTGATTGGTAGTACCTGTATTGGTTAAAGTCTGAGTAATCATATTGCCTGTTTGTGTGCCTGTGGTTTCACCAGTAACATTTGGATTATCTGTTACTACCCAAGAATACGTATTTCCTGTTAAAGTAGTAATCGTATTTAAGTCTATACTAGCCTCAACATCACTACAAGTTAAGACAGGAGTATCTGTTCCTACAGGTTCTGGATTTACAATAATATCAATGGTAAATTCATCTCCAGCACATCCATTTGCAGAAGTTGCAGTAATATGATACGTTACTGTTTCTGATAATACTGTTGTATTGGTTAAAGTATCTGTAATATTTGCACCTGTTTGTGTAGCGGTTGTAACACCTCCTACATTAGCATTTGCATCAGCATACCATTGGTAGGTATTACCAGACAGCGAAGTATAAGTGTTTAAATCTATTGCTAAAGCAACATTGCTACAAGTAGTTTCGCCTTGTGCTATTTGTACAGGTTCTGGGTTTACGTTTACAGTTACTGTAAAATCATTACCTAAACAGCCATTAGCACTTGTTGGTGTAACGGTATAGGTTACAACTTGCGCTACTAAAGTAGTGTTTGTTAGACTATCTGTAATCATTCCATTTGTTGAAGCTCCTACTGTTTCTCCTTGTACATTAGGATTATCATTGGCAACCCAAGAAAAAGTATTTCCTGTTAAAGTGGTGATTGCTGCATCGTCTAAATCAATTGCCAAAGCAACATCACTACATGTGGTGATGTTTGGATCTGTACCTATTGGTTCTACACCAACACTTATAGTTACTGTAAAATCTTCACCAACACAACCATTCGCACTAGTAGGTGTTACGGTATAAACAACATCTTGATTAGTAGTACTTGTATTGGTTAATGTTTGGGTAATCATATTGCCTGTTTGTGTACCTGTGGTTTCACCAGTAACATCTGGATTATCAGTTACTACCCAAGAATACGTGTTTCCTGTTAAAGTAGTAATAGTATTTAAGTCTATACTAGCCTCAACATCACTACAAGTTAAGACAGGAGTATCTGTACCTACAGGTTCTGGATGAACAGTAACATCAATAGTAAAGGAATCTCCTGTACAATTACCGTTTGTTGTATCAGCTGTTGGTGTAATGGTGTAAGTTACTGTTTGATCTGTTAAACTTACATTGTGTAATGTATCTGTAATAGTTGCAGTTGTACTTGTAGTTAAAGTTTCTCCTGTAACATCAGGATTATCGGTTGAAACCCATTCATACGTATTGTTTGTTAAAGTAGTATAAGTTGTTAAATTTATACTTGTAGTATCATCACTACAAATAATAACTGGTGCTTGTGGTACTTCTACAGGTTTTGGATGTACAATAACATTAAAAGATTTTTCAATTGAAGTACAACTTTGATTATTATTATGGTTAATAATTTTAACTTTTATTTGATGTATTCCTTCATCAAAAGTTAATGGGTTTTCTAAAGGAGTACTATCGTTTCTTATTTGTGTATTTCCAAAAATGTCGGTATATTCATAAATTACTTCTAAATTTGGAGGTGTTTCAATAATATCTGTATTAGCACTTAAAACTATAGTGTTCCATGTACTTGTATCAAAATTTGCTGTATTTGTTGAAATATCTTGTACACACAACTCAAGTATGGCATCATCTACTGTAGGAGTAGTAACACCTACAGAAGAAGGTACTGTTACTTCAGCAATATCTCTTACTTCAAAATTAAAAGTAACTTCGTTAGAATAACAGTAATATATTGCTTCTTCACCAGTACTAGGGTCTATATAAATATTTCCAGTATTTGGATCTATATATGTATTATAAATATTTTTTATTTTTGCTATAAATTTTAAAGAAGGTAAATAAAAAGGAGGTGTTTCTGTTTCGAAATCTGGTAAGGTATATGGCGTTTCTGTTCCGTCATCAGCAACCGTAAATGCTTCAAAAACAACTTCACAATTTGGTAAATCTGTTGGAGACACCAAACTTAAAATCTCATTTTTTATAGAATTATATAAAAATTCTGCTTCGTTTTGTCCTACACCACCAACAATTCTCTCACATTGAACAATATAATTACCACTACTAGGAGTAGTTGCAACCTGAGCAGTAATTGGAGTTAAATCAAATAACAATTCTTTAGGACAAGCAGCAGTGTCACTAACAAGGGTTACCGTTACTTTTACAGTTATAGCTGTTGTAGTGTAAGTGTCTGGCATTGGACTTTGTAATACAATTCCTCCTGTTTGGCTTTCCCATTCAAAATTTAAATCTGTTAAAGGTGTTCCATTTGCAATGTAATCTTCAATTCCTGGAATATACTCACCTGTTGTGCCATCTGTATATCCTCTAATTAAAAAATCTGCTGTATGTAAATTAGAGTTTGTTTCGCATTCATTAATTAACGGTGATGGAATAACTATTGGACTAGCTGTTGTGTCTCCATCTGCAGGATTGAGTACTAGAGGTGCATCACGAATAATAATGTCTTCTGTTACTATATTTTGAGGACAGTGTGCGTGATATGTTATTATAACTTCTGCTTCATTATCATTATTCAATAAGTTATTATCTTTAGCATATTGATAAGCAAAAGATAAATTAACTTCTCCAGATAGTGAATGTTCACTCCAATCAGGATTACTAGGATCATCTTGATTCGCTATAGGAACCATATCTAATGAATCTGCCCAAATATTTTTATTAGCGTCTAGACTTGGGTCAGGGTCTGTATGATTTATAGTGTTACCACCTATAGAAATAGTATAGTAATAACTGGCTATCTCTTCTGGGGACGCATTATTTTCAGGTACTGGAAATACGTTTTCTGGTAGAGGGTTTGTGTCATCATTAGCACAATAAACTTGTGGTGCAGGGTAATTCATTGTAGGTTCACTAATAACCGTAACTGCTACTTGATCTGAAAACACACAATTTACAGCACCAGTTGCCGTTAAAGTACAAGTATAAACATAGGTGTCAGGTGGATTACTTGCATTAGAAATTAAGTAAGTTAAAGGGTCTCCATCGCCATCATCTATAACTGTTGCAGGATTTCCAAAAGATTCTACTGTCCATTCTATAGTATAATTAACATTTGGGTTATTGCTAAAAACATTGGCTTGAAGTAAGTAATCTTCTCCTTCACATAATTTAATTTCTTCAACATCAATAGTTTCTACATTTGGGTCTGGCGCATTGTTTTCTACAATATGCATTCTAACAGGGATAGCCTCAAAAGTAACGTTATTTGTTGCATGGTATGTTACACCACTACAATACTCTACATAAGTAACAACAGCAGTATAGGTTACTGGTATAGGGTCTCCATTGGCATCAAAAGGTAAATCGGTATCTTGAACTGTAAGATCATAACTATTGGTAACTAAAGTACCTGTATTTGTAGTGCTATCCCAGTTTTTATACCAAGCAAAAACAGGTGTTACACCATTTACGCCATCTGGCACAAAACGGTAAGAAACACTATCATGCACAGGAGCTGCTGGATTACTATGAGATGCACTATAAGGGTCTGCTTGATTTAGAATTTGGTATTGTGTTTGGTTGTCTAAACCTGGCACTGCAATTCCTTCTGTACTTCCATTATTTTGAAGACCAAAAGCTTGCCATCCATTTGCCCATGTATCACATAAAGGCTTGTCTCTAATATTAAATTCTATAATATTGGTGGTTTCATAAAATAAAGCTTGGTGCGTAGCATAACCAAAATCTGCTCCACAAGAAAACATTGGCATGTGATGTGTACCCATATTTAAAAAACGTTCATGTTCTATTCCAGAAATTGCCCAAAACATATATGATTCAAAATCTGCATCACTATCTGCAGGGTTTGTATCATGAAATTGTAAAATAGTATCATTGTTTCCAGAGGTTCCATCACCACAATTTGCATTGGGTTCGATTTTTCCCATAGTATGAACTGTCCAGCTAGAATAATTATTTGCATAAGAGGTGTCAAAACTAATCATTCCATTAGAAGATACTACAAATTGAGTTTTTGATTGTCCAAAATAGCAAAATTCTAGATTACTTCCACCAGAGGCTAACTGTTGTGTTGAAGACCATGTATCATCAGATAAATTAGAAATCATTTGTCCAGGAACACCTAATTGTGCAGGAGTAAGTACAGCACCTCCAGAAACTGGCAGGTAACTCTTTTCGTGAAAGGATACTTGTTCCACTCTATAACTGTCTGGGCTACCCAAATTATAAACGTAATTTGCAGTAACAGTCATTGCAGGTGTTCCACAACCTAAAGTAAAACTGGAAACATCAGGCGTAATATTTTGTCCACCAACAGTTAAAATAGGTTTAGGACCAGAAATATCTTGTGAAAAAGAAAAACTTACAGTAAGTATAAAAAATAAGGGTAAAAGTAATTTTTTCATGTGTTTAGTTTTAGTATATTATTAAAAACATGGAACATTCAAGTTATTTATTTTCTTTGAGAATTAACTTTTTAATGGTGAATGATTCCTGTTAAATTATTGTTTTTGTATTGAATTGCGCAATTTAATAAAAAAAATGTTTTTTAGATGCGTTTCAATGGTTAATTTGTATTCATAATGTTCAAATATACAAAGACTTTGTTTTGTACTCATAACAAAATGGGATTTGTAGGGATTTATTGTGTGTGTGTATGGAAATAATTAGTATTTGTTTTGTTATGTATTAAAATTTCCCGTGGATTACGCAGATTTTCGCAGAACTGTGTGGATATTTGCTGTTTATTAGAACACGGATGTTGCGGATGACGCTGATTTACGCTGATTTTTAGCCACGAATTACACTAATTTACACAGATTAATTACAAGTGAAATTTTCACAGAATTTACATACCGCTTAGTGGACTTTGTGCCTTCTTTGTGGACTTATACCTATTCAACATCAAAATACGCTATAAATTATTTATCTTTTCCCGTTTCACTGCACTTAAAATTTAAACCATAGCTATTGCTATGCTTGAAATCTGAAGATTGTAAAACAAAAAAATATTTCAAATTTATTTAGCACATTATTGGTTAAATAAACAATTACAGTAAATATATTAATGATAAAATTTAACGTACATTTGAATCAACGTTAATAAATATAACATTTTTACGACAAAGAATAATAAAACCCTATTTTGATAAAATCAACACCAAAATATATTCCAAAAACAGATAAAATAAAAACGTGGGAATTATCCAGACGGAATTTTATTAAAGGCTCTTTAGCTTTAGCTGCTTTATCACAATTGCAATTATTAGCAAGTTGTACTGCTGATTTTGTAGAAAACACCATTCTCAATAAAGAAGAATATCAACTATTACTAAGTGTTCAAAATATATTATTTCCAAAAGATTCTGTTGGTCCAAGTGCAAAAGAAATCAATGCTCATTTATATTTTATTTGGACATTATCTGATGAAAAGATTCTAAAAAGTGATAAGAAGTATGCCTTAGATGGTATCAGATGGATTCAAGAAACCGCACAAGAAGATTATCAAACTAATTATTTAAAACTATCTAATAAACAACAAAAAGAACTCATAAAAAATGTTTCAGAAAAAAAATGGGGAGAAAATTGGTTGTCTTATATGATGACTTTTATTCTTGAAACTATGGTTTCAGATCCAATTTACGGCTTTAATAAAAACAGAATTGGTGTAAAATGGTTAGCACATCAATATGGTTTACCTAGACCAAATGTAAAGACAAAATATCCAGAAATTTTTAAAACCATCGCCAAAAATGAAGAATGATAAATATGACATCTGTATTGTTGGTAGTGGTGCTGGAGCAGGGCCTGTTATCTATACTTTAGCTAAAGCAGGATATAAAGTACTTGTTTTAGAAAAAGGACCTTGGTTTAAAACAAAAGATTTTACCAAAGACGAAATTGTTGCCGTAAGGCGAAGCGTTTACACACCAAATTTAAAAGACGAACCGCAAGTTTTAGAACAGCAAAACGGAGAAGGTGAATGGGTTGCAAAATCTAATCTAGAAACAGGAAATGATTTTTGGAATGGCAACTGTGTTGGTGGCTCGTCTAATTTTATGAGTGGTTATTTTAGTAGATTAAAACCAAACGATTTTAAATTATTAAGCTCTTATGGTAAAATTGAAGGTGCAAATGTGGTAGATTGGCCAATTTCTTATCAAGATATGGAACCGTATTACACTAAAGTGGAAGAAATTGTAGGTGTTTCAGGAAAAATAATTCCACATCAACAGCAAGAACCACGTTCTACTAAAGATTTTCCGTTTCCTCCGTTGCAAGAAAATATCATTTCAAAATGGATAGATAATGCGTGTAAAAATATTCATATAGCGAGTATTCCGCTACCAAGAGCTATTTTATCTAAGCCAAAAAATAATCGGAATGCTTGTTATTATTCCAATTTTTGTGGCAGTTACGGTTGTGGTTCAGATGCAAAAGGAAGTTCAAGAGCATCGTTAATTAATGACGCCTTACGCACCGGAAATTGTAAAGTGATTGCAAATGCAAAAGTCTATCATTTAGAAACCGATGGTAATAAAAACATCATAAAAGCACATTATTACGATGCAAACGATAAAAAACAAAGTGTAAAAGCCCAATTTTTTGTAGTTGCTGCTCAAGCTATTGAAACTTCTAGACTCTTATTGATGAGTAAAAATAAAGAATTTCCTAACGGATTAGCAAACAATTCAGGTAATGTAGGCAAAAATCTAATTTTTTCGGCAGGAGGTTCTGGTTACGGTCATTTTTATTATAACGATTTATCGGAAAGCGATACCCAAAAATTAAAACAACCAGGTGTTTTTGTAAATAGAACCATCCATCAATGGTATGAAATAAACGATTTATCCAATAAAAAACAAAAAGGAGGAACAATTGATTTTCTTTTTGAACATGCCAATGCTACCAAAAAAGCAATTTCTCAAAAATGGGATTCCCATAATAAACTCCTTTACGGAACTGATTTTAAAAAACAATTAAAATTTTATTTCACTAAACAACGCAGATTAAATTTTGAAGTTTTTAACGATTGGTTACCAACAGATAATTGTTTTGTTACTTTAGATGATAACGTAAAAGATAAATGGAATGATCCTGTAGCTAGAATACGTTTAGGTTATCATAAACACGATTTAGAAATTGGTAAATATCTCGCCAAAAAAGCCGTAAAAGTATTGGAAGAAATGGGAGCAAAAGACATTGATTTTGGTGTGTCTGGAAGTCCACCTTCTAATCTAGTTGCTGGTGGTTGCAGGTTTGGAAATAACCCAAAAATAAGTGTATTAGATAAAAATTGTAAAGCTCACGAAGTTTCTAATTTATACATAACCGATGCAAGCTTTATACCAACAGGTGGTAGTGTTACTTACACATGGACTATCTATGCAAATGCTTTTAGAGTAGCTGATAAAATTTTAGAAAAACTAAAAAAATAATATTTTTTGTAAGGATGTTGATTCTTTATTGTCTAAACCATTGTACAATATAAAAATCAATTTAGTACATGACAAAAATTAACAATCATTTAAAATTTCTTTAATTTAGAGACCTCACAGGTTTTAAAAACCTGTGAGGTCTGAATGCTAAGGTGTTGATTTTTACAAATCTACATATGCTGAAGTGTTTTTTGTCATATATTAAGAAAAATCAATTAAAATCAAAAAACAATGAACCTTACAACAAAATACCAAAATGCAGTAGAAAAACTTAGCAATTTAAAAGATTTACCACTATTATTTATGCGTCTTATCCTTGCAGCAGGATTTTACGGACCAGCAATGATGAAACTTAAAAGTATTGGCGATATTGCCAGCTGGTTTGAAAGTATGGGAATACCTATACCAACCTTAAATGCTTACCTTGCCACAGGAACAGAAACCTTAGGATTTGTTTTATTATTTTTAGGATTAGGAACAAGGTTAATTTCTATTCCTTTAATTATTACCATGATTGTTGCAATTGTAACCGTGCATTTAGGACATGGTTTTGAAGCAGGAAATAACGGATTTGAAATTCCTTTATATTACATCATTATGCTTTTTACATTGCTAATATATGGAAGTGGAAAATTTAGCTTAGATTATTTATTAACTAAAAAAATCAAATATAAACTAAAACATAGCGAATATAAAACACTGATAATCAATTTATAATATAGCGTTTAATCTTTCGTTATCACAATAACAATAATAAAATAATAAAAATTTTAAAAACAAAACAAATGAAAACATCAATCAAAACAATCGCAGCAATTGCAGTATTTAGTATCGCTTTTTTTACCATTCAATCTTTTACAAAAAAGGATAATAAAACAAAAAAACAAGTAATCACAAGTGTTATTAATCATACCAATAACGATAAATGCGGAGCAGGTAAATGTGGTGATGGAAAAGCTAAAAAAGATGAAAAGGCAACCAAAGAATCCGATAAAGAGGCTGATGCTAAGTGCGGAACAGGGAAATGTGGTGATGGGAAAACAACTAATGAAGAAAAAACTGAAAAAACAGAAGATGCTAAATGTGGTACTGGGAAATGTGGTGATGGAAAAACGGACAAGGAAGTAAAAAATGAAAAAAAGAAAGCAGCTGATGCTAAATGTGGAACAGGGAAATGTGGTGGTGGAAAATAAGATATCAAACTGAAAAACAGACAAATAAGTATTTTATTATTTGTCTGTTTTTTAATTTTTATACCTATTCTTTTAAAAATAAAGAGTAGTTTTGTACTATATAAACTAAAAAATATTTATTAAGATGAAAAAACAATTTATTTATGCAATGGTTCTAATGTTAGGATTTTTAACACTACAATCTTGTAAAGACGGAAAAAAAGCGGAAGCTAAAGAAGAAGTTAAGGAAGAAATAGTAGTAAAAGAAGTTAAAAAAGAAGCTCCAAAAATGGATATGGCTGCTAAAGCAAAGGAAAAATTTTCTTCTGTAGATGCTAACAAAGATGGAAAAATTACTGTTGAAGAATTTGCAGAACACGCAAAAAGCGAATTTAAAGAAAAAGACAAAAACGGAAATGGAAAAATAGAAAAAGACGAATGTAAAATGTTTGATGAATTCAACACAAACAAAGATGATTTTCTTTCTGTTGAAGAATTTGTAAAAGGATATGAAGGTAAATTTGCAACAATGGATGCAAATGCTGACAAAGCAGTATCTGCTGATGAGTTTACTAAATTTATGGCTGCTATGATGAAAGGTGGTAAATGTGGTAAAGGTAAATGTGGAGACGGAATGAAGAAAGAAGTTAAAGAAGCAGCTAAAAAAGGAGGAATGAAATGTGGTCCAGGAAAATGTGGTGCTGCAATGAAAGAAGAAGTTAAAAAAGAAGTGAAATAATAATAGAAACATGGTGAGAAGATAATTCTTACTATATTTATGTAATATAAAAACTGCCTTTTCAGGCAGTTTTTTTGAATCTAACACAAAATACAATGAAAACATACAATACACTTATTATTGGAGGTGGAGCAGCAGGAATGTCTTGTGCACTTATTTTAGGCTCAGCCAAATCAAAACCTTTTGCAGAAAACAAAGAAATAGGAATTATTATGCACCAAAAAGCATCTGCTCTAGCAAATGGTGTTTTTAATAATGTCTTAGGTTTAGCAGTTGGAACAACAGGTAAAGAATTACTAGAAAATGGTAAAAACCACTTAGCAACAACCTATCCTCATATCACTCAAATTGAAAAAGAAAAAGTAAAGAAAATTGAACAGAAAGAAGGTGTTATTATAGTAACAACAAACAAAAATTCGTATCAAGCTAACAATGTTGTTGTTGCTGTTGGTCCTTCAAACCTTTTTAAAATTGAAGGGTTAATGGATTTTGTTGAACCTCATCAACAACTACCAAAAGCAAAAGAACGCATTCAGCTAAAAAATAAAAATCACTTGGTTAGTAACGGAATTTACGTTGCAGGTGTTTTAGCAGGTTGGCGCAGTCAGTTTGCAATTGCCGCAGGAAGCGGTGCGCAAGTAGTAACCGATATTTTAACCAAATGGAATAATGGAAATCCTGCTATGGTACACGATAGCCTTTTTTAGTGTATTTTTAGCGTTGAACTTGATAAACATTTTAAAATTTTAGTTTTACTACAAATTTAGTAGAACAATAAAATCAAAATCTAATCAAAATTTTTATTGTAATTGAAATATGATTTTTTGACGGCATTCGAAAGGTAATCGTAAAACTTGAAATGAGAGCATCTTGAAATCTTCTGTTGTTTGAGTTTCGTTAATAGATTTTGATGGCTCTAGTTTGAAATTGCGTTGTTAAATTAACCACAAGGGACACTAAGAAGGCACCAAGTTCACAAAGCTGTTCGGGAAAATTATTCCATATATACAAACATATCTTTAATATTTTTTTTGAACTTGTTGTTTGATTTTAATAATTCACATACAGCTTTGTGTATTCTATGATTAAAAAAAGCACTTTTCTTGTAAGTTATTAACAATTTTTAGGCTGCATATTT
>Ga0256840_1003947_pt1 | contig 11478 bp, 13 predicted proteins | sample 355202metaG_FD_185969 | JGI IMG/M metagenome (GOLD analysis project Ga0256840, IMG submission 185969) | Hydrothermal vent microbial communities from Mid Atlantic Ridge, Atlantic Ocean - 355-202 | ecosystem: Environmental > Aquatic > Marine > Hydrothermal vents | place: Atlantic Ocean: Mid...
GTGCTACCGTCAGGAGTATGTTTTCTGGCTCAGCAGGGCCTTGGCGGTCAAATTGGATACTTTCAGGCCGATACGCTGAGCTGTCCGGGAATAGCTGACTATCCGGTAATGTATTTCAGAGGTTCAACATAATTTCGTTATTCAGCTCGCGGGTAGCCTGTGCATTCTCCGCCCGGGGTAGAGGCGCAGGGAAAACGCTGTTTAAGATGGAAGGGCATACCCGGTTCGGGTTCGACAAAAAGGGCAATTCCGTTTAGCTGGACAGGTTCATCTTTCAGAATATTGGCAAATTCATGGGTAATCGCCCAGAGTACCCGGCTGCGTTCAGTCGGATTGTGAATTCGTGCAGTCAGGGTGATATGAAAGCGATAACAATCAAGAACATAGGGATATCCCCAGCGCTGCAGGTAATGTTTTTCCTTTTCGCTCAGCATGGCGGCCCGACGCCGGGCCTTTTCCAAAGAAGTAAGGGGGGCACGGAACCTGTCAAATTCCCGGACGCATTGATCGGCAAATTTTTGCAGAATAATTGAATATTCACCGGGAACAAGACAGAAAAAATTATCAATACAGGCAATGGTCAGCCGGGGTAATGGAAAACTGCAGTAGCCGGCACAAAAGTCCTCCAACCTTTGCGTAAGCATGGAGATATGCATATCGGTATGCAAACGGAATGGAGCCTTGATGGTGGCATGGGGACCATACCTGGCCGGAGTTTTTGTCAGTTCAATCAGTCGATCCGTGGAAACACCTTTGACCGCCGGTCTGACGACAGCCTGATTGGTTTCCGGGTCACGACCGAACCAGCAACAGAGCTTTTTCCACAGCCGGGAGTCCCGTTCCGGCGCATAATACAGGGCATATCGCATCTATAAATTACTCCGTTTTTACCTAAATTGAGCGTTTAACAAAGTCAGCAGGCGGGTGAACTTCGGCCCGGTGCTTTCCAGGGGATCGCTGTTGTCAAAACGAATCAGGTGGCTTGCCGTGGTATGCATTTCCGCCCGGACGAGCCTTTTTTTAATGGCCGCTTCATCTTCTCTGCCGCGCTGGTGCAACCGTGTCCGCAGGATGTCTGCGGGCAGCGTTACCTCGATAACCGTCACCCGGCCGGGAAAGAGTTTTTCAACGTCCCGGATAACAGTACGGGAAACCGAACAGATACTCAGGCCGTGGTCTTGTATCTGATGATGGCCGATACCATAATGATTGCCGTGGGCCTGCCAGTGACTGAGAAAGAAATTTTGCTGTCGCAGACAGGAAAATGCCCTTGTATCCAAATAGAAATTGTCCTCATTGTTGTCAGGCGGTCGGGTAATATAGCGGCGAACAAAAACAATGTCCGTGTGTTGCACAAGATGTTGTCTGGCGGCCCGCAGCAGGGAATCCTTGCCCGTGCCGCTGGCGCCGACCAGCAGGACTATCATCAAATCTCTCCGTTTATGCACACAGGCATCCCAGCGAGGAGTAGACAATTTCACCCGCCTTGAAGGTGGTCACCACTCTGGGGATGTCCCGGTCATCAACCACAATCAGATCGGCAAGCATGTTTTCTGCGATTTCTCCACGATCCGTCAAGCCGGCGATGCGGGCCGGAGTGGAGCTGACCATGGCCAGGCTGTCGCCAAAATCCATCTGCATATCCTCCCTTAGGACAAAGGCGGCCTGCAGCAGGGAACCGGGGTGGTAATCGGAACAGAGATAATCACAGTGCCCTGCCCTGATCAGATCCCGGGCCGAAATGTTGCCGCCCTGGCTTTTACCGCGCACCACATTGGGCGCGCCCATGCCGGTGCTTATTCCCTGCTCCCGGGCATAGGCGGCAGTGGCCGTGTTGAGGGGAAATTCAGAAATGGTGATTCCCCATTCCCGGTTCAGGTCAATCTTGTCAGGATCGTCGTCATCGTGGGAGAGAAGTACCAGATTGTATTGCCGGCCCAGGTCAAGCAGCTCTGTGATTCGTTTACAGGCCTCCTCCCTGCCGGCCTGTTTGTCCCGGATGATGGCATCTGCCTGTTCTTCGTTCAGATCATAGACTGGCAGGTGAAACCGTTTCCAGGATTCAATGGACTTAAACTGTCCCCGGCCGGGGGTGTGATCCATGATGGAAAACAATTGCATCTTGTCTTCATCCATAAGGGCGCGTATAATCGGAATTGAAGAGAATGAAGTGATTTCATAACGGACATGGATCAGGTTGTCCACTGTCAGATCTGTCCGGTTAATCCGGTGGATCTGCCGGATGATGGAATCTGCCATTCTGGTCCCCCGGCTGGAGACGATGGCCTCGTCATTAAAGGCAATGGCATGGAACATGGTGGTGATACCGCTCATGGCCAGCTTTTTGTCCAGCTCGATCAGGCTGCTTTTTACCGGAAAGGTGGCGCCCGGCCGTGGCTCGATCTCTTTTTCCACCGCATCGGAATGCAGATCCACCAGTCCGGGCAGGATAAGCATGCCGCCCAGGTCCACCGCATCGCTACGGCTGCCATAGGGGACAATCTCAAGGATCAAGCCGCCTCCGAGTACCAGATCGGCCGGTACGACCTGCCCCGCCACCAGGATCCTTTGGGATCGAATAACTTTTTCCTGCATCAGTTTCTCCAGATAAGGGAATATTCTTCATCGGCCACTTTGACCATCCGTTCCCGATCGTGGAATATGGCGATCATGGCAATTCCCTGTTCTTTTAATTTATCCAACAAGCCAAGAACCCGCTCGGCGGATTCTTCATCTAATGAGGCCGTCGGCTCGTCAAGCAGCAGTAGTTTTTTGGGAGCAATGACCCCCCGGGCAATGTTGACCCGTTGCTGCTCTCCGCCGGAAAAGGTCAACGGGGAGACAAAAAACAGCTCTTCCCGTATACCCAGCAGCTTTAACAAATTTGCTGCCTGTTCCCGGGCGGCCTCCTGTTTGACTCCGGCTTCCATCAGGGGCTGGGCCACCACGTCCAGGGCCGTAACTCGGGGCAGAATTTTGAGGAACTGGGTGACAAAACTTATGCTTTTGCGCCGATGCTGCAACATCTCCGAGGCACTGCAGTCGGCCAGATTAACCACATCTTTTCCGTTGTACAGGCGTATGCTGCCCCGGCTCGGGGTATAGGTGCGGTAAATGCTTTTCATGACGGATGATTTGCCGGAACCGCTGGGGCCGGTCAAGGCCAGCAGTTGGCCGGGATATACGCAAAAGTTAACCTCACGGTAGCCGCAGATTTTACGCCCATCCCGGTTATGGAGGATAAACGTCTTGGCGAGGTTGTTAACGGCAAGCCGGGGCATACGGGTTGTATCGGTCGGGGTCATGTGCTTATCAGAGGATTGAGGAAACCAGCAGTTGTGTATACTCATGCTGCGGGTCCTCCAGGATCTGGTCGGTGAGACCGTATTCAACAATGGAACCATTACGCATGACCACGGTGATATCGGTGAGGTGGTTGATAACGCCGAGATCATGGGAAACCACGATCATGGAAAAGCCCATTTCCTGCTGCAGACTTTTGATAAGATCAAGGATGCCAGCCTGCACCGAGACATCCAGGCCGGTGGTCGGTTCGTCAAGGAGCAGGAGTTTGGGTGAACTGGAAAGGGCTTTGGCAATCTGAATGCGTTGCTGCTGTCCCCCGGAAAATGTTTCCGGATAGTCATCAATACGGGTCGTGGGCAGTTCGATTTTATCGAAAAAATGCAGGGAGCGGCTGCGAATTGCTGCAAAATTGCGCTGCCCGGAGCCGATGATTTTTTCGGCAATGTTGCCGCCTGCGGAAAACAGGTAGTTGATGCCGTGCCGCGGGTTCTGGTAGATCATGGACATCATGCCGGCGCGCATGGCCGCTGTTTCAAGCATGTCCAGGGAAAGCAAATCCCTGCACCTGCCGTTTTCGTCCCTGAGGCCGGTAAAAAACGCCTGCCCGGATGTTGCTGCAATATCCCGGTACAGGATCTGTAACAGCGTTGATTTACCGGAACCGGATTCGCCGACAATTCCCAGTACCTCGCCGCGGCCGATGTGCAGGCTCACCCGGTTAACCGCCACCACAGAGCCGCAGTATGGGCAGATGGCGCCACCCTGCTCATCTCCGGTTTTATCCAGGCAGAGACCGCAGGACTCTCCGTAAATTTTGCTGACGTCTTTTATTTCAAGAAGCATTGTTTTTATTTTTTACTCAGTTGTTCGTCACAGAAATCGGTATCACTGCAAAAATAATGGACCCCGTCTTCCAGATGCACTTCATCGAAAAAGACACCGGAGATACCACAGCGCTCACAACGGGTATCACCAAAATTCTCTACCTTGAACGGCCGATCTTCAAAAACAAGTGGCTTGACCCTGGTATGGGGCGGGATGGCGTAAATCCGCTTTTCCCGGCCGGCGCCAAAAAGCAGCAGGGCCGGATTGTTATCCAGTTTGGGAATGTCATATCGGGGAATGGGCGACGGATCCATCACGTAATGATCATTCACCTGTACCGGATAGCGGTTGGAGATGCGTGAGTCACCATAGAGGGCGGTATCTTCATAAAGCAGCATCCAGAGCCGGGAATATTCAAGATGGGCGTGCATGTTTTTCTGCTGTTTGGTATCCGGTTCCACGGTGGTTAATATTTCCGGATAAGGCACCTGCAACACCAGGATCTGATCATCACACAGGGGATGCTCCGGGATGCGGTGCCGGGTCTGGATAATAGAGGCATCCGGCGCGTGCGTCGTGGTTTCGACATTGGTGGTGGCCACGATAAAATCCCGGATATTGACGGCATTAACCGAGCCGTCACAGCCCTGGTCATAGACTTTAAGCGTGTCTGTCTCCAGGATAATACTCAAGGTTATCTGCAGGCCGCCCGTACCCCAGCCACGGGCAACGGGCATCTCCCGGGAGGCAAAGGGAACGATATATCCGGGCAGGGCAACGGCTTTAAGCAGGGCGCGCCGGATTTCTTTCTTGGCGTCTTCGTCAAAAAAAGCAAAGGTGGTTTCAGTCATGATTTTCCTCTGCTGCCTGGAAGACTTTCAGGTCGGCCTGAAAGGTGACATAGTGGGGCAGTTTGAAATGGTTGGTAAAGCCCATGGATTCGATGCCGTCCACGTGGTGGATGATCATTTCCGGACTGGTGGCCGGGCCTCCGGCGCCGATGGAGTAATGGGGCCAGGTAAGGGCAAGATCCAGGATGGACATGGCAATGGCCTTTGTTTCGTTGAAGCCGAAACAGAAGCCAAAACCGGTGGCCAGGCGCAATTTGCCGTCAACCGGATCTTTTTTGAAGCTGCCTACGCTCTCCACCGCCGTGACCCGGATGGTGCCGACCCGTACCGGCTTGCCGGTAAACGGATGGGGGTAGGTTACATCAATCATGCCGATGCGCAGGTCACCAATAGTCGGGTGGACATCACCGTAGCCACGCATGGAGGTGTAGGCAAAGGCGAGCATTGCCCCTGTTTCCCCACGGGCCATCACCTGCATGATGGCTGAACGGGGATAAGGGGGCATCGGGGTGGCGCGGGTGACATCAAAGGGGGTGGTTTCTTCATTGTTCAGCTGCAGAATTTTTCCAGCCTGCCGCAACGGCGCCAGCCCGCTGTCCATCTGTTCGGGAATTCGACCCGCGGCCTGTGCATCCCCGGTTTTTTCCGGGTGATCGGTAAAGAGTTTGACCAGGTAATCACTGGACGGGCCGAGAAGCTGGCCGCCGGGAATATCCTTGAAGGCAGAGGAAATACGGCGGATCACCTTAATATCCTCCGCCCGCAGTATTTCACAATTGCCGATCCGCTGGCAGGTGGAGCGGTGGGCCCGCAAATAAAAAGCAGCCTCAAGCAGATCACATCCTGTTTTCCGGAGGGCCTCCATGGCCAGCTTTTCCGAATAGAGGGCGCCTTCTCCCATGATCCGGTCCAGGGCAAAGAGGTGGTTGCCGTGTTCGGCATCCCGACTGACAAATTTGCCGTTTATCATCTCCTTATACAGTGAACGGGAGGCGCGGATGGCATCGGCTCCTCCTTTGACGGCAACATAACTCATGGGATAATCTCGATGGAGGTAGTTCGGGGAATTCCTGTGATGGCGCCGTCTGCCGTGAGAAAAAAACAATCCACTCCCAGGGGGTAGGCCTTGTTTTTACGGCCTAAAATTTTAATAAAATCAGGTTCAAGGGGCAGGGTTGTCGACAGGGCGCCGTCAATGCCCGGCCCCTGCAGAATTACCCGGGTATGGAGATCTGCTGCCGGGGCAATGTGAAAAAACAGGGTTGCGGAATGATCGGGATTCACCTGGCTGCCGGTTTTTGCCTGTTTGAGTATTTCCCCGTCCGACCCGCTGATAAAGAGGTAATCCGCCTCTTGTGGAGAGGCCGCCGAAGAGCCGCTGATGGCCCGAATCCGGGTCTGGTCGATTTCAGCGCTGAAAAAACTGCTCACTTCGGAGTACAGAAGGCAATAGGCCATGGTGATTAACGGATTTTCAAGTATATCAGCCAGCTTTCCGGGGCTTCCGGGATGGGAGATGGCATGCAGGCAGACTCGGAAATTTTGCCGGTTTATCTGTTGCATTGTATTGTGCTGCATGGCGATCAACTCCCTGCCATCTGGTCAAATTTCACTTTGGTATCCGCGGTGCGACTGCCATCTTGCTGTTGCTTGCGAACACGCTCCACAGCTGTTTTTAATAGTAGAGCGTGGATTTCTTTATGATAAAGTCCGGCGGCCCAGGCGCCATCCACAGTGGCAATGTCGAGGGCAAGTTCAGCATTGTCATCCATGACCATGGCCCAACCGTTTTTCCCCGCGACCTCGACAACCGCTGCTGTTGCCAGCATCTCGCCACCGTAAAAACTGTTACCGCTAATGGGATCATGTACCGGCACCAGCAGGGTCTGGCTGGTGGGGTGCTGCAGGGGCCGCACCTCGGTTTCCGTTCGTATCATGGTTGCAAGGGCATGCACTTCTTTGTCATCGGCATGTTGCAGGATATCGTTGAGGTCTTCTCTTGAAAGTGAAGTATGTTCATTCATGGTCAGATAAATTTTTTACGGATAATGGCGCTGCACTTGTCGATCAGCCAGACCGCAATAACAATAATAATGATAATGGTTGTGACATCGCCGTTTTCAAAAGCCCGTACCTTATCAAACAGATAGAATCCAATACCGCCGGCGCCGACAAAGCCGAGAATAGATGCGGAACGGACATCGGATTCAAATCTGTACAGGGTCATGGAGATAAAATGGGGCATGGTTTGCGGCACCACCGCAAAACTGATGATTTTGAGAAAGCCGGCGCCGGTGGCGCTGAGCGCCTCGACCGGTCCCGGGTCAATGGCCTCATTACCCTCGGCCAGCAGCTTGGAGAGAACACCTGAGGTGTGTACGGCAAGCGCGAGAATGCCGGCCATCGGCCCCAGGCCGACGGCGGAGACAAAGAGCAGGGCCCAGACAATCTCGTTGATGGAACGAAAAACGTTGGCAACCAGTACTGTTCCGTAATAAATCCCGCCCCGGATTATTTTGACCGTCATGCCGGCGCCGGGAAAGAGGATCAGCATGATGTTGCGGGAAGCGCACAGCGACATGGGCACGGCCAGCAGCACAGAGAGTACCAGGGCGCAGAAGGCCATCTCAACGGTTTCCAGCATGGCCAGGCCGTATACTCTGATATCGTGAGGGTTCAAGGTCGGGGTGAAGAAACTGGAACCGGCTATATCGGGGTTTCCGGCCAGATAATCGCGCATGGATCCTATCCCGGACCAGAGAGATGAAAAACTCATCTCCGTATTGTGCCAACTAGTGATGAAAAGGACGGCAAACAGAATCACCAGGGAGATGATTTTCGGCCGAAAAGGGGAGGTCGTTTTTTGCAGGAGCCTGATTTTATCAGGCTTGACGGTTTGCTGAACCGGTATTGCAGACATGTCGGGGGGGGGCTCCAGCGCAAGCGTGTTCCCTAGCATGAAATGGTCGGGAACACGCTATGCAAAATGGTTAGTCCGGATATTTGGTGTTTTCATGCGTGATGGACTCGTAAAAGCTCTGATTACTCGTAATCCCGTCATTCCCGCGAAGGCGGGAACCCATAACTCATTGCAAATACTGGATTCCCGCCTTCGCGGGAATGACGGAGCAAATGGCTTTTTACGAGGCCTTCATGCGTCGAAGTCCGCGCTTATCTGCGGCAGATCGCTTGTAAAATATCCTCTGGTCAGGTTAGTTCTTCTTTTGCAACTGCTTTTTTAAAGCGATAAGTTTGCGCACCCCGTCGTACATGGCATCATTGCCGGGGATGTAGCCGGAAATTTTCAGCTTCTCCAGACCATCTTTGTCTTTGAAGGAGACAAAGGCATCTTTGATCGCGGTTTTAAGCGATACGGGCAGATCCTTGCGAACAGCAATGGGAGAGGCAGGAATCAACTTGGATTTCCAGATAATATTGAAATCTCCTTTTTGCCACTGCCTGCCGAGTCCACGGTCAAAATCCAGGTTATTGGTAGAGGCGCCGTCCACCTTGCCCGATTTCACCGCCAGGATAGACGCCTCGTGACTGCCGGAGTAGATAACCTTGGAAAAATATTTCTGTGGATCAATTCCCTGTTCGCTGAAATAGACGGTGGGCACCAGGGTGCCGGAGGTGGAGTTGGGATCGGTAAAGGCCCAGGTCCTGCCCTTAAGCGAGGCCAGATCTTTTAAGCCGCTGCCCTTTTTGGTGATGATATAGCCGTAATAGCCGGCAGTGCCGTCCTGGCCGACTTCAATGGCCACGGCCTCGGCGCCGGAGCGTTTGGCGGCCTCGCAATAGGATTTAGGTCCGAAGTAGGCAACATCCACATGCTTGTGCTGCATGGCGACGATAACCCCGGCATAGTCACCGGCAACCTGGAAATTTACCTTGATTCCCAGTTGTTTCTGTAGATGATTGACCAGTGGTCCGAAGGAATCACTCATGTTACGGGACGAGGCCACCGGGATGACCCCGAAAGTGATTTCAGTCGGCCAGTCCTTGTGACCTGCGGCCACGGACAGGGAACAATTGACACCAATCATGGCGCCCATAACCAGCAGCGCAATTAACATCTTTTTCATAGCTTTACTCCTTGTTTTTACCTAAATTGAGCGATTCAGGTTTTATCATTTTTCACCTGTCCGGCCGGACAGGCGTTACCTTGCATCCATGCGGATTAACCAGCCATCGCGGTTGCCGGGAGATTAACGGGCGGACGGCATTGTGTGACTGCCTGATCCCCGGCGGGGGTAGCGATCTTGTTGTAAATTCGTTCGAGCTCTTTTTCGCCCAGCATTGCCGGAGAGCCGTCAAAGACGATGCCGCCTTCGGCAATGCCCAGTATGCGACCGCAGTATTCCCTGGCAAAATCCAGGTGGTGGAGATTGGCAATAATGGTGACCCCGTACTTGTGATTGATTTCACGGAGAATGTCCATGACCTGTCCGGCGCTTTTGGGATCAAGGGCCGCTACCGGCTCATCGGCAAGCAGAATATCCGGTTGCTGGGCCAGGGCCCGGGCAATGGCAACCCGCTGCCGTTGACCGCCGGAAAGAGCATCACTGCGTTGCAGGGCATAATCTTCCAGGTCGACAATATGCATGTATTCATAGGCCCTGGCCAGTTCCTCACGGCTGTACCATTTTAAAAGCGCCCGCAACAGCGACATATTTCCCAGCATACCGCTCATGACATTGTGCAGCACACTCAGCCGGTTGACCAGGTTGTATCCCTGAAAGATAAAACCGATGCGGGTGCGTAATTTTCGCAGGTGTTTTTTGGAAATACCCGGCAGCGCATATTCCATAACCCGGTAGTCCCCTTCCAAAATGGAAATGGAGCCGATCAGGGACATGAGCAGGGTTGATTTTCCCGCCCCGGACAGGCCGATAATGCCGACAAACTCCCCTTTGCTTATGTCGAGGTTCAATTCCGACAGGACCGGCGTACTGCCATAACCCAGCGACACATCGTACAAATTGATCATCTGTTTTATCCTGACTTCGAAAAAAAGCCGAACCCCCAATGGGTCCGGCTTAGATAGAAAGAGAAATGGGCTCCTGGCAAAGAGTTCATCTCTGCTACGGTCGGCAGAATAGCCGAACAATATTAGGGAGGGGTTAAATAACGGTTAGAACTTTGTCATGTTTGATGCCTGTCTGCGGCCTCGTATCCGGGGGGCAAGATGAAAAGCGCTGGGACTGGATTGATGCGAAAACATACTGATGAATGCAGCCAAATGATTTTATAATCTTTTGTTAACCGTTTTATAACGGGAGCGGGGTAAAAGGGAGGCAACGGTTCGGCAGGAAATTACTGCCCGACAAACAGAACATGGACAGCCCAAGGACGATAGATGAAGAAATTACTCTGTATTATTGTGGATGGTTTAAGGAGTGAAACTCTCGCCTGTGCGCATGCAGGCTTTCTGGAGAATATCTCCCGCCGGGGCGTTGTCTGCCGGGATGTGATCTGCGGTTCACCGCAAACCTCCCTTGCCGCCCTTTATACTGTTTTGACCTCATTATGGCCGCATCAACATGGCGTGACGGACAATAAAGGCCCGGACCGGGACACGCCCATGGAACTGTCCCTGGCATCCCTGTGCCGTTATCATCAACGAACCATTTCTTTATTGTTCAGTCGGGACACTATTGCCCGCTTGATACCTCCCAGGATGTTGGATAACGGGTTATTTATCAATTCCCAGGGGGTACGCAATGTTGATAAACGTCTCATTTGGGCAGCCGGAGAACATCTGCAGACGGAAAAACCCGATTGCTGTTTTCTTTATTTAGATGGCGTTGATATTGCGACAAATCATTTTGGATTTCTTTCCGAATGTTCCTTTGAGGCCATTGAGACTGTGGACAGAGGTATTGCCCACATCTTTGAGCAGATACGTAAAGTCGGCCTTGAGAACGAGTATGTGCTCATGGTGCTGGGCGGTCAAGGCGGATGGAAGTATTCCAGCAAAAACAATAAGGCACATAACAGCAGGATTCCCATGTTTATTCTGGGCCCTGATATTGCTGAAGGTATGGATATCGATATGGGGCCGAGTCTTCCTGATCTTGCGCCGACCATGGCCCATATTCTCGGCATTCCTCTGCATCCTGACTGGCAGGGACGGGTTTTGCCGGAAATCTTTGCGAGAAATGCACCTTCGGAACGTACCCAATCCCCTCCCTGTCCCCTGGGACTTGTTGGACAGGAAAACATACGACCGGCCGCCTGAATGCTGTTTCTTCTAAGTATATTTTCAGAAATATCTATGACCTGAATTGAGCTATTTTTTTACTGGTTCACCACGCCCATGGCGTGGTGCAACGAGGACGACATTGTAGGTCTGCTTGAGTGGAACGAAAGCGGACAAATAGCAGCAGCCACTACTTTTGTCTGGTTTCCTGGAGCTCAACCAGACCTACATTTTATACGATTTATTGGGTTGCGGGCATTGAGCCCACCTTGGGTAAAAAAATGGCTGAAAAAA
>Ga0256840_1003948_pt1 | contig 11476 bp, 7 predicted proteins | sample 355202metaG_FD_185969 | JGI IMG/M metagenome (GOLD analysis project Ga0256840, IMG submission 185969) | Hydrothermal vent microbial communities from Mid Atlantic Ridge, Atlantic Ocean - 355-202 | ecosystem: Environmental > Aquatic > Marine > Hydrothermal vents | place: Atlantic Ocean: Mid...
ATTTAACTAAAACTTCGGGTAAAAGTAATTCTAAAATTGGTAATAAATCAATACTTGACATCTGCTTTTTTTTAAGAAACAAATATCAAACTATTTTTAAAACTCCACAAGTTTTGTACTTGATCCTCTTATTTTTTGATTTACTTATTCATTAATATGAGATTACTTCTCCGAAACTTCAGGGTCCCTCCTCCGCAATGATGTGTATTTAATTAAAAAACTCAAATTGGTATAACTCCTAAATCAACCTCTATAATCTTTGTGCTTTTCCTTTGCGTTTTTTTCTTTGCGAACTTTGCGTGAAACAAACCAAAAAAAACTCTTAATTTCCTGTTAATAACTATTCAAATAACTAGTAAAACAAAACGTCAAAATTCTTAAATTAGCAGTTCGTAGTAATTACGCTTAACACCTTTATTTTATGGCAGAACAAACCAAATATACCGAAGATAATATACGCTCCTTAGACTGGAAAGAACACATACGAATGCGTCCAGGAATGTATATTGGTAAATTAGGTGATGGCTCTGCTCCTGATGATGGAATATATATTTTAATAAAAGAAGTATTAGACAATTCCATTGACGAGTATGTAATGGGCGCAGGTAAAACCATTGAAATTGCTGTTAGAGATAAAACGATTACAATCCGAGATTATGGTCGTGGTATTCCGCTAGGTAAAGTAGTAGATGTAGTTTCTAAAATGAATACAGGTGGAAAATACGATTCCAAAGCCTTTAAAAAATCCGTTGGTCTAAATGGTGTTGGTACCAAAGCAGTAAATGCACTATCAATCCATTTCAAAGTACAATCCATACGTGATGACAAAACTAAAATTGCAGAATTTGAACGTGGTGAATTAACTTTGGATAGTAAAATAGAAAAATCATCACAACGCAAAGGAACAAGAGTCTCTTTTACACCAGATGATACCATATTTGGTAAATTCAAATACCGAAACGAGTATATCATTAAAATGATAAAAAATTATGTGTACTTAAACACAGGGTTAACCATCATTTTTAATGGCGAAAAATATTTTTCAGAAAACGGTCTAAAAGATTTATTGGATGAGAATATTGCGGAGGAATCCAAACTTTTTCCAATCATCCATTTGCTAGAAGAAGATATAGAAATTGCCATAACTTACAGTAAAGCCCAATATAACGAGGAGTACCACTCCTTTGTAAACGGACAACATACCACACAAGGTGGAACACACCAAAATGCGTATCGCGAATCTATTGTAAAAACAATACGTGATTTTTTCGGAAAAACTTACGATGCCTCGGATATAAGAAAATCCATTGTTGCAGCCATCAGCATCAAAGTAATGGAACCCGTTTTTGAATCGCAAACAAAAACGAAGTTAGGTTCTACTGAAATGGGAGGTGGTTTACCAACGGTACGAACCTTTATTAATGATTTTGTAAAACGAAGATTTGATAATTATTTGCATAAAAATCCAGATGCGGCAAGTAAAATTCAACAAAAAATATTACAAGCAGAGCGAGAACGTAAAGATTTATCAGGAATACGAAAATTAGCTAGAGATAGAGCAAAAAAAGCCAATTTACACAACAAAAAATTACGCGATTGTAGAGTACATCTTGGCGATTTAAAAAAAGAAAATCATTTAGATACAACCTTGTTTATAACGGAGGGAGATTCGGCAAGTGGCTCCATTACAAAATCACGAAACGTAAACACGCAAGCTGTATTTAGTTTAAAAGGGAAACCATTAAACTCCTACGGGCTGAGTAAAAAAATAGTGTATGAAAATGAGGAATTCAATTTATTGCAAGCTGCTTTAAATATTGAAGATGGTATAGAAAACTTACGATATAACAACATTGTAATTGCAACGGATGCCGATGTGGATGGAATGCATATTAGATTGTTATTAATAACATTTTTTCTACAATTTTTTCCAGAAGTAATAAAAGACGGGCATTTATATATCTTAGAAACACCACTATTTAGAGTAAGAGATAAAAAAACAACACATTATTGCTATTCCGAAGAAGAAAAAAGAGATGCAATTAAATCATTACGTGGTAAACCAGAAATAACTCGATTTAAAGGACTTGGAGAGATATCGCCAAACGAATTTGTACATTTTATAGGCAAAGACATGCGTTTAGATCCAATAATGCTAGATAAAGAGAAGCCAATAAATGAAATGTTAGAATTTTATATGGGAAAAAACACACCAGATAGACAAAAGTTTATTATCGAGAATTTGAAAGTAGAAGTGGATTTGGTGGAGGAAAGTTAAATTATTAAAAGTTTACTATGAACATACAATTAGAAAAATACAAACTGATGGAATGGTTAATTAATATTAATGATGTTTCCATATTAAATAAATTAAAACAACTCAAAGAAACCGTTTCCGAAAAAGAAACAATAACAGAGATAGAACAAACGCTTATAGATGCTGGAATAAAAGATTATGAAATTGGCGATACTTATTCTCACAAACAAGTAATGAATGAATTAAAAGAGAAATACGGTATTTAATTATGGAAGTTATTTGGACAAAATTAGCCAAAATAACTTATTTTGAAATTATCGAAAATTTAAGTACTTATTGGTCTAAAAAAGAAATTATAAATTTTAAAGATTTAACAAATAGTTTTATCTCAAATATTGAAACAGGAATAATAAAACATCAAATAGTAACGCGTAATAATATTAGAAAATGCATCATTCATAAAAATGTTACTTTATTTTACAAAGAAGATATTAAAAACAAAAAAATAATTTTAATAACTTTTTTTAACAACAGAATGAGCCCAAAAATCTTAATTAAGTTACTGAAATAACCAATGCAAGAAGACAACGAAAACATAGAAAACGAAGGATTAAATAATTCCGAAGAAAATCAAAATCAAGAATTTGATAATCCAACCGAACCAGAAGAAACTATAACTAAGGTTACAGGAATGTATCGTGAATGGTTTTTAGATTATGCCAGTTACGTAATATTAGAACGAGCAGTACCAGCAATAGATGATGGTTTTAAGCCCGTACAACGTCGTATAATGCAATCTATGAAAGATTTGGATGATGGACGTTACAACAAGGTAGCAAACTTGGTTGGGCATACCATGCAGTATCATCCACATGGTGATGCTAGTATTGGCGATGCTATGGTACAACTCGGTCAAAAAGAATTATTGATTGATATGCAAGGGAACTGGGGAAATATTCTTACTGGTGACCGTGCTGCTGCTTCGCGTTATATTGAGGCTCGTTTGTCTAAATTTGCTCTAGAAGTAGTATTTAATCCAAAAACTACGGAATGGCAACAGACTTATGATGGGCGTAGAAAAGAACCTGTTGATTTGCCTGTAAAATTCCCTTTGCTACTTGCACAAGGTGCTGAAGGTATTGCGGTTGGTTTATCCACCAAAATTATGCCGCACAATTTTAACGAACTGATTGATGCTTCTATTAAATACTTACAAGGCAAGCGCTTTACTTTAATTCCTGATTTTTTAACAGGCGGTATTGCAGATGTTACTAATTATAACGATGGTTTACGTGGTGGTAAAATTAGAGCTCGTGCCAGAATTAATCAACGTGATAAAAACACGCTAGTTATCACAGAGTTACCGTTTAGCAACACAACAAATACTTTAATCAATTCTATTCTAAAAGCAAACGAAAAAGGAAAGATTAAAATTAAAAAAATTGAAGATAATACTGCTGCCGAAGTAGAAATATTGGTGCATTTACCAAATGGTATTTCGCCAGATAAAACGATTGATGCTTTGTACTCGTTTACAAATTGTGAAACTTCTATCTCTCCATTATCTTGTATTATTGAGGATAATAAACCTATTTTTATTGGTGTTGTAGAGATGCTAAAACGCTCTACTGACCATACGGTTGATTTGAGTAGAATGGAATTAGAAATTCAGTTGAACGAACTGGAAGAGCAATGGCATTTTGCTTCCTTAGAACGTATTTTTATTGAAAACCGTATCTATAGAGATATTGAAGAGGAAGAAACTTGGAAAGGTGTTATAAAAGCTATTGACACTGGTTTAAAGCCACATATAAAACATTTAAAACGTGCTGTTACCGAAGAGGATATTGTACGTTTAACCGAAATACGGATTAAGAAAATATCAAAATTTGATATTGACAAAGCAAAGCAACATATTGAGGCTTTGGAAGATAAGATTGCTGCAGTAAAGCATCACTTAGCCAATCTAGTAGATTATGTTATTGAATATTTTAAAAATCTAAAAGCAAAATACGGCAAAGGCAGAGAGCGTAAAACTGAAATTAGAACTTTTGAAGATATTGTTGCTACTAAAGTAGTAATGCGTAATGCTAAAATTTATATAAACCGTGAAGAAGGTTTTATTGGCACATCGCTACGTAAGGATGAATTTCTTGGCGATTGCTCGGATATTGACGATGTTATTATTTTCCGTAGCGATGGTAAAATGATGATTACCAAAGTTGCTTCCAAAACTTTTGTTGGTAAAGGTGTTATCCATGCTGCCATATTTAAAAAGAGTGATAAGCGTACTATTTACAACATGATTTACAGAGACGGTAAGGCTGGTAAAACTTTTATGAAGCGTTTCTTTGTTTCTGGCGTTTCGCGTGATAAAGAGTACGATTTAACTGCTGGCAATAAAGGTTCTAAAGTATTGTATTTTACTGCAAACCCTAATGGTCAAGCCGAAATTGTTACACTATACTTAAGAGCTTTATCTAGTATTAAAAAACTGAAATGGGATATTGATTTTTCTGATTTGGGCATAAAAGGTCGTGGTAGCCGCGGTAATACGGTTACTAAATTTATGGTTAAGAAAATTGAGTTTAAAGAAGAGGGTAAATCAACGCTTAAACCTCGTAAAATTTGGTTTGATGAAATTGTACAACGTTTAAACGTGGATAATAGAGGTGATTTATTAGGTGAATTTACTTCGGAAGACCGCTTACTTATCATTAACCAAAAAGGTATGGTTAAAACGATTACGCCAGACTTATCTACACACTTTGATAGTGATATGATTGTTTTAGAAAAATGGATACCAAACAAGCCTATTTCTGCCATTCATTTTGATGGTGATAAGTTACGCTATTATGTAAAGCGTTTTATTATTGAAAATCCTAATAAAGATGAAGTTATTATTAGTAGTCACGAGAAATCCTTTTTAGAAATCATTTCTACAGACTACAGACCTATGGCAGAAATTGTTTATTCCAAACGCAGCCTAGAAAAACAAAATATCAACTTTGAAGAGTTTATTTCGGTAAAAGGCATTAAAGCGATTGGTAATCAGTTAACTGATGCTAAAATAAAACAAGTTAATTTACTAGAACCACTACCCCATATTGAACCTGAAGTTGAAGACATTGAAGTTACTGATGAAGAACTTGTTGATTCTAATAAGGAACAAAATTCTACTACAACTTCTAGTAATTCTAAGTCTGAAAATGGTAACGATGATTCTAATGAAGATGATGGACAGATTTCGTTGTTTTAGTTTTTATTTTTTTAATAATTTTTTTTCGGTTTTAACCCATTATTATTTTAGCTACTGTAAAAATAGTCAACATTAATATTCCTAAAATATTTTTATCTTCCTAAAAATATGTTAACAAAAAAAATTATACCAAAAATTTTGACTCTTCCCCAATTCAATAATATTATTTATCTATTAAATTAAGTATCGGTATTTTACTATAAACCTGAGTTCTACTAATAATTCGTTTACAGTTTAGATTATGAGAAAAATAATCAAACCCGAAGGGAAAACAAATATAAAAGCAATCTTTTTTGAATAATTTTTAAGAAATAACAGGTTATACCTTAAGAATTATTCTTCAAATCTCACCATTTCTTCATTTTCTGTAAATAGAAGTCTTAGTCGAACTCAGGTTATAAATATAAAATATAGCATTTATTAAGTCTAAAAAATACCTACAAGTAGGTATTTTTTAGACTTTTACAAACATTTAGCATGAATTATTTTGTAATTCTTTTTTTTATCTATAACTTTGAAATAGAAGCGATGATAAAAATATCAATGCTCTATAAATTATATTATTAATCACTTTTAGCCTTAGGCCAAAACTTAAACTTTTTATTATGAAAAAATTAAAAATTTTTACAATTATTTTATTATTAACAACATTTGCAACCTTTTCTCAAACTAAATATTTTTATGGGTACAGTAGCAATGCACATAGTAATTATAATATTACTCATTTTGGAAATATTTCTTTAGGAGAAACAGTAACTTCTGATGGTATTTTTTTATTAACCTTATACAAGGAAGGGAATGTAGGCCTAAGACTTAAAAATGCTGGTGGAAAAATAGAATTTGGTAGGTCTAAATGTAATGGTTGTTTTGCTACTAATGCTAAAATAGGAGATGCAGTTCTCCGAAATTTAGGGAATTCACATAACATAATTTTGAGTATGCCTGATGATGAAAATAATGGTTCATCAAGAGTTACTATTTCAGATAATTTAAATAAAAATAATTTCATTGTTTTCAATAATGGTAAAGTAACTATTGGCACTGAAAGGTATGATAATGACGATTATAAATTATATGTGATAGATGGTATTAAAACGGAAAAAATAAAAGTTGAAGTTGCTGCAGCAAACAACTGGGCAGACTATGTCTTTAAAAAAGACTACAAGTTAATGTCTTTAGGTGATCTAGAAAATTATATTAACAAGCACAAACATTTACCAGAAATACCTACAACTGAAGAAGTATTAGATAATGGTATTGAATTAAAAGAAATGAATATTTTATTACTTAAAAAAGTTGAAGAGCTTACTTTACATTTAATTGAGCAGAATAAAAAAATAGAAAGGCTTACTAAAGATGTTGAACTACTAAAACAATAAATCATGAAAAATATACTGATATTTATTTTATTAACTTCAATGCTTTTCTCAAGAGCTCAAACAAAAACTACTTTTTTTGAAGTCTCTGAGAAACAAAATGTTTATTTTGAAAATCAATTTAAAAACTTTAAATCTAAAAGTAAAGAAGAGCAAAAGACAATAAACAAAGCTTATAAAAAATATATTCGCTGGCATACATTTTGGCATAACAGAATTGATAAAAATGGTTTTTATGATAATTATAAGAAAGAATTATATAAAAACACTAGTGTCTCTAAACTACAAAGTAGAAACACTAATATTGAAAATAATTTTTCAAATGTGGATTGGAATATAATTGGTCCAACTAATTACCCTGGAGGTCTAGATCAAATCGGTCTTATTGGTATGGGTAGAATAACAGCAATTGTTGTTGACCCTAATAACAGAAATCATGTTTATATTGGTGCAATGGCAGGAGGTATTTGGGAAACATATAACCTTAATGGTGCTAATACCAATTGGACTTGTTTAACTAATAATATACCAATAGGTACTGTATCTGATCTTAAAATATCAAATAATACATTATTTGCAACCTCCTCAGACTCTAATGCAATATCTGGTGGGGTAGGAAATTTTGGATTGGGCGTAATAAAGAAAGGATTAAATGAAACAGAATGGACTGTTTCGAATGAAAAATTTTCTTCTGGAAAATTAGCATTTTCTAATAAGAATACAAATATTATTTACGCTATAGGTACAAAAAGAGTCTATAAATCGTATAATTTTGGGGATTCTTGGGTGCAATTATCAAGCCCATTTCCTACCATTGAAGATTCTCATTTTCTTTTATCAGATATTGAAATTAATCCAAATAACGATAATAAAGTAATTATTTCTGGACGTAACTCCAGATGGGTTGGTACAAGCAACCAATATAATACCTTAGTATTTAAAACTGAAGATGGTGGAGATTCTTGGCATAATTTAACGGATGATGTAGAAACATTGATTAATGATGAAATAACCAATATATCAAGTCCTGAAACTTTAGTAAACCTTCAACTACTACATAGTAATGGTGGTCGTGTAAATAATATTTCATTATCCATGCATAAAGGTACAATATATATAGGTTTGAAAACTTTTAATGAAATGAATTACTTTATTAAACTAGATAATAATTGGAATATTCTAACCTTAATAAATACATATGGTTCCAATTCTTTTGGCTATAGAACGGATTCTATGATTCATATATTTAAGGTTTTGGATAATAATACAATTATTGTTGGAGCAAGAAAACTATATTTAATTAAAAATGATATCCATCAAATAAATAGACTTGATCCTAATTATTCAGTTTTGCATCAAGATATTAGAAGTATTGATTATAATAAAGAAACAGGAAGGTTGTTGGTTGGTACAGATGGAGATATTAATGTATCGTATGATTCTAATAATAATTTTAATTTCAATTCATTTTCAAATATTAGTGGGAATTTAAACTTATTTCTTTCTTTTAACATGAGTTATATTAATATTAATGGAAACAGAACTGTAAGAATAGGGAATCAAGATACTGGATATTATAGAAGTGATAATACAGGAAATGGATGGAATGGATGGAATCGTTCAGGCCCTTTTGGAGAAGGCAGAATTTTTGCAGATCATCAAGACCCAAATATTGTTTATTACTTTAGAGGAAGATCTGTAAAAAAGTCCCTTAATGGTGGTAGTAGTACTAATTATACTAATGTTTATATCGGAGATTATGGAATATCTCCTTTTGAAATTAACCCTAATAATAGTAATGAAATAGTATTTGACAATCGTACACATTGGTCTAAATACCACTTATCTATAACTAGAGATAAACTAGCTAGCCATCACGATATTTCTAATGGGAATAACGATTTAAAATTTGGAATAAATTTAGCTGTTAAAATAAGTAAAAGCAATTCTTCAGTCTGCTATTTAGCAAGAAAAACAAATTTACTTTCAGCGGCTGGAATTAATAATAAAATATTTAAGTCCACTAATATTGATGCTAATTATAGCTCTATTGCATTTACAGATATCTCTAACAATTTAAGAAATTTAGATAATCAAATTTTAGATAATGCATATATTACAGATATTGAGGTTGACGATTTTAATGAAAATAATATTTGGATAAGTTTTGGGAATTTAGAAGAAGGGAAAAAAGTATATCACTCTACAAATGGAGGTATAACGTGGGAAAACATTTCTGGGAACCTTCCTAATGTACCTGCAAACGTAATGCAATATGATGCTATCAATAATAATCTTTATTTAGGTACTGATTATGGTGTTTATTTTTATGATAGTAAAAGCCGTTTATGGTCTCGTTACGGTAATAATTTACCAATAGCCGTTATTACTGAATTAGAAATTGACAATGATGTTAAAGAGATAATTGCAAGCACACATGGTAGGAGTGTTTGGGTGTCTAAACTTCAAAATTGTCGTAATTATGTTGTTAACACTAATGAAGTATGGAGTAGAGATCGTAACATTTGTGGTGATTTAATAATTAATTCTGATAAACAATTAACTATATATGGTTCTAATATAAAGGTTAACAATATTATTCTTAAAAAAGGTGCTTCTTTGATTGTAAATGATGGTTCTAATATTATTTCAAACTATTATAATAGTATGAATGAAGACTTTAATACAAATATAATTGTAAATTATAAAGCTGTTTTTAACTTAGAGCATTCCAATATATATAATTTTGATATAGATATTAAATCGAAGGGTGGAATTAACCTAAGTGGTAATAATAACTTGACACATTCTAAAATAAATGTTTATAGTAATGGTATATTTAGGCAATATAGTAATTCAAATATCTCATTAAATGATGAAAGTTCTAAAATAAATTTATTTGAAAATTATATTTTAGAAAATATATCAATATTTCAAAATACATCAAGAATAGATGAAATCGATTTTTCAGGTAATGGAAGTGTTAATGTTTTACATTCAAATACTATCTCAATTCAGAATGAAACTTTAAATAACGGTAAGTATAATTTTGATGCAGATTATCATATACAAACATCAGATTTTAATGTAAACCAAAATGCTACGGTAAATTTAAAGGCAGGCAAGAGTATTCTATTAAATCCCAATACTAATATTAAATCTCGATCTTTTAAAGCTTTTATAGATAGTCCTGATTTAACCATTTATAATAGGCAAGATGATGTTAATGAAGTAACTGATATATTAATTGAAAACTCTAAAGAGAGTTTAGAAACTGATTCTGCTTATGAGATTAAGGTTTTCCCTAATCCTATACAAGATTTGTTAAATATCCAATGTGAAAAAGAATTCCAATGGTATATATATACCTCTACAGGTAATGTTTATTTGAAAGGGCATAATTCAGAAGTAATAAATACTAGTAGTTTTCCAAAAGGGGTTTATCTCTTTAAAGCAATTTTTAATAATGAAAATATTACTTTAAAAAAAATTATGAAAAATTAATATTTTTTTGGCTTAAGCCTTTAATCCTTGTAGGCTATAATAACCTACAAGGGTTAAAGGCTGGAGTCTTTACCTACCTACAATTCTTTTCTATTAAAAAAATCCATCAATTTAGCTACTGCTTTACCTCTATGGCTTATTTTTCCTTTTTGGGCTATTGTCATTTGTGCAAATGATATGGAATATTTTTCTGGTTTAAATATTGGATCGTATCCAAATCCTTTTTCTCCTTGTTTTTTGGTTAGTATTGCTCCTTTACAAACACCATTAAAGAAATATTGCCGTCCGCTTAAATTAAGTGCTATTACGGTTTTAAATTGCGCTTGCCTTTCCGTAATTCCATCTAATTCTGTCAATAGTTTTTGCATGTTTTTTTCGGAATTTGCTTCTTCTCCTGCATAACGTGCGGAGTAAACTCCTGGTTTACCATCTAAATATTCTACTTCTAAACCTGTATCATCTGCAAAACAGTCGTACCCATAGTTTGCTGTAATATAATCTGCTTTTAATTTTGCATTACCTTGCAAGGTTTTTTCTGTTTCTTCTATTTCTTCCGTACATCCTATTTCTTTTAAACTTAATAACTCTATTGATTTTGGCAATAATGCTTGTAGCTCTTCTAGTTTATTTGGGTTGTTTGTTGCAAAGACTATTTTCATTAAAAAGTATGTTTATTTTTTATTAGATTAATTCCAAACGGTATCTTCCAACCATGTTACCGCATCCACCAAATACGGCACATAGGTACAGGAGTCATAATGTTCTAAATCTGTTGCGGATACAAATGTTATCTCCGACCCTGCGTCTATTGATTGTTGGATTAATGCTGCTGATGTATCGTAATTAAATAATTGATCTGCTGTACCATGCACTACATATATTGGTGTTTGTATTGGTCGGACTACGCCATTACTATCGGCTGAATTATATAAGCCTGATATTGGTATTGCTGCCGAAAATAAATCGGTATGATGTTGTGCGTAGAACCATGCTCCTATTGCTCCATCACTATAGCCTGTGATTGCTACTTTAGATGCATCTACTGGTAAATATCGTTTTGCTAAATCTACTATTGCTGTA
>Ga0256840_1003949_pt1 | contig 11475 bp, 9 predicted proteins | sample 355202metaG_FD_185969 | JGI IMG/M metagenome (GOLD analysis project Ga0256840, IMG submission 185969) | Hydrothermal vent microbial communities from Mid Atlantic Ridge, Atlantic Ocean - 355-202 | ecosystem: Environmental > Aquatic > Marine > Hydrothermal vents | place: Atlantic Ocean: Mid...
CCATTATCAATCACTTCCAGCGAATTATCGGCATGCAAGATTACTTGAACTTGAGTGGCATACTCAGCCACAGCCTCATCAATACTGTTATCGATAACCTCTTGTGCCAAATGGTTTGGCCTAGTGGTATCAGTGTACATGCCCGGTCTTTTTTGCACCGGTTCTAAGCCTGTTAAAACCTCTATCGCCGAGGCATCGTATTCATTTGTCATTTTGTTCTTCAATGATAATCATCTATAAAATCGTTACATCAAGATAATACACGCGAAAGAAAACAATAAATAGTAGGCATCTTTAATTTCTGCATTTTAAGGTGGTTCGAAATTAAATTTATCGGGGTATTAACTGTTACCAAGTATTATAAAAATAATGCCGTCTCCCCTCAAAAAACTATATTTTCGCACCATAATAGACCTAAAACCTTTAAACCGCCTCAAATTGGTGCGATGCCGACTTGTGAGTTTTCCGGCGATTATTGCTAAGGCATTAATATATATGACTATTATTGTTTACAATTTAAATGGCAGGAATATTGCTTTTCTCTATGTGAAGTGCGAGATGATTATATAATCATCAATAACGTAAAACCATAGCTTAAAAAATAGGTTACTAGGGTTCCGGTTAGTTAAAAACTAACGTCTGGTCCGAGAGTCACCAACCTTCACAGTGAAGGTTACACGGAGGGATAAAAGCCCGGGAGATTGTTTATATAAACATCTCTCGCACCCAACCCGTCATTAACTGTGGAGTAAACAATATGATTCGTCCTCTTTTACGTACCAGTAGTGCCCTACTACTTATTATCTCTTTTCTTTTTACACCTTTAATAGCAAGTGCTGAAACCAAAGACAAATTTAGTGTCGCTTGGACTATTTACGCGGGTTGGATGCCGTGGGATTATGCTAGTAATGAAGGCATTGTCAAAAAATGGGCCGCTAAATACGATATAGAAATTGATGTGGTTCAAATTAATGATTATGTAGAATCAATTAATCAATATACTGCTGGTCAATTTGATGGTTGCACCATGACCAATATGGATGCACTGACCATTCCTGCTGCAGGCGGTGTTGATTCAACAGCCTTGATCGTAGGCGATTTTTCTAATGGTAATGATGGCATTGTATTAAAAGGTGATGATAAAAAACTAGCTGATATCAAAGGTCAAAATGTTAACTTGGTTGAATTATCTGTTTCCCATTATTTATTAGCCCGTGCACTTGATACTGTTGGCATGACAGAAAAAGATCTAAAAGTGGTTAATACTTCTGATGCGGATTTAGTGGGTGTGTTTGCGACAAACGATGTGACTTCAACCGTGACATGGAATCCACTTTTATCAGAAATCACGGCCATCCCTAATACGTCAAAAGTATTTGATTCATCTGATATCCCAGGCGAAATCATTGACCTTATGGTCGTCAATACACAAACGCTGAATGATAATCCTAAATTTGGTAAAGCATTGGTTGGCGCTTGGTATGAAATCATGGAAGTAATGAATAGTGGTAATGAAGCTGCGCTAACTAGCATGGCAACGGCCTCTGGTACTGATTTAGCAGGTTATCAATCTCAACTTGCTGCAACTAAAATGTTTTATAAGGCAGCAGATGCCGTTGCTTTTGTTGAAAGTGAGCAATTACCTGCAACAATGAAAAGCGTAAGTGAGTTTTCATTTGATCACGGTATTTTAGGTGATGGCGCACAAGACGCCGACTTTATTGGTATGGCTTATCCTAATGGTGTAGTAACAGGCAATAAAGACAATATCAAATTTCGTTTTACCGTTGATTATATGATGATGGCCGCAGAAGGTAAGCTATAAAACTTACCTTTATTTCGTAATTCGAGAAGAATATGAAACGTCTCATTAATCAACATCCTCGCCGTCTTGGTAAAATATTGCTTGGGCTTATTCCTTTTTTATTGATCCTAGGAATATATCTCTTTGCATCAAATGAGCGCCTAGAAATAAACCCCAATGATAAGCTAATGCCCGCATTTAGTACTATGGCTGAATCTATGTATCGCATGGCATTTGAACCGAGTAAACGTTCTGGGGAATACTTGTTTTGGACTGATACATCCTCAAGCCTTAAAAGACTAGGTTTGGGGGTGGCTATCAGTGCTTTCATTAGTCTTGTTATCGGGATCTTTCTCGGCATTATTCCTAAGATCCGTGCGGGTGTTGCGCCACTTGTTACTGCTGTTTCATTGATTCCGCCCCTTGCAATTTTACCGATTTTATTTATTATTTTTGGCCTAGGTGAAGTATCGAAAGTGATGCTAATTGTATTAGGGATCACCCCTTTCCTTATTCGTGACACTCAATTGCGAGTGATGGAATTGCCAGAAGAGCAGATCATAAAAGCGCAAACATTGGGCGCTAATAGCTGGCAAGTTATTACACGAATAGTATTACCGCAAATTCTGCCAAAGCTGATTGATGCGTTACGTTTAAGTCTTGGTTCCGCCTGGTTGTTTTTAATTGCTGCAGAAGCTATTTCTTCAACTTCAGGTTTAGGCTATCGAATCTTCTTGGTGCGTCGTTATTTATCGATGGACGTTATTTTGCCTTATGTTGTTTGGATTGCGGTTTTAGCTTTTGCGGCAGATTATCTACTACGTCGCCTCTCGCAGTCTGCTTTTCCTTGGCAAATAACCGCCTCAGGAGAGGCGAAATGAAGACGATTGAAATCAAGCATCTTTGGAAAGAGTATGGTGATAATATTGTACTTGAAAATCTAAACTTAACTGTTAAAGCGGGTGAGTTTGTCACCCTTGTGGGCACATCAGGTTGTGGAAAAACGACCTTTCTAAAATTATTGTTAGGCATTGAAACTGTTACCCGTGGGAAGATTTTATTAGACAACGAACCTTTAGTGGATGAACCCGATGCTACCCGAGGCATTGTTTTTCAACGCTATTCATCTTTTCCCCATCTCAATGTAGTCGAAAATGTCATGCTCGGTGAAGAATTTGAAACATCACTCTTATTCGGTCGAAGCTTTGGCAAAAAACGACAAGCGATTCGTGATCGCGCTATTAAAATACTCAAACGCGTCGGTTTAGGTGATGCAATAGATAAATATCCATCCGAGCTTTCTGGTGGTATGCAGCAACGTCTTGCTATTGCTCAAGCACTGATCAAAAACCCATCGGTCTTATTACTTGATGAGCCTTTTGGTGCATTAGATCCCGGTATTCGTGCTGATATGCATGAACTTATCCTTGATATTTGGAAAGAAACAAAATTAACCATTTTTATGATCACCCACGATCTTAAAGAAGGTTTTCATTTAGGCACCCGTTTATTGGTATTTGATAAACGTAGACATGACCCTGATCAGCCTAACCGCTATGGCGCGACCATTACCTACGATATCCCCGTCGAAAAAACGGACAATGAAACATTGGATGAAATAACAGACTCTATCAACAGCAACAAACAAGAAGCGACCTTATGACCAAACAAACCACTGATAACGATCTTTATTATAAAGACACCATTCCCGGCGGATCTCACTGGTCGATGCTTATTCGGAAAGGGACTATATTACGTCTGACTGACCCACAGGGCGGGGCTAATGTAGGCATGCTATTTTACAATCCAAATGAAAAGCTAGAACGCTACAATGCGCCTGACACCTTGAAATGCCAGCATACATTTAAGCTCACCAAAGGGCACTGCTTATATTCTGATATGGGCCATATTTTCTGTTCTATTGTGGATGATAGTTTAGGCTGGCATGACACCGTGGGCGGTAATCTTAGTGATCACAATATGCATAAAAAATGGGGTAAAAAAAGCTATCAAGACCATCGCAATGATTGGTGTATTAGCGGTGATCACTCCTTTCTAGTCGAGTTAGCAAAGTATGGTTTAAACCAGCGTGATATGGCTGCTAATTTAAATTTATTCAGTAAAGTAGCGACTAATAATGACGGCAATCTTAGTTTTGTTGAAAACCATAGTAAACAAGGTGACTTTATTGATCTTCGTTTTGAAATGGATACGCTGGTACTGTTACATACCTGTCCTCACCCGATGAATACAGCGACTGAATATCCTAAAAGGCCTATTCAATATCAGCTAAGAAAATCGGCAGCGATAAGCGAAGATGATTATTGCATGAATCACTGTTCTGAAAATCAACGTGGATTCCAAAATAATGCGCTCTATCATTTAGGTGGTAGCTCATCTTCATATTCAGGAGATTTGACGTGATTAAAGAAAGTAATTTAAACGCTAATGACACACTCTACCGCGAGACCGTACTTGCAGGTGATTATTGGATAAAAGAAATCAAGGCTGGACAGACTTTTCGCATTCTTGATCTTGAGGGTAATCAGGCGGCAGACACCTTATTTTTCAGTGCTGATAATACTGCTGAACGCTACAGCGCAATGGATACTATTCGAGAACAAGGCAATGTTTACCTAACAGCAGGCACAAAATTACAATCTAATTTTGGCAATACCTTATTAGAAATCACTGCCGATACCTGTGGCCGACATGACACCATCGGTGGTGCATGTGCCACGGAATCAAATACCATTCGCTACGCTCTTGATAAAAAATGTATGCATGCCTGTCGAGATAGCTGGATGCTTGCTATTGCACAAAACGAGCAGTTCAATCTGAGCAAACGAGATATTACCCACAACATTAATTTCTTTATGAATGTGCCTGTCTCACCTGAAGGCGGCCTTAGCTTTGAAGATGGCATTTCTGATGCAGGTAAATACGTAGAAATGAAAGCTGCAATGGATGTCATTGTCCTTATTTCTAATTGCCCACAACTGAATAACCCGTGTAATGCCTACAATCCGACACCAATAGAAATTTTGGTGTGGAATTAATGACTATTTTGAGACGACTCAAAATCACTAGACTAATGTGGGACGACCCACAAAAAGTGATGAGTAATGATGTTTAAAAAAGTATTAATCGCCAATCGTGGCGCCATTGCGACAAGAATTATTCGTAGCTTACGTGCTATGAATGTTCAATCTGTAGCAATTTATGCCGAGGCAGATCGCGATTCACTGCATGTAAGCGATGCTGATGAAGCTTATTCTTTGGGTGAAGGTAGTGCGGCAGCAACCTATCTTGGTCAAGAGCGAATATTTGAAATAGCCCGTGAATCAAAGGCTGAGGCTATTCATCCCGGCTATGGTTTTTTGAGTGAAAACCCTGATTTTGCTCGTCAATGTGAACAACAAGGCATTGTTTTTCTGGGCCCAACACCGGAACAAATGGAAGCATTCGGCCTAAAACATCGTGCCCGTGAATTGGCCGAACAGAGCCAAGTTCCTTTGTTGCCGGGAAGTGGCTTATTAAATAATATTGATGATGCGATTGTCTCGGCGAATGAAATCGGATATCCGATTATGTTGAAATCAACTGCAGGCGGTGGCGGTATTGGGCTAACACGATGTAATAACCAGATTGAACTGCAAGAAGCATTTGTATCAGTTAAACGATTAAGCGCCAATAATTTTGCCAATGATGGTGTGTTTATTGAAAAATTCATCTCTCAAGCTCGCCATATCGAAGTGCAATTGATAGGCGATGGTAATGGCCATGTTCTCGCCCTAGGTGATCGCGATTGTTCAACACAGCGACGTAATCAAAAAGTCATAGAAGAAGCGCCCGCGCCCAATCTCCCCGATGAGATACGAGCAGAAATGCAGTCTGTTGCGGTTCGTTTATTGTCGACAATTAAGTATCGAAGTGCGGGCACAGTAGAATTTGTTTATGACATCCAATCACATGATTATTACTTTCTTGAAGTCAATACACGCTTACAAGTAGAGCATGGTGTTACCGAAGAAATTTATAATATTGATCTCGTGCGCTGGATGATTGAGGTGGGTGCAAAAGAAGCTAAGCTACCTACTCAAACACCAAAAGCAAATGGTCATGCTATTCAAGTACGACTTTATGCGGAAGATCCTTTTAAAAACTTTCAGCCTTCTGCCGGCTTATTAACACAGGTCTTTTTTCCTCAAGATGACCATTTACGGATAGATCATTGGATCAAAGCAGGCCTTGAAATATCACCGTTTTTTGACCCGATGTTAGCTAAAGTAATCAGCCATGCAGATACGCGAGATACGGCACAACTAAAACTAACAAAGGCATTACAAGACATTCAGTTATATGGCATAGAAACCAATGCGGAATATGTGCGCCAGGTTTTATGTGATGATGCCTTTTTGTCGGCTAGCATCACCACGCGTTATCTCAATAGCTTTGCTTATAAGCCACTCAGTATGAATGTGGTTTCACCCGGCACCTTTACTAGCATTCAAGATTATCCTGGCCGACAAAATCACTGGGATGTAGGTGTTCCACCTTCTGGCCCCTTTGATAACTGGTCTTTTCGTTTAGGCAATCGACTGTTAGGCAATAATGAAAACTGCGCTGGTTTAGAAGTCACCTTGCAAGGGCCAATAATAGAATTCAACAGTGATACTGCCATTGTCATTAGTGGTGCCAATATTGATGCACAGTTGAATGGGGATACAATTCCTCAGTGGCATGTCATTCATATTAAAGCTGGGGATAAACTATCCTTAGGAAAATTGACTGATAACGGTGCAAGATCCTATTTATTAGTTGCTGGTGGACTCCAATGCCCTGAATATTTAGGTTCTCGTTCTACTTTTACTTTAGGGCAATTTGGCGGTCATGTAGGTCGCACATTAAAAACGGGCGATGTGCTACACCTAAGCCCGAATAAAAAGTCTGCCCCCCTCCAAAAACTATCTACAGATCTTATTCCTACCATTACAAAACATTGGGCAATTAAAGTTATTTATGGCCCCCATGGTGCGCCTGACTTCTTTACTGATGATGATATCAAACAATTTTTTGCAGCAGATTGGGAGATCCATTACAACTCAAGCCGTACTGGTATCCGCTTAATTGGCCCTCGACCTGAATGGGCAAGAACTACAGGCGGCGAAGCGGGTCTGCATCCTTCTAATATCCATGACAATGCCTATGCGGTAGGTACTATTGATTTTACTGGTGATATGCCGGTTATATTGGGACCTGATGGCCCGTCATTAGGTGGTTTTGTTTGCCCCGCAACAGTTATCACAGCAGAGTTATGGAAATTAGGTCAGTTAAAGGCTGGCGATACAGTTCGGTTTATTCCTGTTTCACTTGAAACAGCGTCAGCGCTTGAACGTGCACAAAACGAATCATTACATTCATTAGCAGAGGTGACCGTTTCTGCTGCTGAAATTACAATTGATTCTCCTATTTATACTCAGTTCCCAGCAGAAAAATCAGGTGTGTCTGTTACTTATCGATTAGCGGGTGATCATTATCTTCTCATTGAATATGGCGATCAGATCCTTGATATCAATCTTCGTTTTCGCGTACATGCCTTAATGTTATGTTTGCAAAAGAAGAATATCAATGGCATCCATGAACTCACCCCGGGCATTCGTTCATTGCAAGTCCATTATAGTAGTTTGGTTTTACCTATTGAGCAATTAATAGACATTCTCAAGTCAGCGGAGCAAGAATTAAAAAATATTGATCAGCTTGAAGTGCCCGCTCGCATCGTACATCTACCTATTTCATGGAACGACGATGCTTGCCGTGAAGCTATTGAAAAATACACACAGTCTGTTAGAGATGATGCGCCCTGGTGTCCGGATAATATTGAATTTATTCGTCGTATTAACGGCTTAAAGTCTGTCGATGATGTTAAACGTATTGTATTTGATGCTAGCTATATCGTGCTCGGCTTAGGCGATGTATATCTTGGCGCGCCCGTAGCAACGCCTATGGATCCTCATCATCGCTTAGTCACCACAAAATATAACCCTGCCAGAACATGGACAGCCGAAAACTCTGTCGGTATCGGTGGTTCATATATGTGTGTTTATGGCATGGAAGGACCCGGTGGCTATCAATTTATCGGCCGTACCTTACAGATGTGGAATCGTTATCAACAAACGACAGAATTCTCCAAACCTTGGCTACTTAGATTCTTTGATCAAATCCGTTTCTATGAAGTAAGCAGTAATGAACTAAAGCAAATTCGCCGTGATTTCCCACAAGGAAACTATCCACTTAAGATCGAAGAAACTACTTTTAGCTTAAAAAAATACAATGACTTTCTTGAGCAAAATCAATCAGGAATCGATGCCTTCAAGCAAACACGACAAGCCGCATTTGAAGACGAATTGCAACATTGGAAAGATAACGGCTTACTTCACTTTGATAGTGAATCAACGGTAGATACTTCTGAGCAAGAATCCGAAGCATTGGCTGAAAATTGCATTGCTATCGATAGCCCAATGAACTGCAATATTTGGAAAATAGAAGTTGAAGAAGGCGATCATATTGAGGAAGGCGAGACATTACTGATCCTTGAAGCCATGAAAATGGAAATCAAAATGACCGCACCAGAGGACGGTATTGTAAAAAATATTATTCGGAAAGTTGGCTCTCAAGTCACTGCCGGCGATCGTTTAGTGGTCATGGAGCTATAGTGGTGGATATAACAACACTTGATATGACTATCCCCAGTATTCTGCATGCTTATCGCGATGGCAGCCTATCACCTGAAGATCTCATTGATCACCTACTGCTTCGTAGTGAAAGTTATGCTGATCACAATATATGGATCACGCCATTATCGAAACAACAAATTCAGCCTTATCTGGATAGATTGGAAAAATTCACCTTCGATGAACTGCCTTTGTACGGTATTCCTTTTGCCATTAAAGACAATATTGATTTAGCAAATATTCCAACAACTGCTGCGTGCGCTGATTTTTCCTATACTCCTAAAACAAATGCACATGTCGTGGAATGTTTGATTAAGGCTGGTGCCATCCCCATTGGTAAAACCAACCTAGACCAGTTTGCAACAGGCTTGGTAGGTGTGCGATCACCCGAGCCGTGGGGAGCATGCAAAAATAGTATTGATCCTGACTATATTTCAGGCGGCTCCAGTGCCGGATCAGCTGTTGCTGTTGCGTTAGGTTTAGTTAGCTTTTCACTGGGCACAGATACCGCAGGTTCGGGTCGCGTGCCCGCTGCTTTTAATAATATTGTTGGCTTAAAACCGACTAAAGGTTTATTAAGCACGCAAGGTGTCGTGCCCGCCTGTCGCAGTATTGATTGCGTGACTCTCTTTAGCCTCACAACCGATGATGCCAATCAACTATTTGAAATTGCAGCTGAATTTGATAGTGATGACCCATATGCTCGCCCGAATATCGATACCAATAGAAAAAATTATGGCATATTGCCGCAACAATCTTTTCGCTTTGCAACACCGAAACAAGAGCAACTTAAATTCTTTGGTAATGCCGAAATAGAAGCGGGCTTTAAGCAAACCATACAGCGACTTAAACAGCTTGGCGGGCATCATGAAACAATTGATTTTGCGCCTTTTTTAAGCGCTGCCCAATTGCTATATGAAGGCCCTTGGGTAGCAGAAAGACGTGTCGCAACTGAATCTGTAGATCCTGACTCAATGCTCGCGGTTATTGCTAATATTTTAGCAACCCAAAAAACAGCATTGGCTGACGATCTATTTAAAGCACAATATGCATTGCAAGCCTGCTACCAACAAGTTCAACCGATATTGGCCGAATATGATTTTATTCTCACACCGACTACCGGTACGATTTATACCATTGAGCAAGTTCAGCATGATCCCATACAACTTAATAGTAATTTGGGTTATTACACCAACTTTATGAATCTACTTGATTGTAGTGCGGTTGCTATACCGGCAGGATTTATGTCAAATAATTTACCCTATGGTGTCACGCTCTTTTCTCGCGCTTTTAGCGATACCAAACTATTGTCATTTGCCAACTTATTACAACAAGATTTGAGCTTAGCCATAGGAGCATCACATCATTCACTGCCGACATCAATAGCAAATGATATCGGCGTAATGGATACCATAGAAATAGTTGTCTGTGGTGCCCACCTTGGTGGCCTTCCCCTAAATTGGCAACTCACTGAACGTGGTGGCAAATTAGTTACAAAAACACAAAGTTCTTCTCACTACCGCTTGTATGCATTAGCAGGCGGCCCGCCCTTTAGACCAGGCATGATACGTGATGAAGACAATGGAACCAATATTGAAGTTGAAGTTTGGTCATTACCCACACAACAATTTGGCTCTTTTGTGGCGGGTATTCCTTCACCACTAGCTATAGGGAAAGTTGAGCTTATAGACAATCGCTGGTACACGGGGTTTATATGTGAGCCTTACGTACTTAATACCGCAGTAGATATTACACATCTAAGGGGGTGGCGAAATTATAAACAATAAAATATGAAATCGACAACAAAGTCGTCAAAAAATGTGTATTTATTATTTAACTTTTGGAGATCTATAAAATGAAAAAATTATTAAGTTTAGGTTTAGTCTTACCATTATATCTATCATCGCCAGTGGCAAGTGCTGAAGGCGTATTGGATGCTGAAAATTTCAGTGCCAACATCGCTATTACATCAAACTACCTCTTCCGTGGCATTACTTTATCAAATGATGATGGTGCTGTAAGTGGTGGCTTTGATTGGGGATACAATGGCTTTTATGTTGGCACATGGGCAAGCTCAATTTCTGCCGTAGAAACAGAGTCTTTTGAAATCGATTATTATGGTGGTTATGCCGGTGAATTAGGCGGATTTTCTTACTCTCTAGATATCATTTACTATGATTACCCAGGAGAAGCAGGTGGCACCACCCCTGATTTAGCTTACTTAGAATATGGTGGCTCATTGGGCTACACATTTGATGCTAGCTTCGAACCAACAATAGGCGTATCAGTTTTACATTCACCTGATTTCTTTGCAGAATCAGGTAATGCTACAGCTGTCGAAGGCTCACTAGACCTCAGTTTACCTGCTGATTTTGGCCTAAGCATTTACTATGGTAATCAAGATCTAGACTCAAGCAAAAACCCGATTAGTGATTATGACTACTACGGTATTGTTTTATCTAAATCTGTTGGAATTTTTGACCTAAGTGTTGGTTATAGTGACACTGACAGCGATGGTGAAACATTCCAAGGTAGTGATACAGATGAAATCTACTTCACTATCGGTGCTTCTATCTAAGACTTTTACTAGTCATTACTCCTCATGACTAGTTTATTTTAGATAGCTTTAAAAGCCCTAAACGTAACTTTGTTTAGGGCTTTATTTTTTCCGAGATAATGGAATGAAGTGTTTCCTATTGACAGCGCTTTTAACTGTAGTAATATAAACAATATTAGCAGATTCTAATTTAGGAGTTCCAAATGAATATTGACCGACTTGTTCTTGCCTTTGCGGGTGGGATGATTTTAATAAGCCTCGTACTTTCTCAATATCACAGCCTTAACTGGTTATGGTTAACTGCTTTTGTGGGTGCTAATTTATTTCAAGCAGCGTTCACTGGTTTCTGCCCTTTAGCTAAAATGTTAAAAGCAGCAGGC
>Ga0256840_1003950_pt1 | contig 11475 bp, 9 predicted proteins | sample 355202metaG_FD_185969 | JGI IMG/M metagenome (GOLD analysis project Ga0256840, IMG submission 185969) | Hydrothermal vent microbial communities from Mid Atlantic Ridge, Atlantic Ocean - 355-202 | ecosystem: Environmental > Aquatic > Marine > Hydrothermal vents | place: Atlantic Ocean: Mid...
GCTTTCTTTCAGGGAAACAGACTTCACCACGGTATCCCGGGCCTGTGATGCCATCAACGCCTTTTTAAACGGACCTTACGCCACCCCTGTTGACGGCCGAAGCCTTGTGGTGCGCGTGCCCAAGGCTTATCACGGAAACGTTGTCAAACTCCTGGCAGATATCGGCGACCTAGCGGTTGAACCAGACGCCCCGGCAAGGGTGGTGATCGATGAGCGCACGGGAACAGTTGTCATGGGAGAGAACGTGCGCATCTCTAAAGTGGCTATTGCCCACGGGAATCTCTCGGTACAAATCAAAGAAACCCCTCAGGTTATTCAGCCACCGCCTTTTTCCCAGGGGCAGACGGTGGTGGTCCCCCAGACAGAGCTTAAGGTCAAAGAGGAAAAGGCAAGGCTGGTAGTGCTTGAAGAAGGGGTAAGCATTGGCGAGCTAGTGCGGGCACTAAACGCCGTAGGTGCCACGCCGCGTGATTTAATCGCCATTTTTCAGGCGATAAAGCGGGCAGGCGCCCTTCAGGCCGAACTGGTGATTATGTGAGGTAGGCCGTGAAAATCACAAGCCTTGACTTAAACAGCGTTGAAGCCCTTAAGGAACTTGCAAAGCGCGACCAGAAGGCCGCCCTGCGCAAGGCCTGTCAGGAGTTTGAGTCTATTTTTCTCTACGAAATTTTTAAGGGGCTCAAAAAAACTATCCCCGAAGGGGGAATGTTTCCGAAGAGTTTTCAAAGAGAGATGTATGAAGATTTCTTTTATCAGGAAGTGTCTCGTAGGCTTGCCCAAAAAGGCACCGGGCTTTCTGAATTGCTTTACAAACAGCTTAGCCGCAAATACGGAGGTGTAAAATGAAAAATCCCTGGCAAAAACTCGCCGAACTTCTTGAGGAAGAAAGACAGGCCATTGTCTCTGGAGACCTTGAAAAACTCCTTGATTGTTTGCGGCAAAAAGAAGACATCTTAAAGGACCCGGCGCTTCGCACCACCCCGCTTTCACCCACTCTTCGTGCAGAAATCACCAGGCTTACCGAACACAACCAGATGCTTCTTAAAGCGGGGCTTGCCTTTATTGAAGAGGCCTACCGGTTCCTGGGAAGACACATGGCACCAAAGGCCGCTTATACCGCCCAGGGCAAGGCCAAAAGCGCCAAGGGTGCGCAGCTCCTTAGCGTGGAGGCCTAAATGGGAGGGCTTTATAGCGCTTTAAACATCTCCAAAAACGCGCTCCTTGCCTTTCAGACCGCAGTTCACGTGACTGGCCACAACGTGGCAAACGTAGATACCGAGGGATACTCGCGCCAGAAGACCGTAAACGCCCCCTACCCTCCTACCCCAGGGCCTGCAGGCCCCATGGGAAGTGGAGTCAAGGTTGAACAGATAAAACGCTACTTTGACGCCTTTTTGGAAACGAACCTCAACCTTAAGCGCAGCGACCTTGGCCTTCTTTCCGCAGAAGAAACAGGCCTTGACCTGGTGCAGGGGCTATTTAACGAGACCAATCCCCTTGGGCTTTCAAAGCTCCTTGATGACTTTTTCACCGCCTGGCAAGGGCTTTCCAACCGTGCGGAAGGAATTCCTGAAAGACGCGTGGTCATTGAAAAAGGACGGGTGCTGGCAGAGGCCATCAGGGACAAAAACCAGGCGCTGGTTGATCTCGAAAACAACGTCCGCCTCAAATTAAAAGACGTAGTGGGTGAAATAAACGAAATCGCCAAGCAAATTGCCGACATTAACCGACAGATAACCGCGGTGGAGTCTGGGCTTCACCAGGCCAATGACCTGCGCGACCAGCGTGACAAGCTGGTAGCCAAGCTCTCAGAGCTTGCCCAGGTGCGCTACTTTGAAAACAACCAGGGTGCCTACGCCGTAGTCCTTGGAAACGGCTACAACCTGGTGGATATTGACTCCTACTGGCAGCTTGAACTCTCTGGAGGCGAGGTCTATTGGCTGGGGCACAGCGGTGAAAAAGTCCGCTTAACAAGCAAAGAAGTCTCTCAAGGAGCCCTTGGCGGGTGGCTGCGCATCATTGAACAGATCTCAAACGACTGGAACTACGAGTACGTAATCTCTACCAGAAGCACCTATACCAAAGACGGGCATACGCTCAGGGAAAACACCACCTGGGAAGAACTCGGCATAAACGGCCCCGTTGAAATCAGGTTCAGCGGCACAAACCACTTTGGCGACGAAATAACCGGGGCCTATCAAACCACAGACCCTAAAGAGACTGTCCGCGATTTTCTGGACGAAATAGAAAAGGCTTACGACTACAAAGTTAAGGCTTATCTCACTGACGATGGCCGCCTGGTGGTAAAAGACGCCGTGCGCGGCGGAGGAAAGCTTTCCTTTACCATCACCCAGAGCCCTGTTGATTTTGGCAGGTTTGACGACGAAGCCGCCAACCACCGGGTAGAAGAGCTTAACCTTACCGGGAAATTTCATCTTTTTGCCGAAGAGCTCGTGCGCGCGGTAAACGAAATTCACACCGAAGGCGTGGGGCTAAAATTCTACGAAGGTGAGCTTCAGGGCCTTTTTCAAAGCGACGGGAGCATAAAAGGTCTTGACTTTTTCCGGGACATAAACCGCAATGGCTCGCTTTTTGTCTGGGTAAAAGACCCGACAGGGAACATCACGCCGGTTAAAGTTGATTTTGCCCTTGCCGCCACCGCCACCATTGACGACATTGCCAACCAGATAAACGAGGCCTTAAAAGAAAATGGCTTTAACCCTGATAATTCGGTGAAGGTCCTTTTCCGCAACGGACGCCTGGTCTTTCAGGCACAGGAAGGCTGGGGCTTTGCCTTTTCAAACGACACTGCAAACGTGCTTTCTGCTACTGGGATAAACGTCTTTTTTGCGGGAAGTGGTGCGGGAAGCATTGCCATCAACGAAAAACTCTCGGTAAATCCGGAATACTTGGCCGCGGCAAGGCTTGACCGGGAAGCCTGGCGAAGCGAGGCGGCTTTAGCTGGCAGCTACCAAAGCCGCCTTCCCATTGCAAACCCGGATCAGGTGGTTTTTAACGACCCGCCCCATAAAATCTACGTGCGTTTTTTTGACGCTCAAGGCAACCAGATCCTTCACGAAACCGAAAATGGCTTCAAGGTAAAAGAACTTGCAGTTCAGGTTAATCCTGGGGACTCGCTTACCGATATTTTGCAAAAGCTTGACGCCATCGAGGGGCTCAGAGCCTATCTTGACGGAAATGGCCGCCTGACCCTTGAGCTTGACCCCAATTCTTCGAAAAACTACGCCTATTTTGAGCTAGGCATAGACGAGCCCCCGCCAGCAGATTCTTTTCTCTCTTATCTTCGGGAAAAGGGCGTATGGGTCCCGCAATACCAGGCAAGTAGCGGGCGCATGGAAAGTGCTGATTGGTATGAAGACCCTTCTTCGGTTACGGTGAGCGAAGACGCTGAGCTTAACTTTGTCTTCTACGATGCCGAGGGCCATGAAACCGGGCGCACTTCGCTTTCCGTGGCAAGCGGTACGAACCTGAAAGACCTTGCAAGCCTCATTGATGCCATTCCAGAGTTTCGGGCAGGTTTTACCGAAGGCAACAGGGGTAAGCTTTTCTTAACGCTGGCAGACGCCCCAGAAGGCTCTGTCTCTTTTGAGATGACGGTCTCTGGGGGAGACGGAGACGGAAAACTTGACCTCTCCTCGGGTAGCCCCCTGGAACTAGATTCAATTTCGGAGAAGCAGATTTTTTCAGGCCTTGAGCCCTGGGTTAAGCCCACCCAATATGTGGCAGACCTTGGTTCTGTAGCACCTCAAAATCTTTTGTTTTCAGGCTTTGTAGATGTCAAATTTTTCGACAGCGCAGGAAATGAAATCCAAAAAATCAGCTTTGGCACCACGGGAAGTCCGGATGTTTCTGTGACTGACACCAACGGAACCGGAGCGATAGATTTAGAAGACCTTGTCTCTGCCCTTGATAGCCGGGGAGAGCTTAAGGCTTACCTTGATAACGGAAAACTTTTCATCTCACTTGGAGATGGCGCCCCTCAAGACGCCGCTTATTTTGTCATTGAGGGAAATGGTCCTTCGCGCCCCTGGGGTTCGCTTCAATTTGTGAATGATCAGGGAAGTCTCGCCACCTCAGACGACGAATACTTTGAGCTCACTTTCCAGATGGGCGCCCTTGAAAACTGGCTTTTTGATGAGGCCGGAAATCCCATTGATACTGACCCTGCAAACGAAGTAGTTGATCCCTTCCGCCTGGAGCTTTCTACTGGTGCAGGAGCCATACAAATTGTCCAGAAGTATAACGCCGAAGAAAACGCCCGCTTTGGCCTTGCCGCTCATCTTGATGACGAAGGAAGGCTCGTCGTTAAAACCTCAGGGCTTTATGACACGAGAAGTTTTGTGGTAACCGATGCCTTTCGCAAAAACTCCTTTGAAACATCAAGCGTAAAACCTAACAAATTCGATGCTCAAAATAATCTATGGTACCTGAAAACTGACGAGTCCGTTGATAAAAACGCCTCATTTGAAGCTCAAAACATAACTATCGATTATTTAAAACCAGATGGTACCACCTTCCACACGGAAACTATTTCTCTTACCGCAGGACAGACCTTAGAAGCCTTCTTAAACGCTCTAAACGCCCTTGATGCAGATAGCGATGGCGTTTCTGATTTTTCCGCCGCAATTGACGACTCCGGCCGTCTGGCCATAAGAGTAAACGATCCGGATCAGGATAACGACGGAAAAGACGATTGGGTCTCTTTTAAACTTAGCACCAACCTTGCCGCTGAAGAAGGAAATTTCGTGACTTATCTCGCCAGAAAAACTTTTGCCGCTAAAGACACTGGCATTGCCAGGGAACTTCAGGGCTTTTCTCCTGCTGCAGGGGATAACCGCAACGCCTTAAGGCTTGCGGCCCTTTCCAACAGCCGCCGCGAAAAACTTGGCCAGGCCTCGGTGGCGGACTTCTACACCGCCATTGTAGGAGAAGTAGGCATTGCCACCAAAACCGTAAAAAATTCCAAGAGCTTTATGGAAGACCTGATAAACCAGCTAAAAATCATGCGCGACAGCATCTCAGGTGTTTCCCTTGACGAGGAAATGGCCAATCTCATCAAGTATCAGCAGGCCTTTTCAGCCTCTGCCAAGATTTTAACGGTGGCTGACGAAATGCTCGATACTTTAATACAGGCAAAGAGATAGCGGGAGGCGTAAATGGCCATTCGTATTGGCTTAAAAACCCAATATGACCGTATGCTTTATAACTTGAACAAACTGACCACGGAAATGCAAAAACTCCAGACCCAGACCGCCTCAGGGGTCAAGTTTGAAAGGCCCTCAGATGATCCGGTAGCCCTGGTGAGAAGCCTTGGTTACCGCAAATCAATCGAGGATATCGACCGCTATCGTACCTCGATTCGTGAAGGAAGATCATATCTTCGCACCATGGAAGGGGCTTACGAAGGGCTTGAAAACATCGTCATGCGCGCCAAACAACTTGCCATCCAGGCAAGAAATGACAGCATGAGCCCTCAAAACCGCGAGGCCATCGCCCGCGAGGTGGACAATCTCCTGAAAGAAGCCCTTGCCCTTGCAAACACCCGGCACGGGAACCGCTACGTTTTCGCAGGGAACAGGCCTGTGGGCTATGATGAAGCCCACCCGCCTTTTGAGCTGGTAAAAAAAGCCTTACCTGATGGCGCCGTCAAAGAACAGGTAATTTATCGCGGAGGCGAAGAGGACACCTACTTTGGCTATGCGCCAGATGGCAAAATACTTATCGGGCGCAATGGTAACGAGGCTATTGCTGCTTCTGGAATTTTCGATGCGTTAATCGGGCTTAAAAAGACCCTTGAAGCTAATAACGTCTCTGACCCACACCAAGAATTAGAAGAACTCGGCATCCAAATAGACCGACTGGACAAAGTACTCAACCATTTGCTTAACGAGCGGGCAGCCCTTGGGGCCAGGATGGACCACCTTGACCTTAAAGACAACCTCTACCAGGACATGCAGGACATCATCAAAGAAAACTTAAGCGACACCCAGGATACGGATCTCCTTGAGGTAGCCACACGCCTTAAGGCCAAAGAAACCGCATACCAGGCTGCGCTGGCAGCTTCTGCCAAGGTGATGCAGTTAAGCCTTGTTAATTACCTGAGTTAGGAGGGAACTTGTTAGTACTTACGCGTAAGGCCGGAGAATCAATCGCCATTGGGCAGGAAATCAAGATAGTGATTCTAGAGGTCAAAGGGAAACAGGTAAAAATCGGCATAGAAGCCCCGGCCCATGTGCCGGTGCATCGCATGGAAGTTTACCAGAAAATCTTTGAAGAAAATATCCGTGCGGCCACGGTAGATATTTCCTTAGACCATTTAATAAACCCTGCAAGGGAGGAGTAAGTTGAAGATAGAGACTACGAGATTCGGGCAAATCGAGATCGAAGAAGACAAAATCATATTTTTCCCAAGCGGAATACTGGGTTTTCCGCAGGCAAGGCGTTATGTGCTTATTCCGCACCGGGAAGGATCACCTTTTTGCTGGCTTCAGGCTGTTGACGTGCCAGAGCTAGCCTTCGTAGTTATTGAAACGAGCATGTTTTTCCCGGATTTCAAGCCAGAGCTCCCCAAAGAGGCTAAGGAGGAAATTCACCTGCGCGAAGGAGACGACCTCTCGCTCCTTGCCATAGTGACTATTTCAAAGGAAAACCCGGCCGATATTACGGCCAATCTTTTAGGGCCCATTGCTGTTAATATTCCGCGAAGGCTGGCCAAACAGGTAGTGCTCGATGCGCGCAAATATCCTTTGAAGGCCCCGCTGACACCGATTCTGCAGAAAATGGCTGAAACCAAAGCAACTCCGCAGCAAGCAAACGATTTTTCAAGACTCGAGGAAACAGCCCGATAAATCGTAATAAGAGAAGAGCTTTGAACAATGTCACTGCAAAGAAGCGCCTTTTTGAAGGAGCTTAAACAGGATCCGTTCCTGTTTTTCGTCCCGAAAGATAGGAACGGATCCCCGAACATATCAAGGACTTAAGGGGCTTGGGAGGGCCGTATGGCTGATGTATTCGGAAAAATAAACGTTTTGGGGCTTGGCTCTGGCCTAGATCTCCAGGGTTTGCTTGATCAATTGCGTGAGATAGAAGAAGCCCCTATCAAACGCCTTGAAGAGAAAAAAGACAGCTACGAAAGCAAGCTAACGGAGTTTGACTGGTTGAATACCCAGGTTATTTCCCTTAAGTCCAAGGCCCTTGATCTTTCCCTTGAAAGCTCCTACCTCACCCGCAACGTAAACGTCTCAGGAAGCGGAGTCTCTGCAAGTGCAGAAGTAGGTGCCCTCACCGGCACTTATCAAGTAGAAGTTACCCAACTTGCCCGCAAAAACATGTGGGAGTCTCAGGGGTTTGCTAGCAAAGACGCTTCTGTTGCCACTAACGACGACGTAATCCAGATTGCCGTGGGCGATAAGGAATTTTCCGTGCTGGTGCCTGCAGGCACCACCCTTGAGGGGCTCGCTAAACTCATAAACGAGGCTGAAGACAATCCCGGTGTGGAAGCCAAAGTAGTTGACACGGGCTCACCGTCAGACCCATACAAACTTATACTTAAATCTAAGGAAACCGGTGAAGACCACCGCATCGTGGTTACCCAGGAACTCGCAGACGTTAGTTTTAGCGAAGTTACCGGCCCCCCAAATATCTGGCGCTCAGAAAATTACACCAACCCTGATGACGTTGTTAATAGCACGGGAAACACCATCACCTTGAACATCACCGCAGGGGAAAAAAATATCACCGTAGAAGTGCCAGACGGCACTACTCTTTCTGAGCTAAAAGACCTCATTAACCAGGCGGCAGAAAACTCCTCTCTTAAAGCTTACCTGCGTCGGGATTCTTCTGGAAATTACTTCATTGACTTGCGTTCTCCAGAGGCCCTTTCTGTTTCCCAAACACCAGATACCCCTAGTCTTTTCCCTTACGAAGTGGAAACTAACGGCGAAAGCCTTAACGCCTTCTTCAAAATAGACGACATCGCTTATCAGCGTGGCACTAACGAAGTCTCAGACATTGTCCCAGGGGTCACTTTTTCTTTAAAAAGCCCTGGGAGTGCAACCGTAGAAGTCTCTCCTTCCCTTGAGGACGTGAAGTCAACTTTTTCTTCTTTGGTGGAAGATGTAAACAATCTTTTAAGTAAACTCCGGGAAAAAATGGCCGTTGATATTGAAAAAGGAACCGAAGGCCCACTTTACCGCAGCACTGCAGCCGAAAAGCTGATTAGGGACCTGAGAGATGTTTTTTCGGCAGGCGTGTCTTCAAACAAGCACATAAAAAGCCTTTTTGACCTGGGCGTTAACTTTAACCGGGATGGTTCCATAACCCTTGATGAGAAAAAACTTGAAGAAGCCTTTAGCAAATACCCCGATGAAGTAAAAAAACTCTTACTGGGAGATGACGAAAATAACATAAAAGGATTTGGGGAAAGGCTAAACGACGCCCTTCAAAACTATCTTGGGCCTTCTGGATTAATTGCCCTTGAGCAAAACACCACCAAGCGCCAGATAGAACTCATTGAAAAAAACATTGCCCTTAGCAAAGAAAGGGTAGAACAAAATATGGCTGTCATGCAAAGACAATTCATGGCCCTTGATAGATACATCCAGCAACTAAACGATCTTTCGTCTTATCTTGAGACCCAATTCAAGAGCATCTCAGGGCTCTCCGATAAGAAGTAAAGATTAGGCGTTCAGGGAAGGACGCCACAAAAATAACAAGGAGGTTCAAGTAATGTACGGAAATGCGCTAAACACGTACCGCCGAAATTCTGTTAGCACCCTTGAAGACCCCAAAAAAATCGTAAAGCTTCTTTATGAAGCCGCTATCAAAGAGCTCAATCTGGTAAAGCTCCACTACGATGAACCTTTGGCAAGGGGCAAACACCTCGGCAAAGCCATTGCCATTGTAGGAGAGCTTCAAGCAGGAGTAAATCTTGAGGCTGGCGGAGAAGCCGCAGAGTTTCTCTACAGTCTCTACGCCGCCATGATAAAAGAGCTTTCCAATTTGAACGGAAAAGAAAAAGGCATTGAAACCCTGGAAAGAAGTATTCGCTATCTTCAGGAACTCAAAAAAATCTGGACAGAACAGGTGCTCAACCAACCCCAACAGCCTGTCCAGGAAGAAGAAATCGCCTACAAAGAAGCTGCTGGTGCCAGATGAAAAAGACTATTTCGTTGCTGCGAGAGCTTCTTGTGAGACAGGGGGAAGAGCTGCGCCTCCTTGAGGCTCTCGCAGCCTCGCGCAAAATGTCTTCAAGTGATTACGAGCTCATATTAAGAGGGATTTACGAACGAAGAAAAATTCTTGCCCTTCTTAAAGGTGAAGGGAATTGGGCTCTCTCTCAAAAATTTTCTCCTCAAGAAAAAGACGAATTTTTAAAGCTTTCGACAGAATTTTTAGCCAAAGAAAAAACCCTTCAGCAATTGGCCCAGCCTGTTTTAGAAGCCTACAAAACCCGCTTAAACAAATTAAAGCTAGGCCAAAAAGCTCTAAACGCCTACGCTAAAGCTTTTTAGAAAAGTACACTGTGATGCTGAAGGAGCACAAGCAACTGAAGCATCCACAGATCGATTAATGGATTCTTCGGTCACTCCCTCAGATGACAAAAATGGGAATTCCCTCAGCCCTTAGCTAATCACGAGGCGACGCAGTCGCCGTGGCAATCTCTCCCACAGCCGTCATCACGAGGCGTGCTATCGCACGCCGAAGTGATCCCTGTCCCGAACACAGTGAGGGATCTAGATTGCTTCGCTTCGCTTGCAATGACACACAAAAAGGCTCTCGCAATACCCTCTGATCAAGGATCCGTTCCCATTTTTCGTTCCGAAAAATAGGAACAGATCCCTTTCGCCTTTTGCCCTTAGCCCTTTAGCCCTTAGCCTCTACAACTTACAGGAAACTGATCACAGCTCACTGATCACGTTTACTTCCCGTCATCCTGAGCGGAGCGAAGAGCCTGCCCTGAGCCGAAGGCGAAGGGATCCATTAATCGACCTGTGGATTCTTCGGTCGCTTCGCTCCCTCAGAATGACAAAAGAAAATCGCTCCCTCGGAATAACCCTTTAGCTGTCATCGCGAGGCGACTTGTACGCCCGTGCGATCTCAGGAAACCTCTAGAACTTCTACAACCTCTAGAACTTTTACTACTGCTCACTGCTCGCCCATCGCCTTCCGCCCCTTGCCCTTCGCCACTCGCTAGGGCGCCCGTAAGCGCCAACGAAGCGATCTCACGAAACATCCTCCACCTCAAAGCTTACGATGTTCCGCTCCCGCTTGCTGAACTCAACCCCGATAAGCCAGATCTTTTCGCACTTCCCCTTATACTTCTCAAAGTAGCGCTTCTCTTTTAGTTGCTTAAGGGCGTCTCCGGTGGCCTCATCCTCCACCACCTTGAATTCAAAGAGATAACACCTGCCCTCAAAAAGCACCGCCATATCCAGACGGCCCTGGTTAGTGGCTTCTTCCACCCGCACATCTAGCCCCAGACCACAAAAGTACGCGTAAAAAACACTGGCATAAAATCCTTCGTATTCTTCAAGCCCCGTCTTACGAAACCAGTCGTGCGGAATCCCGGCAAAGATCGCCTTGAAAACCCTCTCGAGCTCCTCTGGCCTTCCCCTTTCCAGGGCCTCGTAAATCCGGTCGTAATGTTCTTCTTTAGTTGGTAGATCGCTAAAGGTGTTCAGCAAAAAATTGTTAAAACTTGTACGCACCTCAAGGTTCGGAAAACCCAGGATATATTTGGTAAGGGGGCCGCGGCGCCTGGTGCCTTTTATCGTCAAATAGCCCGTCTGAAAAAGGACTGTCTCCGGGTAAATACGATCTACGTCAAAGCTCTCAAGGAGCTCATCTCCCACTTCGAGCTTTTCCAGTTTGGCCACGTTGAGTTTCCTGACCATGAGAAGCTTTATGAGAAAAGTCGGTGTGCCGGTCTCAAACCAGTAGGGCCGAAACTCGAAATTGCGCAAAAAGAGCAGAATGTCGAAGGGGTTGTAAACAGGCTCGCCAAGCCAGGAGTAACCGTTATACCAGCGGCGCACCTCGGAAAGGTCAATTCCTTCTAATCTATCGACAAAGGTCTTTTCAAATTCTTCCTGGGTGTAGCCGCATATTGTGGCATAATCAGGCGAAATGGTTATATCTTCCAGGTTGTTAAGGCCTGAAAAGATCGAAACCTTGGAAAACTTGGTAACGCCGGTAAGGAAGCAGAACTTGAGATAAGGGTCTGCGTCTTTGAGTACGGAATAGAAGTTTTTAAGTTTTTCGCGAATACGTGCTGCGGTTTCAATGCTATCTATCCTATCCAAGATAGGTTTATCGTATTCATCAACCAACACCACGGTTTTGGTGCCGTATTTTTGTGCAGCCTTTTTGATGAGCTCATAAAAACAGGCCCGGTAATCTTCGGCGTGTTTACAGGTAATTTCTAAGGTTTCCTGGTTTTCTTCAAGAATCAAA
>Ga0256840_1003951_pt1 | contig 11474 bp, 9 predicted proteins | sample 355202metaG_FD_185969 | JGI IMG/M metagenome (GOLD analysis project Ga0256840, IMG submission 185969) | Hydrothermal vent microbial communities from Mid Atlantic Ridge, Atlantic Ocean - 355-202 | ecosystem: Environmental > Aquatic > Marine > Hydrothermal vents | place: Atlantic Ocean: Mid...
TAAAAAGGAAATTGAATGATCCTTTTACAGGGCTTATTGAATTACAGGACTTATTGAAATTCCATCTCAATTTCCACATCCCCGCCTCCGCTACGGACAAGTTTCGAATTCGGATAATGTTTTCTAAAGACCCTTATCATTTTTTTGTTTTCGGCAAGCACCGTTGCAACAAATTTTGTGTATCCATTTTCCTTTGCAATTCCCTCGAGAATCTTGAGAAGTCGTGAGCCAATGCCCATACCCTGTAACTCCTCTTTTACGAGAAAGGCAATTTCCGCTGCATCGTCACTTGCCTCTGCGTATGAACCAATGGCTGATATATGTTTGGTTTTGCCTTGTTGTATAAGGCCTATAATGGTCATATTCCTTCGGTAATCCACATTAGCCCACTGGCTTTGAATCATTTCCCTTGAAAAGACCTTTCTTTTATTAAAAAATCTGTAGTAAATTGTGTCCTCCTGTAGAGAATAGAAAAAATTTCTTGATTCAAATTCATCCGAGGGAAGCAAAGGACGGAATCCGATTTCTCTGCCCGTGGGGAGCTTCATTGTATATTTGTATTTTTCAAGGAACATAAGATCCTGGGTACTCGGGGGAAGCTGATCAGGAAAGATATACCGTCTCTTTTTGGCTTCCTCAATAAGGTATTCCCTGAATTTGGGGTGGGCAATTCTCGTAAGCTCCATAACCCTTTGATAGATACTCTTTCTCTTCATCTCCGCTATACCGTATTCGGTGACAATAAGGTCAATATCACCCCTTGTTGTTGCAACTCCGGCACCTTCACTTAAATGGGGGACAATACGGGACACAGATCTGTTTTGGGCGGTTGATGGGATGACAATAATGGAAAATCCTCCCTTTGACATATTACTTCCCCTGATGAAATCAACCTGATCTCCTATTCCGCTGTAAAAAAGATAACCCTTTGAATCGGTACATATCTGACCTGTCAGATCTACTTCCAGGGCGGAACTTATGGATATAAGATTATCATTTTTTGCTATTACATTGGGATCATTGACAAAATCAGAACCTCTGAAATAGAACATGGGGTTGTCATCAACATATCTGTATAATTCCTGAGATCCCATGCAAAGCGATGTAACTGCCCTGCCGGGGAGAAATGATTTCTTTTTATTTGTTATTACTTTTTTTTCAAAAAGGGGAAGAAGTCCATCGGTGATCACCTGAGTATGGATCCCAAGATCTTTTTTATCGCTAAGATGAGTTACAACTGCATTGGGCAGGTGGCCGAAACCCACCTGAATTGTTGATCCGTCATCAACAAGCTGATTAACATAATGTCCTATTCTTTTAATTATTTCTTTATTCTTTGCCGCAGGAAAGGTCACAACAATAGGTTCGTCATAAAATACGAGATAATCTATGTCATCAACATGGACTGAACTTTCCCCCCAAGTCCTCGGCATTTGAGAATTGACCTGAGCTATAACCGTAGTAGCATTCTGCATACCTGACAATGTAATATCAACGGAAATGCCAAGGCTGCAGAATCCATGTTTATCAGGGAGACTCACCTGAATAAGAGCGATATCAAGGCCTATCTCTTTTGATTCGAATATTTCCGGAATCTGAGAAAGATAAACAGGAATATAATCAATCTTTCCTTCAAAAGCGGCCTGTCTCATATAGAGGCTTATAAAAAACAATTTTAGCGAAAAACGATTGAGAAAATTTGCATCTTCCATATACCGGGCAAAGGTGGCGGAAAGCATCTGATAGATGATGATATCCTGGATAGTTGAATCGTTTACCATTGCTTTGATAAGATGCTGGGGCTCTCCGCACCCTGTTCCCACAAAAACTCTGCTTCCGTTTTTAATTTTTTTGACGGCTTTTTCTGGTGTGATAAGTTTCTCAGGACAATATTCTTCAAGTTTCATAATTTTCTCCTTGTCAATTTCTACATATTTTTTTTGCAGGAATAAGACCCGTTGCGGCTGCAGCCACAATATTTCCTGCTACACCGGGTCCGTCCCCTGCCACGTACATGCCCCTTACTGCGGTCTCAAGGTCATTGTCAGTTTCGATCTGGGTTGCAAAAAATTTTATTTCAGGTGCATAAAGCAGTGTTTCATCGTTGGAAACACCTGGCACAACAAAATTTAAGGTTTCAAGTCCTTCCCTGAGGTTGGAAAGTATTCTTTCAGGAAGGGCCATGGCGATATCTCCGCATACAACATTTTTCATTGTGGGTTCTATATACCCTTTGTTTATCCTGTTCCAGGTTGAACGCCGTCCTCGTTTCAGGTCGCCAAAACGCTGGAGTATGGGTTTGCCTGCGCCTATAAGGGTGGCAAGTCTGCCTATTGATTCGCCATAGGCCTGGTTATCCGTAACAGGTTCCGTTAAAACCACTTTTGAAAGAAAAGCAAAGTTTGTATTGGAGGATTTTTTTTTGCTATAGGCATGGCCATTGACACAAACAAAGTCCTTATAACTTTCAATTGATATAAATCCACCCTGATTGGTGCAGAATGTCCTTGTCTGATCATCATATTTATTTGTCTGTATAAAAAAAGTAGGATCATAAATTACATTGCACAGATCATCCATTATGTCATTGTGGACTTCAACTCTTACCCCTATTTCTATTCCCCGCTGGGAAAGAGCAATGGAGTGTTTTTTTGCGATTGAGGCAACCCAGTTTGCGCCCACACGTCCAGGAGCGAGGATAATATCTTTTGTTATGTATTCATTTTTGTTTGTGATAAGCCCTGCGATTTTCTGATTTTCAACCTTTATGTCAAGGGCATTTTCAGAGGTATGAATTTTAACACCTTTTGCCTGAATATAGTCACTTAAATCTGCGATATATTGAGGTAAATTGTCACTTCCGAGGTGTTTTTGTTTTATCAATAGCAGATTTATACCATATTTTTTGGCCTCTTTCCGTATTTTCCGGGCTTCATCCATATTGGTTGGATAAACAGGACCTGTCATGCCAAATCGTGTAAATATTTCTTCTGTTTCATCGATCAATGCCCGGGCAGAGGAACAAGACATGAACTGGGTAAGATCTGTTTTTCCGAGCCTTGATATAAAATTTAGTTTTCCATCGGAGTGAAGTCCTGCCCCGCCTATACCGGATAGAATGTTACACGGTTTGCATTTCAGACATCCCTGAAGATTCTGATTAGGACATTTTCTTTTAAGGGGCTTTTTGCCCTTTTCAATTATGAGCACCTTAAGATCGGAATTCTCTGCAAGATAAAATGCAGCAAAAAGTCCTGCAGGCCCGCCTCCAACAATTATAACATCGTAAATCATTTTTTCTCCTGTAAAATCATTTTTTCTCCGGTCATGCATTGGATGCTGCTTTTATCCGTTAAAAAATCCATGACAAAGTGTATTAAAATAAGCTTTTTTATCCACCAGTGCAAGTTTTTTAAAATTTCTTGACATAAAGACGTGATACTATTATTGAAAAGCCTATGGGAAAAAACAGAATAAAAAAAATATGCGTGATTGACGGTCAAGGCGGAGGGATCGGCTCCACAGTTATCAGAAAAATCAAAGAAAGATTTGAAGAAAAAATTGAAATCCTGGCACTTGGGACAAACGCAATTGCCACAGCTCAAATGCTCAAGGCCGGGGCCAACAGGGGGGCTTCAGGTGTTAATGCCATTGTTCATACTGTTATCAATAATGAAGTTGATTTTATTATCGGTACTGTGGGCATTATCATGCCCCATGCAATGATGGGAGAGCTTACCATTGAGATGGCAGAGGCAATTGCTATTAGTCCTGCAAAAAAAATTCTTATTCCACTCACCCAGGAGAATATTGAAATCGTTGGACTGACGTATATACCGCTTCCCCATCTTGTTGATGAATTGATTGAAGCCCATTCAGAGGATTTTAAGTGAATTTTTCTATAATGGCCATGAGACAGTCTGGGTGCTAATCCAGATCCGCCTCATGGCGGTTATATGATGTTCCTGTCAATAACCTTGAATTATGATAGATCGCTATGTGTTTTTCAACCAATACTTGTTAAAATTTCTAATTTTTTGGCCGAAAGCTGGTTTTCATGCTGCGGCCTTGCAGGTTATAAGGAGGTATAAGAATAATGTGTGAAGCAAACGCTTATCTGCTTGAAGATAATGGTGAGAATACTGATACTCAGACAATGCTTATGGAATCTGTAGACAGGGTTGACCCTGAAGATGATGGTATTCGTCTTGTAAGTATTTTCGGGGATCAAAAATTTATTAAAGGATATATCCATTCCCTGTCCCTTGTGGAACATAAGGTGTTTATAAAATTAAACGGTAAATAAAACAACAGGGGTGCATAGGTATCCGCTTACTATATTGTCAGTGATGTTGTCAGCTTTTTTCAGGGGAAGGGGGGGGGCTTCTTAATATTACCCCGCACAAAGACACTAAATATTCAAGAGTACTACAGGCTTTGCAGCAATTCTCAATTTGGCCTGATTAGGTTGAAATACCTGTAAATTATAATTTCAGCCAACCTGATCTCAGTAGGTTACAAATTTTCTGCAATGGTAAAAAAACCATAATGAGAATTGCTGCAGGCTTTGTGGCTTTGTGCGTAGATAATATTTTATTCCTTAAAACGTGGATCCAGGTTGATTACCATCCAAGGGTCAAGTAATCATGCATGGAAGTTGCAGCCTTTCTACCTGCTCCCATGGCAAGGATCACAGTTGCAAGGCCTGTGACTATGTCACCTCCTGCCCAGACAGCTTTTTTGCTTGTCTTGCCAGTTTCAGGATCAGCAAGAATAAGACCGCGCTTGTTTAAATTTATATCGGGAGTTGCATTGGTAAGCAGAGGATTTGGCAATGCACCAATGGATACTATGATGGTATCGCAGTCTATTCTGTACTCAGAGCCCTCAATTGGAATAGGCCTTCTTCTGCCTGAAGCATCGGGTTCCCCGAGTTCCATTTTAAGGCATTCCATTCCTGTAACACGACCACCGTCGTTACCAAAAAACTGTATGGGATTGGTGAGAAGTACAAATTCTATACCTTCCTCTTCAGCATGGTGGAGCTCCTCAGCCCTTGCAGGCATTTCTTCCCTGGACCTCCTGTAAACGATTTTTACGGAATCAGCACCAAGGCGCATTGCCGTTCTTGCAGAATCCATGGCAACATTGCCGGCACCAAGCACAATCACACTTTTTCCCCTTGGAATCGGGGTATCATACTCAGGGAAAAGATAAGCCTTCATTAAATTGGTTCTTGTGAGATATTCATTGGCCGAGAATACCCCAATGAGATTTTCTCCGGGCAGGTTCATGAATCTCGGAAGTCCTGCTCCCACACCAACATAAACAGCATCGTATCCCTCTTCAAAGAGGTCATCAATTGTCATTGTTCTGCCAGCAACGGAATTAACTTCAATGTTTACACCGAGTTTTGTAAGTGTATCAACTTCGGATGCAACAATGGCTTTTGGCAGCCTGAATTCGGGAATTCCATAGACAAGAACCCCACCAGGTTTATGAAATGCCTCAAATATTGTTACATCATGACCCTTTTTAATCAGATCACCTGCCACTGTAAGCCCTGAAGGCCCTGATCCAATTACCGCAACTTTTTTACCTGTTTTTGTTTCAACCACTGGAAGTGATCCTGATGCCTTCTGCCTTGCATAGTCAGCTGCAAATCTTTCAAGATAGCCAATGGCCACGGGTTTCCCCCTTTTCCCTACTATGCAATTGCCCTCACACTGAATTTCCTGAGGACATACCCTACCGCATACGGCGGGAAGTGCATTCTTCTCCCATAGTTTTTCTGCGGCTCCCATGAAATCACGCTCAGCTATTTTATGAATAAATTCAGGTATTTTTACAGATACAGGACAGCCTTCCATACAAGAGGGTTTTTTACACTGAAGACATCGTGAAGCTTCTAAAACTGCCATTTCCTCACTGAGTCCCAAGGGTACTTCTTTGAAATTTCTCCTCCTGATTTCCGGTTCCTGGGCAGGCATTTCCGCCCTTTCTATAACTTTTTTTACTTTTTTTTCTGCCATTACATCCTCCATATATCAAATGCCGTATAAAGCTGTCTTGTAAAAAAAACCATAATTATTCAGCATTATGAATATCTGTTTAATATCATAAGCAATGGTTTTTCTCCACGCTTAATATCATGCCTGCTGTGCTTTAAATACATCATAACTCTTTTTTTCATCTTCCGTATATGCCTGAAGACGTTTTGAAAGTTCATCAAAATCAACTTTGTGCCCATCAAACTCAGGACCGTCAACACAGGCAAATTTTGTTGTGCCGCCAACAGAAACACGGCAGGCACCGCACATTCCGGTACCGTCAACCATAATGGGATTCAGACTAACCAGAGTCTTAACATTTTGTTCTTTTGTAATCATGCATACGAATTTCATCATTGGAACAGGTCCTATGGCCACAACAAGACTGATATCCTCTTTTTCCAGAACATCCTTTAAAATATCAGTAACAAATCCATGATGCCCCTTGGTACCGTCATCTGTGCATATATGAAGGGTATGTGAAGCCTTTGCCATCATGTCTTCAAGTATCAGAAGATCCTTGCTTCTTGAACCTATAATGGTCGTTACTTCATTGCCTACTTCCTTAAGCGCCCTTGTTATGGGATGGAGAACGGCAACGCCTGTTCCTCCGCCAACGCAGATTACCTTTCCTTTTTTTTCTATATGGGTGGCTTTGCCAAGGGGGCCTATTACAGCAAAATAATCCTCACCTACTTTCTTTGAGCTGAAAACAGCAGTTGATTTACCAACCACCATATAGATAATTGTAATGGTTCCTTTTTTAGGATTACTATCCGCCATTGTAAGTGGAATTCTTTCACCTTTTTCAGTGGCCTGAATAATAACAAACTGACCTGGTTTTGCTTTTTTTGCGATGCGTGGAGCTTCAATTTCGTTCAGAATAATGGTCCCCTGGGCCATCTCTTCCCGATTGACAATTTTAAACATTATAACCTCCTGATATAAGTACTAAATATATAACTATGCCAGCCCTGCTGCATATTAAGTTAACTCTTTGTTTATAAGAAACTCCTGCAAACTACTTTAAATCATTAGAATTGGCTTCGCGCCTATGGCCCATTTTTTGTTGTGAGGTCGTCCTACGGTCTTCAGGTCGTCCTCATGGCCGTTATTTAAAAACTAGTGAAAATAACCAGAATAATTAAATAAAATCAAGTATAAAAATATAAAAAAATACCGGATTACCCTGCATAGGAAAATTTTATATTACAGGGTGATCAGATATATAGTTTGTTTTGTAACTTTTATGTGGACAGGGTTTTTATCAGAACGCCCACATAAAAACGTGCGTGACTGATAAATGTAGCCATATTTGCCCTGTGGTTTGCAAGAATTCCGTCAAGGTCACCATTAAATACTATCCATGGGTGAAGATTGGCTGCTTCCTCGCATGAAGATATTATATGGTGAAGAGTAGGTCCGCTCAACCTGGAAGTTATGGTTGAATGGAAATCCTCGCCTATGGCCTCAAGTATTGGTATCATAGCAGATGCAACACCCTGGGCATAATAAAAGTAATCATCGGCTGCAAATGTACTTACAGTAGTTCCGTCATCCTCAGTCTGTTTTACAAGATTTTCGTCACAGCTTCCAAGAAGGTCCTCGAACCGTTGGAGTAATGGGATAAGATTGTCAGTTCTGTTAAAAAAGAATGCATGGCCTTTTCTCAGCTGTTCCCTGTATTTTTCGATATCTTCAACGGCGTTTTCGTAGCTTAATCCTGCTGACGGGAACATATAAGCATCGGCTTTCACCATGAGCAGGTTTCTCGCTTCTTCAAGATTTTTGTTTAAAGAAGCAGTACTGCCTGTTCTTGAAATTCTTTCGGAGAGTTCCACAGCAGCTCTTCTTGTAACTTCAAGAACTCCCAATTGGAAATTTTTTCTGTTATCCGTAAAAAAAGTTATATAATCATTGGGTCTCCATCCCCAAAAACTGTTAAGTTCTTTTTTCAGTACTTCAACTGATGCTTCAGCAAAGCGGGAGCCGGTTACTTCAGGCTCTTTTGTTTTTTTAAACTCTTTTGAACCTTTCTGTATTGGTTCATTTTTGTCTGAATTAAGTTTATTTTCAGCTTTATTTTCATGGATATTGGATGTCTTTACCTCCTGTGTTGTATTGATATGCTGTTCCGAGGCAAAGGCAGATATGCATGGTATGGAAATAAAAACTATAAAAATCATTAAGATGACGATCAAAATAGCCAGATGGCCTGATTCCTCTGACAAACTAGATCTATTCATAAATAACCCCTTGAGTTTATAATTTAAGATTTAAATTTTTATAGGTTATAATGGAAAAAACAAAAGGATGTCAATATAAAACCAGTTTCAGATAATAATTATCGTAAATTTAATTTACTGGTATTTTTTTATAGTGTTGACAGATCTGTCTGTTTTCCTGTATGAAAATTCTAATCCAAGGAGAGGAGAGGAATAGATCGCGTATTTTAAGAATACAATTTCTGCAATTCATAATTATTAAATTTATGGAGACTTGTAATGAAAGAGCTTAGGAATGTTCACAAAATAACTTGGACAAATTAATGTCTTTTTCCCCATCTTCTGCGTTACTCGTTGGGTACATAGCCTGCTATGCTCCCGTCTCGTGCCTTGAATATGGAAAAAAATCCTATTAATTTTTGTTCAACTTATTTCGCTCTCGTTCCTAACCCGAATATTTACTAAAATAGAATATAGGTTAATCTTGTGGCAAAAAAAGAAAAATTATTATTCAGATGTAATTCCTGCGGATATAAGACCCTGCAATGGATGGGTAAATGTCCTGAATGCGGAGACTGGGACAGTTTTATTGCTGAGAAAAGGCATGGAAAGAGTGGCTCATCAAGTGGGGTTGCACATATTGGAAATAAGCCTGTTCCCATACATTCCATTGAACTTCAAAAAGAACCTCGTATCTGCACAGGAATAACTGAATTTGATCGCGTATTAGGTGGTGGGATTGTGGAGGCAAGTCTTATACTCATCGGTGGAGACCCTGGTATCGGTAAGTCGACCCTGATGCTCCAGGTTCTTTCAACCCTTGCTCAATCCGGAAGAAAAGTCCTCTATATTTCAGGTGAAGAATCTGTGCGACAGATAAAGATGCGGGGAAAACGACTTGATGCTGATTCTACCTCAATGCTTGTGGCATCTGAAACAGATATTGATTCAATTCTTTACATGATTGAAACTGAAAAACCTGAGGTTGTGGTTGTTGATTCAATCCAAACGGTTTACAATCCTGAAATATCTTCGACACCGGGGAGTGTTACACAGATAAGGGAAGCCTCCGTACGGCTTATGAATGTGGCCAAGGAAACAGGTACCCCACTATTTCTCGTGGGTCATGTAACAAAAGTCGGTGCTATCGCAGGGCCTAGAATTATGGAGCATATGGTGGATACTGTTCTTTATTTCGAAGGAGACAGAAGCCATATATTCAGGATCCTGAGGGCTGTAAAAAATCGGTTCGGTTCAACCAACGAAATAGGTGTGTTCGAGATGAAGGGAAAAGGGTTGGAGCAGGTACCAAATCCTTCTGCTTTATTTCTTTCGGAAAGATCCGTCAACGCTCCGGGATCAGTTGTGATTGCAAGTATGGAGGGAACACGTACCATTCTTGTTGAAATTCAGGGACTTGCAAGTAATTCAGGTCTGGGAACTCCAAGAAGAACTGTCCTGGGCCTTGATCCTAACAGGGTTGCACTCATCGTGGCAGTTATGGAAAAAAGGCTGGGGATAAATCTTTCGGGAATTGATATATTTATGAATGTGGCAGGTGGTGTAAAGGTTACTGAACCGGCAGCAGACCTTGGCATTGCCGTTGCCCTTGTTTCAAGTTTTCTTGACAGGCCGGTTCCCCAAGGAGTTATCCTATTCGGTGAAATAGGACTTACAGGTGAAATAAGGGCAGTGAGCCATGCAGACATGCGTATTAAAGAGGCCGATAAAATGGGTTTTTCAAAAGGTATTATTCCCGGTAACAGTATGAAACGTACACTTGATATAAAAGGCATTGAAATGATCGGGATAAGGTCCTTAAAACAAATCATGGGTATTCTATTCTAAAGAGAAATCAAAAAGTCATTATAATGAAAAACAAAGTAAATAGGAAAAAAAATAAAAATAAGTGGGCTGATCATCTGACAAAACAGGCAAAAATAGAAAACTATCCTGCAAGATCAGTATATAAGCTCATGGAAATCCAAAAAAAATTTAAAGTTATTCATAAAAATTCAACGGTACTTGATCTTGGGTGTGCTCCCGGTTCATGGCTCATATATGCCGCGGAAACAGTAGGACCGGGCGGAAGAGCGATTGGTATTGATTTAAAGGAAATAAAGGTGAAACTTCCTGAAAATGCTGCATCCTTTACAGGGGATATTCTTAATTTAAATAACATTTTTGTCGTATCAGGTGCAAGGGGAGTTAAAACCATATTAAGTGATATGGCCCCTGCAACTACAGGTAGAAAAGAGATTGATTCGGCACGATCCTTTGATCTGTGTATGGCAGCACTGCAATGTGCAGTGAAATTTCTTTCTATGGGGGGTGATTTTGTGTGCAAGATTTTTCAGGGACCTGATTTTAAAAGATTTGAAATTGCCGTTAAATCCAATTTCAAACAATACAATATTTTTAAACCCGGGAGTTGCAGAAAAACAAGTAAAGAGATATATATCATAGGGAAAAATAAAAGGACTGATAGTTCCCAGGATGATTGATATTAAACATAAGGTGCGGTGTCCTGTGAACATTTAATAAGAAATTAAGGAGGGTTTATGTCAGGACATAGCAAATGGTCATCAATTAAGCATAAAAAAGGTGCCATTGATGCGAAAAGAGGTAAAATTTTTACAAAACTAATCAAAGAGATAACAGTTGCCGCAAGAATGGGTGGAGGTGACCCCGATGCCAATCCAAGGCTTCGAACAGCGATTCTTGCGGCTAAAGCCCAAAATATGCCAAAGGATAATCTTGAAAGGGCTATTAAAAAAGGTACCGGCGATCTTGAAGGTGTTAATTACGAAGATATAATGTATGAAGGTTATGGGCCAGGCGGAGTTGCCATACTGGTTGAATGTTTGACGGACAATAAGAACAGAACCATTGCAGATGTCAGGTGTATATTCAGCAAGGCCGGCGGTAATATAGGGACAGACGGATGTGTATCATGGATGTTTGATAAAAAAGGTCTGATTACTATTGATAAATCTGAGGCCGATGAAGACATCCTCATGGAAATAGGAATTGAGGCAGGAGCAGAAGACGTCAAAGATGAAGGTGACTGCTTTGAAATTATAACCGCACCTGAAGATTTTGAAGCGGTGCGAGAAGCTATGGAAAAGGCCTCTATTAAATATGACCTCGCTGAAATTACAATGTTGCCCCAGACCCAGACAAAGTTAGAAGGGAAAAC
>Ga0256840_1003952_pt1 | contig 11472 bp, 12 predicted proteins | sample 355202metaG_FD_185969 | JGI IMG/M metagenome (GOLD analysis project Ga0256840, IMG submission 185969) | Hydrothermal vent microbial communities from Mid Atlantic Ridge, Atlantic Ocean - 355-202 | ecosystem: Environmental > Aquatic > Marine > Hydrothermal vents | place: Atlantic Ocean: Mid...
TGGCGCGGGCCACCATGCCACACCGTTCAATCAACGCCTTCATATTGGCAGTTAGATCGGCAAAATAGACCGGCGAGCCAAGGAGAATGCCGTGGGCCTCTTCCATCTTGGCAATGTAATCGTTTATGGGGTCATCTTTTTGGGCACAGCGCCTGTTTTTTTCTTTAAAGCACTTGTAGCAAGCAACACAGCCTGAAAGATTAAGGCCTGCAAGCTGGATAAGCTCTGTTTCTATGCCGTTTTCTTCAAGGACACCCAGAACAATCTTTAAAAGGATGGCGGTATTTCCGTCTTTGCGGGCACTTCCGTTAAAGGCCACTACTTTCATAGCGTTCCTCCTTTAATTTAGAAGACCTTTGTAAAACACCTATGATTTTTAAATAAAAAGTATCATCGATAAAAGTCTTTGCAAAACATTGGGAATCAAAATACCTTTGGGGCATTGGTTAGGGCGCTTTTATTTCCTTTGCTTGACTTGTCGTAGCAGTTCTTATATAAGAAAATCTATTACTGGAAGCATTTTTTAATTGACAATGCTCTAAGGAATACGTTCTTATTTTTCGTTCTGAAAAATAGGAACGGATCCCGAAAGAATGTTGACTCAAAAATGCCCCTATTAATAACAAATTATTAAGACTTTTTACTGGAGTAACGTCCATGGAGAAGCTTTTAGAGGAATTTAAAAAAATATGTCAGAAAAACGGTATCAAGGTAACTCCTCAGCGCATAGCAATTTATCAAGAATTGCTAAAAGCAGATGATCATCCTTCAGCAGTTGTTGTCTATGAGCGTATAAAAAAAAGATTCCCTAATATTTCGCTTGATACGGTTAACAGAACTCTTCTTTTGTTTGCTGAACTTGGCCTGGCAAGGATAATAGAAGGGCACGGAGATCCCAAAAGATTTGACCCCAACACTAAACCCCACCATCATTTTCGGTGTTTGAAATGTGGCAAGATCTTCGATTTTTATCACGAGCCTTATGATGAATTACATGTACCGGAAGAGATCAGCTCCAGATTTAAAATTCTATATAAACGAGTCAATCTTGAGGGCTTTTGCGAAAACTGCCGCAACTAAGCTTTAAGGTATAGCAAAGGGATCTGGCAACTCAGGAGACTTAACGATCAGTACAGTTTTATTAGTGCGATCAAGAACCCCGCGCGCAACACTTCCCAAGTAGCTTTTGGTGCTATGCGCTCCGTGGCTAGCCATGACGATAAGGTCAACATCTTTTTCAGCAGCCAATTTGGCAATCTCAGTTGAAGGAGAACCTTCGCGCACAACTTTGCTAATATTGATGCCAGCTTCTTCAAATTTTTTAACAGCTTTTTCAAGGGCTTTTTCAGCATCTATTCTGAGGGTTGCTATTAGATCTTCTCGCTCTACGTCGATAGGTGCAGCCCATAGGCTTGGTAAGTGTATTACGTAAAGACAAATCACTTCTGCATTTTCTTTTTTTGCCAAATAAATAGCCGGGTCAAAAGCAATAGCTGCCTCTTCGGAGCCATCAAAAGGGAATAAGATTTTTTGGATTTTCCAATTCATAATTTCCCTCCCTTACTTTTTTTAGAAGATATGAATCATTTTTATGAGTTTCAAGCGTTTTTTATCGAAAAACATCGTTTTAAAGAGAATAGTTTTAAATAACAAGAATTTTTTTTCACAAAATGCTTTTTAACTCAATTTGTGCAAAATATAGCTAAAGAGAGTTATTCTCAATAAAGTGAAGCTCTTTTGCCAATAATCTTTGTAGGGCTTTTTTTGGCTTGTAGTGACCTTTTTCTGCCCGCAAAGTTCCTCAATGGGCATTGAGTTAGAAAAGAAAAATAAATAAAATGGTATCAAAATTTTAGAAATAGGAGGTTGTTTATGCGCAGGCTATTTTTTTTGTTGGTGTTTCTCTTTGTGGTTGTTCCTTTTGTTAACGCACAGCCAACTAAAATCGTCGTTAGGGTTAAAGCAAAAGACGCCAAATTTATAGGTTCAAGTTTAGGAGGAGTTCTCGTTATTATTAGAGATGCCCGTACGGGAAAGATTCTGGCTCAAGGCAAAACTGTTGGCACCACCGGTAATACAAAACTGATCATGAAGACCCCTCACCCAAGAGGCGTCCCCATTTCGGATGCTAAATCAGCCAAGTTTGAAGCGGTGATTGATATTAACGAACCAACTAAGATTGAAGTAACCGCCTATGGCCCTTTAGCACAACCTCAAGCGGCTAATAAGGTTTCTGCTACCCAGTGGGTTGTCCCCGGTAAAAACATCGACCAGGGAGATGCCTTTATGTTAGAGCTTCCCGGCATGATGGTAGATGTGCTTGATCCCCCGGCTCACGTAAAACTTAAAGGTACCCCTCAGGAGATAGCCCTGCGAGCTAACGTTGCCATGATGTGTGGGTGCCCTATCATCCCTGGAGGAATTTGGGACGCTAATAATTTCGAGGTAAAGGCTATTATCAAGCGCAACGGCAAGGTAGTAGATGAAATTCCCTTAAAATATGCTGGAAAACCAAGCCAGTTCGCAGCCACTTACAAGGCTACGGAAAAGGGAGTTTATGAGGCTATCGTTTACGCTTATTGCCCTGCCAATGGAAATACCGGGGTTGACTTCACCACTTTTATCGTGAAGTAGACAAAGAAGGCCGCCATGCCGGCGGCCCTCTTTACATCATGGCTTTGGCCAATATTTTTCCAGCTTTAGTCTTTAATTCTTTTGACATTTTGATACCTTCAACTAAAGCGCTTAAAACAACCGCATCATTTAAAACGGCGCTCTCAAGGCAATCTTCTTCAAGGGTTTTTAAGATTTCCTTGACGAAAATTTCCGGGATATTCAAATTTTTTAAAAAATTTTCTGGCTCTTGAATATCAAAAACGCAGGCTGCCGCAAGCACTACCGGAAGTTTAGCCCCTTCTTCAAGGGCAAGGCGTTCTGCGTATTTGAGCCTGTTTTTTAATAGGGCTCTTTTTTCTTCCGCTATTGTGCTAAGGGCTTCGGCTTCGATGCGGTCCTTAAAAACAGCCTGCTGTTTTTCCCGAAGCTCTGAGGGGAGTTCTCCTAAGCATTGTTCCGCATAAGGACAATAGGCAGCGCAACCAAAATCAAGGCGTGGATTAGGAAGCTTTTGCCCACAACCAGGGCAGGTTCTCGCTGCGTCATCCTTGAAAAATTCAACACTTTCCCCACAATTGGGGCATTTTACTTCAAAAATAGCATCGTCTTTCCAGTAACGGGTGTCTTGTCCTGGGCATTTCATTTTTTAATTCCGTAACTCCTTTTTGGTTTGTTCCCAGCCAAGGCGTTCAATAATGGCGCCCAGACGTTCTCCTGCTTCACAATATTTTTTGTAAAAAGCTAGCGTTTTTTTGAAAATTTCTAGGACTTCCTTGCCATTTGCGAAAGGTACCAGTTCTTTGGCTAACCGAGGATGGCGACCCAATTTTCCCCCAACAAGAACCTTATATCCTGTTTGAAAAATATTGATAGTACCCGTTTCACAAACCTTGGCACATGCTCCACAATGAAGGCAATTTTCTTCTTTTATCCGGGGGCCATCTGTTGCTAAAAAAATAGCGTTTTCTTCACAAGCCGTTTCACATTCTCCGCATAAGGTACATGTTTCAGGATTAATTTCTATTTTGGCCTGGCCTATTAAGGCAAAATCTTTTATCTGTACCTGAGAACACGCGTTGGGACATTCTGCTAGAGACACCCTGAACTGATGGTGATGCTTCAAAGGGCCTTTTATTTTTCCTTTTATAAAGGAAGTCAATTTTTCTTCTTCAAGGATTTTTTCGAGCTCTTGTAACAGGTTTTCTGATGAAGTCACCGCATTCGGGCATCCCGACCCTCCAAAGCAGCTTTCAACTGAAAAGCCGGTTTCAGTTTGGGCGGCTTTTTCACGAAGGGCCTCTCTTGCAGCAAGCATCGCTTCTTTGGTAACAATTTTTTCACCACGTGCCTTTACGAATTCTTCTACTTTACGCTTTACTTTTTTTCTCACAAAAAATGGCACTCTTTTCAGTAATGCTTGAGCATCTTTTTCCCATTCCATCAGGTCCATCTCTCCTCTGAAATTATTTTTCCGTCAAGAGAGACAACTATTACGTTAAAGGGTTCTTTTATGCCGGCAAGTTCTCTGGCTTTTTTGATGATCATGGTAAGCCCGCGACAACATGGTACCTCCATGATCGCAAGGGTTAAGTCTTTTATCTCGTTTTTGCGAAAAATCTCGGCAAAGCGGGCTACGTAATGGTCAACGTCGTCAAACTTGGGGCATCCAATCATAAGAACCTTGCCGGGAAGGAAGTCCCTGTGAAAGGCTGGATAACTGAAGCCCACACAATCAGCTGCCACAAGTAACGATGCATCTTTTAAAAAGGGGGCCTCTGGGGGAATAAGCTTAATTTGGATAGGCCAGTGAGAAAGTGCTGAAGGGACGCTTTCCTTTTCCGTAAAGAAATTTCCGCTTGGTTCAAGATTTTTTAGCATTTCTCCTGGGCAGCCGCAGGCAAGGTCGGGCTTTTCTTTGTGTTTGAGAAATTCTTCAACAGCTTTCTCATCAAAGGCTTCTGCTTCTCTTTCAACGATTTTGATAGCCCCTTTTGGGCAGGTGCCAAGACATGCTCCTAGTCCGTCGCAATATTTTTCTGCGATAAGTCTGGCCTTGCCGTTTATTATCTGAATAGCGCCCTCCGCACAGGATGGAACACACTTTCCACATCCATCACAAAGCTCTTCGTCTATTTCGATTATTTTGCGCATTATCCGAGGCATAGGAATCTCCTTTTTAAAGTTTTATTTAAGAGACCTTTGCAAAACATTTTCAAAGGTCCGGCCCAGCCACCGTTTTCATTTTTCCCTTCCGAAAAAAACAGGAACGGAGTCCAAGTATTTTGCGTTCTTAAAAGATATTAGGCTGGTCTTAATAAAAATTCTTTGATGCAAATCAAGTTCTTCACTTCTTAAGATTTTTCTTAAGGCGGTCGAAAAGATAGGCGAAGACACCAGAGACAAGGAGGGTATCCTATGAACCTTAGCACTATCAAAGGACGTATCCAAGCGATTATCGTGGTTATGTTCTTGCTAAGCATCTTAAATGCCGGGGTGGTTTTTTGGTCCCTTCATAAAAACGAAGGAGATGCCAGATACGTGAACTACGCTGGTAGAGAACGAATGTTGGTTCAAAAAATTACCAAAGAAGTCCTTTCGAAGGATTTTGAATCCGCAAGGCAGACAGCAGCCCTTTTTGACAGTAGCCTCAAGGCCTTGCGCTATGGAGATGAAGCTATGGGGCTAAAGCCGGTTAAAGACGAGGCTATTATCGAAAGCTGGGAAAAATTAAATACCGCCTGGCAAAAATTCAAAAAGGCCCTTGATGAGTACATGGCCACCCAAGATGAGACAAGCCTTAAGTATCTTCTTGATCACAACATACAGGTTCTAAAACTCGCTAATGATCTCACCAAGAAATTCGAAGAAAAGGCCGTGGCTGGTCTTCACCGTTTGCGTATCTATCAGGTCTTAATTTCAGCCTTTAGTATTTCTTTGCTACTTGCTATCTGGTGGATGGCAAAGACCAAGATCATAACCCCGGTGGAAAAGGCAGTTGCCCTTGTTTCAAGGATTGCCGAGGGTGATTTTACCGTTAGGTTTCCTAAGACCGGGAAAGACGAGATCAGCCAGCTCTTGCAGGCCCTTGAAGGTATGACCACAAGACTGAGAGAGACCCTTTCTGGTGTAGTGCAGTCTTCTGATAAAGTTTACCACGCTTCAGAAGAAATATTCCGTGCTGGTGACGAGGTAGCAGAAAAGGCCCGCCACTTGGCTCAGGAGGGTGAAGAGGTTAAGGCAGCCGAAGAAGCTATCAATAACAATATCAGGGCGGTTTCTGCTGCTTCAGAACAGATGGTAGAGGCCATTACCGAGATCTCCCGTAATACTTCTGAAGCTGCCCATATTGCCAATGATGCCGTGGTAAAAGCTCAGGAAACCAATGAAATAGTCAACAAACTTAGCATTTCCTCTGAAGAAATCGGCGAGGTGGTAAACCTTATCCAGAGCATTGCTGAGCAAACAAACTTGCTTGCCCTTAACGCCACGATAGAAGCCGCAAGGGCAGGGGAGGCAGGAAAGGGCTTTGCTGTGGTGGCAGGAGAAGTAAAAGAGCTATCCCGTCAGACCACCGAGGCCACTGAAAAAATTGCCAAAAAAATCCAGGCCATCCAGAATGATGCCCGGGCTTCGGTAAAAGCTATCGAAGAGATTACCGAAATCATTAGCCGTATTAACGACATTTCCAACATGATAGCAAGTGCTGTCGAAGAACAGACCGCCATGATGGGAGAGATAAGCCAGGCAGCCAGTATGTCTGCAGAAAGTGCGGATCAAATCAAGGAAAAAGTAGAAAAAATGTCAGTAGCCATCCAGGAAACCGCAGAAAAAGGAGAAAGAAGCCGCGAACTCTCGCAGGAGATGATAGAGCTTGCCGCACGCCTGAAAGAGCTTGCTTCAAAATTCAAAGTCTAATGCCAAAAGGGGCGGCCAAGCCGCCCTTTTTTGTTTCCCAAATTAGAATTTTCAAGTAATAATAAAAGAAAAGCCTTTTCTTGGAGATCTGAAAATGTCTTTTAAGGTACTTTTCTCGCTACTTGTTCTAATACTTTTGAGTACAAGTTTAAATCAAGCTTATGCAGAAGATTTTACCCAGGAAGACCGGGAAAGACTCGTCCGCATTGAAACCACCTTGCAAGTTTTTATGGAACAAATAGACAAGCGCTTCGAGCAAGTAGACAAGCGCTTTGAACAAATAGACAGGCGTTTCGATGATGTTAACAAAAGGATTGACGAGGTTAACAAAAGGCTAGATCTCCTTACCACTTTTCTCTGGATTCTGGCAGGTATCTTTACTACTCTTACGGCCACGGTCATTGGGTTTGCCTACTGGGATCGGCGTACCATCATCCGCAGGGCAAGAGAAGAAAGTCTTGACTACTTTGAAAGAGAAGGAAAGTTTGCCAGGCTCCTTGAGGCACTCAAAGAATTTGCCAAGGAAGACGAACGCCTGGCAAAAATTTTGCGCTCTCATGGCCTGCTATAACCAGGGGCGGCCAAGCCGCCCTTTTAATTTTCTTTTTCTCCTTTGATATAGTCTTTGAAAACTACTTCTGCCTGCTCTAAGGCGCAGAGGTCTCCGCACATAGAGCAACGCCTTTGTTTCACGGATTTTCGTTCTTCTACCAATTGTTTGGCGTCATCAGGGAAAAGCAGACTATCAAATACTTTGTTCCAATTAAGGTCTCGTCGATCTTTACTGGCCTGCATATCGCGCTTGTCTGCGACACCACGGCGCTTAACGATATCGCCTACATGGGCTGCCAGACGGGCCGCTTTAACACCCAAAACTACATCTTCTTCGTTGGGAAGTGATAGATGCTCTGCAGGTGTTACGTAACAAATCAAATCTGCACCGGCTTTGGCAGAAATGGCGGCTCCAATGGCAGCGGTAATATGGTCATACGGGGCGCCGATGTCGGATGGTAATGGTCCAAGCATGTAATATGGCGCACCACCAGACATCTTTTTGGCTAAGAGTACAGAGGCTTCAATTTCATCGAGAGGAACATGCCCTGGGCCTTCTACCATGACTTGGCAGCCAGCTTCGCGCGCCAGCTCGGCAAGCTCGCAGTTAATAAGAAGCTCTGCTATTTGGGCCCGGTCAAGGGAATCATGAATTGCGCCAGCCCTTAGCCCGTTTCCAAGGGAAAGTACCGTGTCGTATTTTTTGAGGATATTGATTAAACGATCAAATTGTTCATAAAGCGGATTTTCCCGTTTGTTTTTGGTCATCCATTGGGCCATAAGGCTTCCGCCTTTGGAAACCAGACCCCCAAATCGATATCCCTGTTTTTCAAGCCTCTCTAGGGTAAAAAGATTTATGCCACAATGAATGGCCATGAAGGCAATGCCGTCGGCACACTGCCTTTCTATGAGCTCAAAAAGATATTCAGGGTCGAGTTTGGCAGGATCTTGATAGTCACGAATGGTTTCACAGAAAGCCTGATAAAGGGGTACATTTCCCACTGGAAGTGAAACTGCATTGATAATTTCTCGCCTGATGGTGTCCATGTCACCGGCAGCAGAAAGTTCCATCAAAGTGTCTGCCCCAGCTTCCTCAGCAAGGCGTGCTTTTTTCATTTCAAATTCAAGGTCACATACCAGGCTTGAGGTCCCAATGGAAGCGTTAACTTTAGTCCGCAAAGGCCCGCCAATACCTACTACGCGTCCGCTTTGGCGGGCCTTAAGGATGATAACCTTCCCTGAGACTACCAGGTCTCTTATTTCTTCTGGGGCAAGACCTTCGGTTTTCGCCACATCTTTTATTGCTTGCGTTAATTGACCGGCCCTGGCTGCTTCAAGCTCAGTCATGCTAAAGCTCCACCCCTTCTTTGGTGTAATTGGCTACTAGGTCACCTACTTCGCTGGTGCTATAGCCCATTTTGCCTGCTGAAAGGCTCTTTAAGTGATCGCGACACACCTTGATAACCGCCTTTTCTATGGCCTGGGCAGCCTCTTCTTCACCAAGGTGCTCAAGCATCATCATCCCTGCACAAATAGCAGCCAGGGGATTGATAACGTTTTTACCGGTGTACTTGGGGGCTGAACCGCCAATGGGTTCAAACATGGAGACCCCTTCAGGGTTAATGTTTCCGCCGGCAGCAATACCCATGCCTCCCTGGATAATGGCACCTAAGTCTGTAATGATGTCACCGAACATGTTGTCAGTCACGATAACATCAAACCACTCGGGGTTTTTCACAAACCACATGCAGGTGGCATCTACATGGGCATAGGATGTCTTGATGTCAGGATAGTCCTTGGCTACTTCGTAAAAAGTCCTTTCCCAGAGGTTCCAGGCGTAGGTTAAGACGTTGGTCTTGCCAACCAGGGTGAGTTCTTTCTTTTTGTTGCGCTTTTGGCAATATTCAAAGGCATAGCGAATACAGCGTTCTACCCCAAAACGGGTGTTAATGGATTCCTGGATAGCCACTTCCTGGGGGGTTCCCTTGCGTAAAAAGCCACCACCGCCAGCATAAAGACCTTCGGTGTTCTCTCGTACCACGACAAAATCGATGTCTTCCGGGCCTTTGTCTTTGATGGGGGTCCAGACTCCAGGATAAAGCTTAACAGGCCGCAAGTTGATGTACTGGTCAAGTTCAAAACGGATACGCAAAAGGATTTCTTTTTCAAGGATACCCGGGGTTACGTCAGGATGACCAATGGCGCCAAGGTAAATGGCGTCATGCTTTTTCAGTTCTTCAATGCCGCCTTCGGGAATGGTTTCTCCGGTTTTTAAGTAACGTTCGCCTCCCCAATCAAAATAATTGTAATTAAGTTTAAAACCAAAGCGCTCAGAGGCTGCATCAAGGACTTTTACCCCTTCTCGGATTACCTCTGGCCCGGTGCCGTCACCGGGAATTACCGCGATCTTGTAATTTTTTGTTTCTGCCATATTTTCTCCTCCTGAGATTTACTCTTGCATCTGCTTTTTTTAGTAGCAGAATAATTTTTTTCAAGTAAGTCTTTGGGGAAGAAAAATGAAATGGCACAGGTTAGCAAAGCTTCTTTTTGAGGGTGCTATGCTCAAACGCCTTGAGCGTACAGGTTACGCTTATTTGGGTACGGGAAAGGAAAATATCGCTGCCCATTCCTTTGGAGTGGCTTTGGCCGCAGCTACCCTTGCTAAGATGGTCCCTGAGGCCGATGAGTTAAAACTTTTAAAAATGGCCATTTTGCATGATTTTCTTGAGGCCCGCACTGGGGACTTAAACTCTGTCAATAAACTTTACGACCAGGTCAATGAGGAAAAAGCGGCTCAGGATGCCTTTTCCGAGCTCCCCTGGGCAGAGGAGTGGCAGGAACTTCTTGAGGAATACCGCGAGGCGAAAACACTTGAAGCCAGGCTTGTTCATGATGCCGATCAGCTTGATCTCATGATAATGCTTAAAGAGCAACACGATCTAGGCAATCCTTACGCACGGCGCTGGCTGATCTATGCGAAAAGACGCCTTAGGACAGACATTGGCCGACGTCTGGCTGAGGCCATAACAGAAACAGACTGGGCCTCATGGTGGCTTGATCAGTTTGTCGCTAAAGATGAAACCAAGTGATCTCTGCGCGCGTTGCGGAAAATGCCTGTCTGTATGCCCGGTTTTTAGGGCCACTGGAAGAGAAACCTACTCTCCACGGGGGAGACTCATGGCCTTATCAGGGGAGGCCGAAAGTGCCTCTCTTTTGCTTACGTGTATTCTTTGCGGTGCATGTGAGAAGACCTGTCCTAACAAAGTTCCTCTTCTAGAGACTTTTGCCCGGGCTAAGTTAAAACATCCAATTTCCACAAAGTATGCCTTAGAACTTTATGACCTGCTCCGTCCTTTTGCTTCAAAAATCAGGTCTGCCAAAAAAGACCTGGCACACCTAAGCCAAGGAAAGGTTGCCCTTTTTCTTGGCTGCGGCGGAGAGTTTCTCTATCCAAACGCTATTAAACACTTTATCAAGATTTTTCCTGAAAAAGAGCTTATTTTTGTGCCACAGGATCAGACCTGCTGTGGACTTCCTTTTTTGGCGGCAGGTGATGAAAAGGCCTTTTTAAAAAGTGCCAGGCAAAACTTAAAAGCACTTTCTCTGGCGGAAAAAGTTACTACCCTTTGTGCCTCTTGCTTTTTCGTCTTAAACGAACTTTACCCGCGGCTGCTTGGCGACGAATACAAAGTCTTAGCCGCCAAAACTTGCGAAGGACATTCCTATCTCTTTTCTCATCGGGCATTTAAGTTTTCCGTGTCTCAAGAAGAAATCTTTTTCCAGGTGCCGTGTCACCTTAAGAATACAGAAGTTTATCCTTTTTGGCGGGAGCTGGGCTTAAGTTATTACGAAGGATGCTGCGGACAAGCAGGAGCCTTTGGTTATCTTTTTCCAGGTTATGCCAGAGAAATAAACCGCAAACTATTCAAAGAGGCTTTTTTAACTGGTCCGCGCTTTTTGGCCGCAGCCTGTACCTCTTGCTTACTGGCTTTGAAAAAGACTTTTCCAGAATATCCGGTAAAAATGCTGGTTGAATTTTGCTAAACTGTGATAAGCTATTTTCGGTCTGTCTGATTACTAGGAGCACAAAAAAGATGACATTTTGAACATGGTCATTGCGAGCGGTCCCCATTTCTTGTCATTTGCGAGCGAACACAGTGAGCGAAGCAATCTCGAAAGCGAAGGGACGGGACCTAGCGAGCGTGCAAGTCGCCTCGCGAAGATACTTTGTTGGATAAAATGTACTTCTAATAATATTTTTCGGAAGGAAAGATGGGAACGGATACCTGGCGAATGAGCCTGCAACACTGATCTCGGCAATCTTGCGTGGTCTCTTTAAGCTATCAATAAAAAGAGGAGGTTTAGGTATGAAACGTTTATTAGTGGTTG
>Ga0256840_1003953_pt1 | contig 11470 bp, 16 predicted proteins | sample 355202metaG_FD_185969 | JGI IMG/M metagenome (GOLD analysis project Ga0256840, IMG submission 185969) | Hydrothermal vent microbial communities from Mid Atlantic Ridge, Atlantic Ocean - 355-202 | ecosystem: Environmental > Aquatic > Marine > Hydrothermal vents | place: Atlantic Ocean: Mid...
TCAACTATAACCTTTCAACTTTTGATAGAGTAGTAACTTATGTTGACTACTACACAAGTGCAGCAGCAACCTCAAACTATAAAGGCTCTGTGAGTGAGTTCAAAGCTGATGATAAAATATCATATATAAAAAATGCTTTTTTAAGAGTAGGTGCATCGTATCAAAAGTTTGAACAAGAAGAGATTACTGCAAACACTACAAAAAATTTCTCTGCAATATCTGCCTTTTTGACAAACTACAACAAGTTAGCATTAGTAGATGACTTAAACACTATCGTTACAGAGTCTATTCGCTATGACAAATACGACAACCTAGATGATGCCTTTACTGGAAAAATCGGTGCAAAACAATTTGTCCATAACGATATCTACATCAGTGCAAATATTGGAACAGGTTTTAATGCTCCAACACTAGGTCAACTTTATGGTCAGTGGGGTGCTAACCCTGACTTAAAACCTGAGACATCACTCACTAGTGACATAACTCTCGGAAATGACACCTTATGGATAACAGGATTTTATAATGAGATTACCGATCTTATAGAGTATGTATATGACCCAGTAACCTTTGCTGGTGGTTATGAACAAATTGCAGGCAAGTCAAAATTTAAAGGTGTTGAGTTAGGCTACAAAGACTACTTCTTAGATGCACTTGGTATCAACGCAACATATACCTATGTAAAAACCGAAGATACTGATGGCAAAGAGCTTGCACGTCGTCCTAAACATCAAGTAGATGCGAGTATGATTTACTACATAAATGATTCAGTTGATGTAGGGCTTAACGCTCAGTACATCGGTGAGAGATACGATGGTGCCGACACCAGTGGTGCACAAACTGGTAAATACACCATTGCAAACTTTGTAGCAAACTACAAACTCAACGATACTCTCGCTTTTTATGGTAAAATTGACAACCTAACAGATAAATATTACCAAATAGTTGATGGTTACGCTACTGCTGAGCGTAGTTACTACTTAGGTCTTAACGCGAAATACTAAAGTTTAAGTTATAATGTCAGTATCCTGTCACAAAGGCAAACTATGCAAGCTATGAACTATACAAATGCACGAAACAATTTAAAAAGTGTTATCGATACAGTTTGTGATACTAACGAAGAGGTTATTATCACAACAAAAAATGAAAAGTCTGTTGTGATGATTTCACTTGATGAATATAACAAAACTCATGCAAAACTAAAGCAAGAGGTTGCTCTTGCTTTAGATGAGATAGAAAATGGTGATTTTTTAGATATAGAAAAAGCATTTGATGAGGCTAAAAAATCGTATCGTGATTAAAATAGTCTTTTCAAAAACTGCTAGTAAAAACTTAATAACACTAGCAAAATACATCTTTGAACAATCAAAAAATGAAAAAATTGCAGATAGATATTTAGATGATATGAAAAACTTCATCATCGAAATACTTTCACATTTTCCAAAATCTGGACGACCCAGTGAAGAGTTAGCTCCACACACAAGAAAACTTGTTTATAAAGGCTACTCCATCATATATAAAATCAAAACTTCACAAATAGATATATTGGTGATTTTTAGAGAAAATATTCCAAAACTATAGCAGAGGCGAAGCATGAGTATCAAAATATTACTTTTAACGATTCTTTTTGTGTTGAACCTATGGGCACAAGAGAGAGTTGTCTCTCTTAGCCCATCTATTACGGAAATAGTCTATGCCTTAGGCAAAGGTGACTCTCTTGTAGCGACCTCCTCTTACTCACTTTACCCAAAAGAGGCTCAAAAGCTTCCCATCATTGGTGGGTATGAAAACCCCCATATAGAAAAAATTCTCACGCAAAAACCCACCTTGGTAGTAGGGCAAAAGTTCAATGCCTTTGCTGTAAATAAACTCAAGCATTTTGCTGTCAAAACCCTAACACTTGACTTAACGAGTATAGATAGCATTAAAAAATCTATCGCTTTACTTGCTCAAGAACTTCACTCAACAAAGGGTGCTAAACTCATACAAAATATAGAGGATGCACTCGCAGATGCGCCCAAGGCAAAAACACCAAAAAAGGTCCTTATAGTCTATGGACTAAGAGTTGATTTGAGAAGTGGTATCTACATAGCTGGTCAACATATATTTTTTAATGAAATCATCAACGAGTGTGGCAATACCAACGCCTACACATCAAACTCTACAAGCCAACCAGTGCTGAACTATGAAAATGTTATAGCGCTTAATCCTGACATCATCATAGTGCTACACTCCCATGCAACCGAGTCGAGTGTAGATGTTGTTGAAGCCTTAGCATCATGGCAGGCTATACCAACAAATGCTTCAAAAAACAAAACCATTCACATCATAGATGAAAACTACCTTCACATCCCATCACACCGCATCGCGCTCACCATAAAAAAGCTCTGTGAGACTATGAATGATTGAGTTTAAGAACTACTCATGCAGCTATGATGCTAAGAGCGTTTTAGAAAATATAAATTTTCAAATACCAAGCCACCTTGCTCTTTTAGGCTCTAACGGTAGCGGAAAATCAACACTCATGAAATCCCTTTGTAAGCTTGTAAAATATAGAGGTAAGGTCTACCTTGATGCTAAGGATGTGCAAGAGTATGATGCTAAGGAGTTAGTTCAACAAATCAGCTATGTCCCCACAAAACTTGAGGTCTATGATGAGTACATCAGTGTTGAGGAGTACCTTCTTTTAAGTAGGTTTGCCTACAAGCAACGCTTTGTAAATTATGTAAAAAAAGATTATGATTTAGTAGCGCTAAACCTGCAACTTCTCAACATAGCTAAGCTTGCAAAACATAAACTTAGCGCACTGAGTTCTGGAGAGGCATCTTTAGTGCTCATCGCCGCTGCACTTACCGCACAAAGTAAGACTATCATCTTTGATGAACCAACAGCGAACTTAGACCCAAAAAACACAAAACTCATCTCACAAACCATCAAAGAGCTCAAATCTACACACAACATCATAGTGATAACGCACAACCTAGAACTTGTCACATACCTAGGGATACAAACTGCTTTCATTCAAGATAAAAACCTCTTTCTTTTGGATGAGCGCATCACAAAAGATGAGTTGGTAGCACTCTATGACTAAGCTACTCATCTGGCTAAGCCTTAGCATCATACTCTTAGCATCACCATTTTTGGGAGCTGTATCTCTCAACTTTCAAGAGATTTTTACGCAGGGCTCCCTCCACGCTCAGATCTTTTATGATGTAAGGTTACCAAGAGTTGTGTTCGCTTTTTGTGCTGGAGTGATACTCTCTCTCAGTGGCCTCCTTTTTCAAACACTCTTTCGCAACGCGCTTATGACACCCTACACTCTTGGTATCTCTAGTGGAGCTGTTTTAGGCGCAGGGATAGCCATCAAATTAGAGTTGCTTGGTGTTTTTTTTGGGCTAAGTATTGTGAGTATCTTTGGGTTTTTTGGGGCTATTTTTACTGTATTTTTGTTGCTGTATCTTGCACAGTTTTTAAAGCGCGCACACAACACAAGCTTGCTCCTCTTGGGTATAGCGCTCTCCCTTTTTTATTCTTCAGCGCTTATGATAGTTTTTTACCTCGGTAGTGCTATACAAAACGATATGCTCCTGCGTTTTACCATGGGGAGCCTTAGCATCATAGGATGGTCGCATCCACTAAGTCTTAGCATCATAACGCTCATCCTGTTTCTCACCCTCTATGGTTTTCGTTATGAGCTACAACTCCTTGGCACCTCAGATGATGAGGCAAAACTCAGAGGACTTGACACAAAAAAAACGACACTTTTGCTGCTTCTTGTCTCCTCTTTTGCCATTGGTGCGCTTGTAAGCATCAGCGGTCCCATAGGTTTCATAGGGCTCATAGTCCCTCACATCGTTGCAAAACTCTACCCTGTTAGTGTCAAAGAACGCATAGGTAAAACTGCCCTCTTTGGTGGCGCATTTTTAGTACTTTGTGACACACTTACAAGAGTGATTCAAACCCAAAGTGAACTCCCCATAGGTATAGTTACAGCCCTCATCGGTGGGCCATTTTTTATCTACCTCATCATCTCAAAAAGTTCTCGCTAATGGGCGTAAAAACTACTCTATCCTTAGCATCATTACACAAACTATTTCCAAGCTATAACTTCACTTGCATACGTCCCACAACACATGGCATCATAGATACTACTTATGTAGTATCAAATGAAGAAAAAGACTATATTTTAAAAAAGTATGAACGCGCAACTCAAGAGCAGATCAAAACTACCAACACCTTGCTAAAAAAACTCAGCCTTGCCTCTCTCAATGTAGCTAGACTGTTAGATGAAAGTGACACTTGGTATCTTTATGATAAACTCACAGGAAAAAGCCCGACACGCACAAACACTTACCATATCCAAGCCTTAGCAAGGTTTATGGCAAAAATGCATAGTTTGACCTACAAGAAAAATCTACCACATGAGTTTTATGCTAGCTATGAGGCACCGAAGCTCTTAGCATCATTACTACACAAACACTATTTTTACTATAAAAAACTCTCCTCGCTCAAAGCATACTCTCCAACAAGTGACGGCATTATTCATGGAGATATTTTTCGTGATAATACTATTTTTGATGGAGACAAAATAGGAGTTTTTGATTTCATAGATGCGGGAAATGGAAGTTTTGTTTTTGATGTTGCTGTTAGCATCATAGGTTTTCATCTCAAAAAAAATAATACTTTTTTTCTCAACTTATATCTCAACACTTATAATCAAAAAGCACCAAAAAAGATAAAACGAAAAGAGTTATTAGCACATATAAGCATCGCCTCAAAATTTTATGCCCTCTTGCGCATACAACATCACAACTCCACTAAACCAGCCAAAGAGTTACTATGAAACACGGTGCTAACATCTACAAGTACGCTAAAAAACTTGGGTGTAATGCTAAGGAGATTATCGACTTTTCTTCCAACATCAACCTCCATCAACCTGCTACAAAAACCATGCCATCACATGAGATGATAGTAAAGTATGCCGATACATCTTACCAAGATCTTACAACTATCATCGCTAAAAAATACCAGATAAAAAATGCAAGCATTGCCCTTTACAATGGTGCCTCTTCGGCGATATTTACACTTTTAAACACTCTTGATGCTAAGAGAACCTACCTCTATGCCCCACTCTATGGCGAGTATGAAAACGCAATACAAGATAAAAAAAATATGATTAAAATAGACAGATTTACAAACCTTGATGCTAAGGTGAGTAAAAACTCTCTCGTAGTTTTTGTAAACCCCTCTACTCCTGAAGGAAAGCACTATAACTTAAAGAAGTTGATGCGCTACTGGAGAAAACGAAACTGCACCATCATACTCGATGAATCTTTTTTAGAGTTTGAGGGCTTAGCATCATATAGAGCTGAGATATACAACTATAACAAACTCTACATCGTCCACTCTTTTACAAAGTTTCACTCTTGTGCAGGGGTGCGAATAGGGGCTGTTTTTTCCAACAAACACAACATAAAAAATCTCAAAATCCCTAGATGGAATCTCTCCTCTTTTGATGTTTGTTTTTTATCGCAACGACTTCAAGATGAGTCCTTTGAGAAAAAGTCAAAACAATTACATCTTAAACAAAAAAACGAGTTAAAAAACATACTCAAAAACTCAAAACTTTTTAGTAAAATATACAAAACAGATACAAATTTTTTTCTAGTCAAAACAGATGATGCTAAGAAGCTTTTTAAACATCTTTTAGAATATAAAATCTTAGTGCGTGATGCAAGTAGTTTTGACTTTTTAGACAAGCGATACTTACGATTTGCCATCAAAGACAAAAAAAGTCATCTGGTTTTAAAAAAAGCCCTCAAGGAGTTTAGATGAGCAGTATACTTATAACGATATTAGCCTACTTCATAGATAAAAAATTTGGTGAGTTTAGCTTCATAAAACACCCCATCATCACTTTTGGGGAGATGATACAATCTTTTGAAGATAAATTTTATGAAAATTCTATACAAAGAGGGGCATTGCTCGTTGTGAGTATGCTTAGCATCACACTCTTAGCATCACTTGTCTTAGAATTTTTTCTCAACTCACTTTTTGGCTTTTTAAACATACTTCTTTCCTCCCTTATCGCTTCTGTATTTGTAGCACACACTATGCTGATACAAAGCGTAAAAGAGGTCATAGAAGCTAAGGATATACAGAGGAAAAGAGAAAACATCTCAAAACTTGTTAGTAGAGACTGTGAGCATATGAGTGAGTCTGACATCTACAAAGCGTCCATAGAAAGCTATGCTGAAAACCTGAGTGACGGAGTTGTAGCACCTCTTTTTTACCTTCTTTTATTTGGGATACCTGGCATAGTTGTTTACAAAATGATAAACACTATGGACTCTATGGTTGGGTACAAAACAAACAAGTATGAAAACTACGGCAAAGTAGCTGCAAAACTCGATGACATAGCCAACTTTATCCCCTCAAGACTCACAGCGATGCTTATGATGCTAAGCTCTAAAGTGGCACGAAAAAAGTATGGTTTACTTGGTTTTTATAAAGACGGAAGCAAGCATGAAAGTCCAAATGCTGGTCACCCCATAACTGCTGCTGCACTCATTCTTGGGGTGAGACTTGGTGGCGATACGAAGTACTTTGGGGTACTCAAAACTAAACCCTACTTTGGTGTAGGAAGAAAAAACATAACAAAAGAGGATGTACAAAATGTCTTACGAATCTTGGTTTAATGACTTTGCAGATAAACATAAAGTTATACTAGATAAACTAATTAAAAATAATCTCTCAAAAGATGAAATTATCGACTACTTTGACTTTGATAACATGGTAAAAGAGGAAAATGACTTTTGCCCTCTTTATAAAGACAACAAAAAATGTCACGATATAAAGGAGCTCAACTGCTACCTCTGCGCCTGTCCAAACTTCCGTTTTAATGATGCGGGGATTAAAACATATAACGATAAAAAAATCCTCAGCGAATGCGAGATAAACAATGGAGCAAAATTTGCAGGCGATGGCGTAGTGCATCAAGACTGTTCAAGTTGCACAGTCCCTCACCATAAAGCTTATGTGAGAAAGAACTTTGACCTTGATTGGAAAAATGTTATGACAGAGTGTAATTTAAATCTTTGATTAATCAAAAAGTAGATTCCAGGTCAAGCCTGGAATGACGGCCTTATCATTAAGCCTGGAATGACGGTGTCCTCTTTAAGCCTGGAATGACAGTGTCCTCTTTAAGCCTGGAATGACAGTGTCCTCGTCATTCTGAACTTGATTCAGAATCCAATAACTAATTGTTAAAACATTCATGTTATACTCATTCTACAATAACTAAAATTCTAAGGAAAAACATGTCCACTCTATCTAGAAGAAACTTTTTTAAAACATCTTTAGCGCTTGGAGCATCTAGCATCATCCCTGCATCTCTTGATGCTAAGGCAAACGAGAGTTTAAAGTTCATCCATGTGACAGACTCCCATATGGACTTTGCTGATGTCGCAAGCGTGGAAGCTGTAGAGCTTATGGTTGCACATGTAAATGAAAACTATAAAGACCTAGACTTCGTACTTTTTGGTGGCGATAACTACAACAACAATGTTGAAGATAACAAAGATGCTGTACTTTTTAAGTACATCGTAGATAAGCTTCACTGCCCTTACTACATAGTTCGAGGGAACAAAGAATCATCCCCTACTTCAAGTTTAAAAAGTGTCTTAAACAAAGATTTTGACAATATATTTTTGCAAGACAAAAATCTACTTAAAAACAATAAAGACTGGCTAGTACAAAAAAAGGGCTACCTCATCTTAGGACTTGATAGTTGTATAGAGCATAAAAATAACGGTGAGTACTCACAAGAAACTTTAGAATTCGCAGAGATGGCGTTAAAAAAAGAGAGACCAACCATCATACTCAACCACCATCCATACACGAACTACTGGAAGGGTACTGAAGCTAAAGACCTTAAAAAATATGTGCTTGGCAATACCAAAGAGACACAAAAAAGACTTTTTAAGTACCCAAACCTACTTCTTACACTCTCTGGACATAAACATATAGACTCTGTTTTAGAGATGAATAAGGTCAAAGTGATAACAACAAGAGGCTTTGTCCGTCCACTAGACCTAGATATGTACCCTATGAGATATGTGGAGATAAACGGTGGAGATATTTTAGAGAAGATTATCTATACATCCTAATATATATGATATACTTATGTATATACATTTAAGGATGAACTATGACAGCAAAAATTTCTAAGTGGGGTAACTCGGCTGCAATAAGAATACCAAGTGATATATTAAAATTTTTATCTTTACATATTGGTGATTCTATAGAACTTCTCAAAAAAGAGAACTCTATAGAACTAATTGTCGTAGATGATGCTAAGAGCAAACTTATTGCCGAAGCAAAACGGATTAAAAAGCACTCAACTAAAGAATACGAACAACTTGAAGCATCTTTAGACGATGGACTTTCAAATGTATAAAAATGGTGAAATCATTTTAGTCAATCTTAATCCTCAAAAAAATGATGAAGCTGGTAAAATAAGACCTTGTGTCATTGTTTCAGACAGTGAAATAAATGATATACTCGACCTTGTAACCATCATACCATGCACAACAAACATCCTTGGAAGTGGTCTTTTTCGTATAGGTTTAAAGCCACGAGATAATCTTGAAAAAGAGTGCGAAGTTATGATAGAACAGATTCGAGGCATCTCTAAAAAAAGAATTTTAAACTCTTTAGGTTTTGTAAATAATGAGGAGTTACTCAAGATTCAAACAGGATTAAAAGCTCTCCTTAGCTTATAAGTATGAAATCTCTCAGCATATTTGGAACAAGCAGTGACGCAGGAAAATCTACACTCTCATTTGCCATTACCTACATACTCCATCACAGAGCTATCAAAGTTGCCCCTTTTAAGGCACAAAATGTCTCAAACAACTCCCAAGTAACTGATGAGGGTGGTGAGATAGCCATCCCACAGTTTTTTGCAGCAGAGTCTATAGGCTTAAAAACCTCGCCAAATATGAACCCCATACTTTTAAAATCAGGTGGTAAAAATTCTGCACATATGATAATCAATGGCAAAAGTGTCGCGAACAAAGATGTAAGACAATACTACAAAGAACTAGACTCGCTTAAACCTCATGTTACAAATGCTTTTCGTAGTTTGAAAAAAGAGTATGAGTGCATAGTAGCCGAGGGAGCTGGAAGTCCAGTTGAACTCAACCTCATGGACAAAGACCTCTCAAACATCTTCATAGCTACTAGATTTAACACTAAAATCATCTTAGTTGCAGACATAGAGAGGGGTGGAGTTTTTGCTTCCATCTATGGGGTATACAATCTGCTTCCGCCAAAACTCAAAGAAAATGTTATAGGCGTTATTGTCAATAAATTTCGCGGAGATATAACACTCTTTGATGAGGGGATAAACATCATAGAAAAAGAGTTTGGCTTAAAAGTTTTAGGCGTAGTACCATACAAACCTTTTAACCTTGGCTTTGAAGATAGCCAGTCGCTTATGGGCTACACTCAAGAGTTATCTCTTAGCATCATAAAGGTTGGTGTTATAAAACTACCTCACATAAGTAACTTTACAGACTTTGAACCGCTCATAAATGATGCACAGATAGAGCTTAGTTTCATCCAAAGTGCAAATGAATTTACCTCCTGTGATATACTCATAATCCCAGGAAGCAAAAGAGTAGTACAAGACTTAACTTGGCTAAAAGAAAAAGGTTTTGCTAAAAAGATAAAAAATACTAAAAAAACTATCTTGGGCATCTGCGGTGGTTATGAGATGATGTTTAAAAACATCTATGATACTAAGGGTGTCGAGAGTGATAATGCTAAGACAAAAGCACTTGGAATTTTTAAAGGTGATGTAAGCTTTGAAAGTGAAAAAATAGTGCAAAAAGGGAGTTATAATACCTTTGGAGTTATGTGCGAGGGCTACGAAATACACAACGCCATCACACAAAAACGCTCTCAAAAGAAAAAAAACTTTTATGGCACTTTTATCCATGGTCTTTTTGATAATGATGAACTTCGCTATAGACTTTTTTCATCTATAAATAAAAAATATACCGGCTATAATTTTAAAGAGTTTAAGGCAAAAAGCATCAAAGAGTTTGCACAACATATACAAACTCATGTCGATATAGATTTTATACATAAGGCTTTAAATGACTAAAAAAACCCTCTTCATAGGTGGTATCAAAAGTGGCAAATCGCTTAATGCCCAAAACTACATCCTAAAAAACTACAAAGACAAACCTGTCTATCTCGCTACTACCGAGTTTAGAGATATAGGGATGCAAGAACGCATAGAGGAACATAAGAAAAATCGTCAAAATAGCTTTGAAACCATAGAGGAACCCCTCAAGATTCACGAGATTATAAAAACATCTAACAAACCCATCTTAGTAGAATGTATCTCAATGTGGATAAACAATATGCTCTACCATGAGTTAAGTTTTGAGGAGATGATAGAAGAACTCAACAAAATAATGATGCTAGACAAAAACATAGTCTTTGTGCTTAACGATGTAGGCGGTGGCATCATCCCTGAAAACAAACTAGCCCGTAAGTTTGTAGACATCAGCGGAAAAGTATCGCAACTCTTAGCCTCTGAGTGTGATGAAGTCTACCACACCATTGCTGGTATAAGTACAAGGATAAAATAAACTTCGATATAATATTACTCATTCCCAAGCTCCTGCTTGGGAATGCATATATCACTTTTGTTGTATCTTTACTGCTTTGAAGGTTTGTTTTGATTAAATATTCGTAGTATTTCAATTGTGTTTTTTTGAAAGCTTACTTTGTATATTATCGTATAACCTTTATAAGTCATATCTCTTACATTTTCATTTCTAAAGTAAATTGATGATTTATATTTTAAAGGATTATCGGGTATTAAAAATATTAGTTTTTGAAGTTCATGTGCAAAATTTACACTTGCATTAATCCTATCTTTGGCTATATAGTCTACAATATGTAACAACTGCTTTTCAAAAGTTTTTTTGTAGATTATTTGCATTTATGTTTTCATAGATTTTAGATGAATATTAATATTATTCCATAAGTCATCATGTGAAATCATTTCAGCTTTTCCACTCTCTACATCTTCTAAATCTTGATGTAACTGCTGTTGTCTCTCATAAAAATAAGGGTCAAGCTCTAAATTCACATCTTTTGAAATAGTGATGTTTTCACTATGATTATTAACATAAGCCATAAAATCTTGAATATAATTATCTTGAACTTGAACTGCTAAAGTTTGCATAATAAACTCCAAAAATTTTAATTACCTATATTATAGCAAAACTAAAGTGATTTTCACTTTAGTTTATTATTTCACTTTCCACCCCAATGATTCCATACCAAATTAGACAACAAGCTTGATTGCTCTATAATTAGGTACTTTAAAGCGAAAAAGTCACACTTAAAACTTTCACCTATCAGGTGTAACTTTTTCCAAAACGAGAGAATT
>Ga0256840_1003954_pt1 | contig 11468 bp, 12 predicted proteins | sample 355202metaG_FD_185969 | JGI IMG/M metagenome (GOLD analysis project Ga0256840, IMG submission 185969) | Hydrothermal vent microbial communities from Mid Atlantic Ridge, Atlantic Ocean - 355-202 | ecosystem: Environmental > Aquatic > Marine > Hydrothermal vents | place: Atlantic Ocean: Mid...
GTCCCATTATAAAGAAAGCCATCCCGATAAAACCGGGATGGCTTTCTTGTACACCCGAAGGGATTCGAACCCCCAACCCCCAGAGCCGAAATCTGGTATTCTATCCAGTTGAACTACGGGTGCATTTATTTTTGCTTTGCAAAAGTATCATTAATTGCTAAAACTTCAACCCTTAGCGCTTTATATATTGTTCTGTGATTAGTAGAATTGGTATTCTACGTGTTTCTACGTATTTTAAGTTTTTGAAAATCCATACCTTGGATTATCATTCATTTAATTCTCACTTAAAATTCAAAAATTATGTTTGCAGGAGAAGAAAAAACCACAATCGGTATAGAAGAATTCAGAAAAGGTACTGTAAAATATAGATCAGGAGGTCTAGGTGCACCAAGGGCATTTTTTTATAGTAAGGCAGCTATTACTGAATTGCTAAACCAAACCGATGCAGTGGGTATGCGGGTGTATTACGCTTTGACCGAAGAGGGAGATAGAAGCTTGTACATAGTTGCAACAGATTGTGATGGTCGGGATTTACGTCCATCAGAAGATCAGAGTTGCAATGAAAATCAAAACATGATGTATCGATCAACCTCATATATGATGCTTAAATCTGAAAATCCATGTCCGCAGTATTGTGATGATGAAAAGTAGTTAGCATGTAATTTTTTTCTATGAGTGTTTTTGAAATTATTGGTTTATGTAGCAAAGCTTTTGTTCTGGCACCAGTAGCTATTGGTGTTGCTCACTATGCTACTCTAAAAAAGCCGTATAAAGTTTTTTTACTTTTTTTGATGCTGTATGTAGTTTTTGATGTTATCACTTCATATACCTCTTTAAATGGAATCCATAATTTACCACTTTACCATCTGATGACGGTAGTTGAGTTTGTGTTTTATAGTTATATGTACCATGTAATTGCTAAAAATACTAGTTATAAAAAGTGGATTCTGTTCATAATTTTTTTATTCATAATATTCGCTGTTTTAAATACGATATATTTAGAAAATATATATACAGATTATAATTCTAACACAAGGGTAGTCGCTTCACTCATATTAGTAAGCTATGCGATTTCGTATTTTTATAGGATGCTTAAAGAGTTAACGGTAGAATCGGTAGGAGAGAATGATGTATTTTGGTTTAATACAGCTGTTTTGTTGTATTTTGCAGGTACATTTTTCTTATCTTTATTTTTAAAAGTATTCTTTGATGAAGCGAAAAAAACAGAGGGGTTTCAAGAATTTTTGTATCAAATTTATTATCTACAGTATTTTCTTTATATTATTCTAAACATATTATTAGCCAAAGCAATATGGGTCAGTCAGCCGAGCAAATAAATAATATACTCCTATTTTTGGTCGGAACATTTGTGATTTTATTGATGGCGGTGGGGTTTGTGGTTTTTGTATTAATTTATAAAAAACGGGTATTTGCGCAGAAGCATGCTTTTCAGGAATTAGAAACGAAACACCACAAAGATATGCTGAAAATTGCGATAGAGACCCAGGAAAAAGAACGTAGGCGCATTGCAGAAAATTTGCATGATGAGGTGGGGGCATTATTGTCTTTGGTGCGGTTAAATGCCTCTAGGATTTATAATGAGGCGGGTTGTGAGGATATGAGAGGCATTACAGATAAAACCATCAATGTAGTAGATGAAACTATTGCAAACGTGCGTAGAATCACGAAAGACTTATTGCCTGCTACTTTGGATAAATTTGGGCTGGAGGCTGCGCTTAAAGAGTTGTGCCAAAAGGTAAACGAAGCAACAGATACACTTGAAATAAGTTATGACGTGCAGCGAGAGAATAAAAACCTGAACCTACCAAAAGAGCTGAAGTTGTCTATTTATCGGGTATTACAAGAATTAGTGAACAATGCGCTAAAGCATGCGGAGGCTTCTAAGATAATAGTAAATATCCATATGAATGAGGATTCAATTTTATTAAAAGTAGAAGATAATGGCAAGGGATTTGATATGCAAAAATACTATGAAAGGAAAAAATCTGATGCTGGCCTTGGCCTACAAAACATAAAAAGTCGTATTAGCGTTTATGATGGTAAAATAGACTTTGTACAAGACCAGTCAAAGGGGACAATTGCTAATGTAACGTTTAACATAAAATCTATCAACGATGAAGAGTAATATTAAAGTTATTATCGCAGACGACCACAAGCTATTTAGAAGAGGAATGATTTCAGTTTTGAATGACATCGAAGGGATAGACCTGATTGATGAAGCGGAGGACGGTGTTGAATTGTTAGGTAAATTAAAGAATAATGTGCCTGATATAATACTGATGGATATAAAAATGCCTAAAATGGATGGCATTGAGGCAACCAAGCAAGTGTTGTCTGATTATCCTGATGTGAAAATAATTATGCTCACCATGCATGATGATGAAGAATTTATCAAACACTTGGTTGATATCGGGGTGCATGGTTATTTGCTAAAGAATACAGATGTCAACGAAGTAACAGAAACCATAACAAATGTGATGGACAAAGGACTCTATTTTAATAAATGGATGACTGATATGTTGATCGAAGGATTTCTTAATAGAAAAGAGGAGACAAAAGTAAAGGAGGAGAAAAAAATTAATTTCACCGACAAAGAACTTACTGTCCTGCAATTGATATGTGACGGAAATACTAATACTGAAATTGGGGTGGAAATGAAACTAAGCCCACGAACCGCAGAGGGCTACCGCTATAAACTTTGTGAAAAAGTAGGGGTGCATAATACGGCTAGTCTAGTCAAGTATGCAGTAAAGAATAGCATTATTGAGTAGGTGCTAACAAATGAGTACATCATTTGATTTTGTTGCATTTATACTAAATGGTTCTCTGCTCATAGTCTCCTGCAAGGGACTCTTAACTCTAGCTAAAACTCAGAGTCCCCGCCTGAATGTGGTCGGGCTGGCTCTACGAGAGACTCTGAGCGAGGATAAATATTTGGTTCGGAAAATTGACTTGCAAAAATCAAACTTAAGAATTAGGACTTCTGTACTGATGTTTATGTAAATCAGGAAGAACTCCGTAGGAGAAATATGTTTGTAGAAAACAATTTCAAATTATAGCTAGGGTCTGCTGAAAAAGTCCCAAGTGCATTAGCTCCGAGTAGGCAAAGCGAAGTTGTATTGTTATACCACGAGCTGAAGGCTATGAAGTACCTGCCTGCCGTCAGGCAGGGATGATGTGCTTGGGGCTAGTGTTAAAAATCAGCCATGGATTTTTGTGCTATCCTTTTAAAACCCTCGCACGTCAAATGGTAAAACTACCATTAATGTACTGAAATTCAGCATATCAACGTTTTTCAGCAGACCCTAGCTAGAGTGCCGTAGGTACGGGATGTTAAAATGCCTGAAAAAACAATAGTATATTTTTCAACCCATACGTAGTTCTACGCTTTTTAATCCATAACGACTCCTATACCTTTACATCAAGAAAGCAAAGGTCCCTTTCAAACAGCTTAGTGCTCAGTGTTCTTGTAACGCTGGGCGCTTGCTATTTACCGACTAATGGGTTTTAATCTTTATTGACCTGTTCACTGCTCAAGAATAAAAACTTCAATTTTACTGTAAGAACTAAAGGGTATAGAATGTTCAAATTTTCTTTTCGAAAAATAAATAATATCGATTGTTGCTAGTCGTTTATAGTGTATTATTGTACACATATTATATGATAGAAGAATGGACTTAAAAAATAAAGTAGCGGTAATCACAGGCGTGAGCAAGGGTATTGGTTTGGCTACTTTGAAATTACTACTGAGTAAAGGAATGATTGTGGTAGGATGGGGTAGAACTAAACCAAATATTGAGGATAAAAATTTCCACTTTTTCAGAACCGATATCCGTTATTTTACAGCGGTAGAAAAATCTTACCATAAAACTGTAGAATTAATTAGGAGTGACATCCATGTGTTGATTAACAATGCTGGGGTTGGGTTTGTATCACGAATTGAGTTGGCGGACGTGGAAGAATGGAAGGAAATGTTTGATACGAATGTACACGGGCTTTTCTATTGCTCCAAAGCAGTCGTGCCAAAGATGAAAGAGATGGAAATGGGGCATATCATTAATATTGCTTCCATTGCAGCGACAACTGGCATTCCGCAAATGGCAGGTTATTGTGCCACAAAGCATGCAGTGAGAGGTATTTCGCAGTCTATGTACAAAGAGCTCAGGGAATTTGGAATAAAAGTAACGACTATCTATCCGGGCTCTACAAAAACCAATTTTTTTGATAATATCGCAGAGATTGACGCCAATGATAATATGATGATGCCCGAGGATATTGCATCTACTATTTTGCATGTACTGCAAACACCCGACAACTATCATCACATAGATATCGAGGTAAGACCATTACGCCCCAAAGGAAAAAGCTAGGTGTTGGGCGAATTCTCTATAAATTTCCTGCATTTTAACTTAAAATGATGGTTTGTATTTTTACATTTGTCCGAAGATAAAAAGTGTATGTCTATAAGTGTAAAAAATCTTACTAAAATCTATGGCAATCAATATGCCGTTGATGATATTTCTTTTGAAGTAAACAAAGGAGAAATATTAGGATTTTTGGGTCCGAATGGCGCAGGAAAATCTACTACCATGAAAATTGCTACATGCTATATTCCTCCGACGTTTGGAACAATAGCCGTATGTGGACATGACGTGGTAGACAAACCCATGGAAGTGCGAAAACTAATTGGCTATCTGCCAGAGCATAACCCATTATACTTGGACATGTATGTGCATGAGTATTTGGAATTCATTGCTTCTTTGCATGGCTTATCTGGTAGAAATGGAAGATCTAGAGTAAACGAGATGATTGACATGTGTGGATTGGAAGTAGAGCAGAATAAGAAAATTGGTACTTTATCAAAAGGATACCGACAACGTGTGGGATTGGCGCAAGCGATGGTGCACGACCCTGAGGTTTTCATCCTGGATGAGCCAACTACAGGACTTGATCCAAATCAGATTGTAGAGATAAGAAATTTGATTAAAAATATTAGCCAAGATAAAACAGTCATATTTTCGACACACATTATGCAGGAGGTGGAGGCGTTGTGTAATCGGGTAATTATAATTGACGCTGGTAAAATAGTCGTTGACAAAACGGTTGAAAGTTTACAGCAAGGGGTGGAGACTTATCATAAATTGACGGCACAGTTTGCGGAAAGGATAGACATAGAAGAGCTGAAATCTATTGATGGGGTTTTGGAGGTGATAGAAGAGGAGATAGGCACTTATATTATTCACACAGAACTCAGCAAAGATTTGCGTCCTGTTATTTTTAACTTTGCCATGGAAAACAGAAAGTCTTTGTTGGAGTTAAAACAAGAAGAAGTATCATTGGAAAACATATTTCATAAACTCACCAAAAATATCGATTCATGATCAGGGTTTTAATCAAAGAAATAAACAGTTTTCTTAACTCGCTGATTGCATATATAGTCATTGGCGTTTTTTTGACAGCAATAGGTTTGTTGATGTGGGTTTTCCCAGAAACCAATGTGTTGGATTATGGTTTTGCAGATATGGATACCCTGTTTTCATTTGGCCCGTATGTGTTTTTGTTTCTGATTCCTGCCATCACTATGAGGCTTTTTGCAGAAGAGAAAAAGACTGGTACGCTAGAGCTGCTTTTCACTCGGCCGCTGTCTGACTGGCAGATTATTTTGGGTAAATACTTCGCAGGATTTCTACTGGTTGTGTTTTCGCTTGTGCCAACTATTATTTATTTTTTTTCGATTTATAAACTAGGACAACCTGAAGGAAATATTGATACCGCAGGAGTGATTGGATCTTATATTGGACTATTTTTATTAGGGGGCGTTTTTACAGCAATAGGAATATTTTCTTCGTCAGTCACTGAAAATCAGATAGTTGCATTTATTTTAGCTGTTTTTCTGTGCTTCTTTTTTTATACAGGGTTCAGCTCGTTGGCTAACATTGATGTTTGGGGAAGTGCTTCTATTTATTTAGAACAACTCGGTATTTCCTATCATTACACATCGCTTAGTAGAGGGTTGATTGACTTGCGTGATGTAGCTTATTTTATCAGTGTCATTTCATTTATGCTATTATTGACAAACTTAAAACTAGGCAGCAGAAAATGGTAAAGTCAAAGGCTACAATGTGGGAATCACTGCTGAAATTTGCAATTGGTATTGTACTAATACTATTGATGAATGTAATTGCTTCAAAATATATCTTGCGTTATGATTTAACAGAGGAGAAAAGATATTCTATAACAGATGCCACAGAAAACATGTTGGAAAAGTTGGATGATGCAGTTTACGTGGATGTGTATTTGGAGGGTGATTTGCCTGCAGGAATGAAACGTCTGAAAGCAGCTATCAGAGAACGTCTAGATGAGTTTAAAATTTATTCAAATAACAATATTCAGTATAAATTTATTGATCCATCGCAAGCGACAAGTGAAAAAGCAAGGAATGAATTTTACAGGAATCTGGCACAAAAGGGATTGCAAGCAAGACGACTTTTTGATAATGTGGATGGACAAAAGACAGAGAAAATAATTTTCCCTGGAGCGATTATCACTTACGGAGAGCGCGAAAAAATAGTATCATTTCTGAAAGGTGCTGGAGGGCAGGCAGCGATTAATCAGTCGATTGAAGGAGTAGAATATGAACTGGCATCTGGTATTCGTAGTTTGACTAATGATGAGCGAAAAAAGGTTGGACTCATAAAGGGACATAGAGAATCTGACTCCCTTTCATTGGCAGGATTGACGAATGTATTGCTAGAAGAGTACAATGTCTATAATGTCAATTTATCTGAAAAAGAAGCCATAGAAGGCTATGATGCTATTATTATATCAAAGCCAAAAAGAGCATTTTCGCCTTGGGATAAATATAAAATTGATCAATACATCATGCGAGGAGGCAATGCTTTGTTTTTTATGGATCAATTATATGTGGACATAGATAGTGCTTTGAATCAAGGAACTTTTGCGTTGCCGATTGATGTGAATTTGGATGACATGTTCTTCAAATATGGTGTGCGTGTCAACCGTGATTTAGTGCAGGATTTAAGCTCTGGTGTGGTGCCTGTGATCGTTAATATGATAGGAGATCAACCAGATATTCAGAATTTTGAATGGCCATTTTTCCCAATCATTAATCAGTTTAGCGATCACCCAATTGTAAAAAATAGCGACGCCATTTATACGAAATTCATTAGTACCATTGATTCGGTGAAAGCTGATGGGATTACAAAAACGCCGTTGCTTTTTAGCGGTAAATATTCTCGAAAATTGGGAGCGCCACTAATGGTTAGCCTGAATGATATTAGAAATATCAATAAGGAAAATTTCAGAAACAATACGCCATTTCCTGTAGCGTATATATTGGAGGGAGAGTTTACTTCATTATATAAAAATAGAATTTTACCCAAGGGAATTTCTAAGGTTTCCTTTACCGAAAAGGGAAAACCTGCGAAGGTGTTGGTCGTGGCAGATGGTGATTTGATTGAGAATGAATTTAGTATGAAAAATGGAAATCCAGTAGAGATGGGCTATTCTGAATTTATGAGAAAAAAGTTTGGTAATGAGGCGTTTATTAAAAACGCCCTGCAGTATATGACTGATAACGAGGGAATTATTACTGCAAGATCCAAAGAAATCAAAATGCGCTCCCTTGATAAAATTAAGGTACAGGAGGAACGTTTCTTTTGGCAAGTACTGAACATTGGACTGCCATTATTACTTCTATTGTGGTATGGTGTTTTGAAGTATTTCTTGAGGAAACGCAAGTATTCAAATTTTACAAATGGGAAATAAAAAAAACATAAAATTATTACTTGTTTTAGCGGGACTTAGTGTCTTGACGGCATTCATTTATTTGTATGATGGTAGTAGCAACAATGCAAATTTCAATCCTAGCAAGTTTATGATAGCAGATACGGCTGCTGTAAATAAAGTAGTGCTGAAAAAAGGAGGGGTAACAAATACTTTGACTGAAAAATCAGGTCAATGGGTGGTGAATGAAAAATATCCTGCTGATCCAAATTTAGGAAAACTAGTGAAAGCAGTGCTCAAATTGGCAGTGGTGAAAAGGAAAGCGCCGAAATCGAGCATGAAGAAGATTAGTGCACAATTAAAGCGTGATGATGTGTTGGTGGAGGTGTATAGTGGTGATGCAATAATAACTTCTTTTTACGCAGGAGGAAATGATAATAAAACCACTTCTTATTTTATGGAAGCAGGAGAGGAGCAACCTTATATCATGGCAATTCCTGGATACAGCAGTTATATTTCCGGTATTTTTGCTTTTGATGAAAGTGGCTGGCGAGATAAAACTATTTTTTCTACTTTTTGGCAAGTCGTATTAAGTTTGAAAGTTGATTTTCCAAATAATGCGCAAAATAGTTTTGAAATGAAGCGAGAAAACAAGTTCTTGACCGTGGGAGGCATAAAAAACATGGATACTGCTAAAGTGGTGAATTATGTGCGGATGTATGAGCATTTTACGGCGGCACGTTTTGTGAAGCCAGGAACATCTTCTGTGTATGATAGCTTACTTAATGGTGCACCCATTGCTACAATTACGCTAAAAGACATTGATTTATCAAAAAGTAGGACACTGGACATTTTTCCTTTTGTAGAAGCAGATAATAATGTACTGGGTTTAATTAAGGAAGATAATCAGCTTGTGCTAATCCAAAAGAATAAGATATTTGGGCTGTTGCAGAAAAAAGAATTTTTTGAAAAGGACTGAGGACTACTATCTGAACACCACCACCTGAAGACTGTTCGCTGAAAACTCTAATTTAAGTTATATAATATCAATTTTCTTTATAAATTTGCAAACTAAAATCTAAACGAGCAATTCTATGAAATTTATTGTTTCCTCATCATCATTACTCAAACAACTCTCTGTTATTAATGGTGTCATTACTTCTAATCCCGTAGTGCCGATTCTTGAGAATTTTTTATTCGAAATATCAGAAGGAAAGTTGACTATTACAGCATCTGACTTACAGACTTCGATGATTACTGAACTTGAAATAGAAGCCAAAGAAGAAGGAAGTATTGCAGTCCCTGCAAAAATATTGATGGAGACATTGAGAAATTTACCTGAGCAACCTGTCGCTTTTTCAATAGACGAGGAAACATATAGTATAGAATTAAGCTCTGATAACGGACGATATAAATTGGCTGGAGAAAACGCAACGGATTTTCCAACAGCACCTGAAATTGCAGATGCTTATGTGGTGGAGTTATCTTCTAGCGTGTTATCTACTGCTATTAACAATACAATTTTTGCCACAAGCAATGATGAACTAAGACCTGCCATGACTGGCGTTTATGTAAATCTTAGTGAAACTAATACAACATTTGTAGCGACAGACGGTCATAGACTAGTACGCTACAGAAGAGTAGATGTAGTGGCTGATACCGAAAATACAATCATTATTCCTCGTAAGGCGCTGAACCTATTAAAAGCGTCCTTGCCTGATAGCAACACCAACGTTTCTTTTGAGTTTAATCCTGCGAATGCCACTTTCAAATTTGGTAATATTAAATTAATATGCCGATTGATTGATGAGCGTTATCCTGATTATGAAAATGTAATTCCTAGTGACAATACTAATTTCATGACCATTGACAGAATGGAACTGCTAAGTACGCTTAAAAGGATTTCTATATATGCCAATAAAACTACGCACCAAGTGAGGTTGAAAATTACAGGAAGTGAATTGCAAGTTTCCGCTGAAGACCTTGACTTCTCTAACGAAGCAAACGAGCGGTTATCATGTGAACATGATGGTAGTGATATTGAGATTGGTTTTAATGCCAAATTTTTGATGGAATTGCTCAATAATATTGATGCCTCTAAAATTACGCTACAGCTTTCCGAGCCAAACAGAGCTGGTTTAATTGTACCTGCCGAAAAAGATGAGAATGAAGACATCTTGATGCTTGTAATGCCGGTGATGCTGAATAGCTAATTTCATCATATGACCTTCGGTTCACAAGTTTTAGATTTTTATTTAAACCTTGGGAAGTTACCCAAAGTCCCAACTGGGGTTGAAGTGCTGAATCCTTTTCAAAATACTGATACACAAGTAGTTGTAACTAATTTTTTTGATAAATTCTATAATGATAATAATCAGAGAATATTATTAATTCCGATTAATCCTGGACGTTTTGGTTCAGGAGTAACTGGTATTCCATTTACGGATCCTATTCAACTAGCAGCTGCCTGTGGTATTGACAATGACTTTAAGAAAAGAACGGAGTTGTCCTCTCGTTTTATTTATAAAATGATTGAGGAGCTAGGAGGAGTGGATGATTTCTATTCTAAATTTTATTTTTCTTCCGTCTCTCCACTCGGTTTTGTGAAAGATGGAAAGAATCTTAATTATTATGATTTGCCAGAGTTGCAAAATAACTGGGAAGCGTTCATGTTAAACAATTTGAGAAATAAAATTGCTTTTGGTGCGAGTAGTAAAATTGCGTTCGTGATTGGGAGAGGGAAGAACTTTAAGTATATGAATTATCTCAACAAAAAATATCAGTTGTTTGATAAGTTGATTGATTTGCCACATCCCAGATGGGTCATGCAATACCGCCTCAAAAGAATTGATGAGTTTATGTTAGAGTATAAAGAGAAGCTAGAAGAAGGTCTTACTTATTAAATTCTGAATAAGCAGAATAGGCAGCACCAATAATACCAGCATTATTTTGCATTTCAGCCGTAACCATTTTTGTTTTGAAGTCAAACTGGTTTGAATATTTGTGGAAATTTTTACTAGCGCCACCACCCATAATGAATAAATCAGGCCAAAAGTAAAATTCAAGTTTATTGAAATATTTGTTTAAACGTTTGCCATATTCCTCCCAACTCATGTCTGTTTTTTTTCTTACAGCCTTTGATACATATTTCTCCGCAGCAATGCCATTCAATTCAATATGTCCTAACTCGGAGTTCACTAATATATGTTCGTCGGTAAAAAGTGCCGTGCCAATGCCAGTGCCTACCGCCACTATGATTGTGGTTCCTTTGGCATCTTTTCCAGCACCATAATGCATTTCAGCGACGCCGGCAGCATCAACATCGTTTATTAAATGAGTTTTGCAACCTATCTTTTTGCCTATCTTTTTACCCGCATTTAATCCAATCCATGACTTGTCAATATTAGAAGCTGTCATGACCGTTTCATTTTTGATAGCAGCAGGAAACCCACAGCCTACAAATCCTTCCCAGCTAAAATGTTGTATAACGTCCGCCACTGTATTAATCACTGCTTCAGGTGTAGCAGGTTGGGGAGTGGGAACTCTAAATCTTTCAGATACTAATTCTCCAGTTTTAATGTCTACCAAGGCAGCTTTTATTCCTGTTCCACCAATATCTATACCTAATACTTCCATCTTTTATTTTTTCTTGTATTTCAGGCTACAAGTTTAAAAAACTTTTTTGATGAACAAAGATATTT
>Ga0256840_1003955_pt1 | contig 11464 bp, 14 predicted proteins | sample 355202metaG_FD_185969 | JGI IMG/M metagenome (GOLD analysis project Ga0256840, IMG submission 185969) | Hydrothermal vent microbial communities from Mid Atlantic Ridge, Atlantic Ocean - 355-202 | ecosystem: Environmental > Aquatic > Marine > Hydrothermal vents | place: Atlantic Ocean: Mid...
AAATAAAAGGCAATTTTTTTTGAATAATTTTTAAGAAATAACAGGTTATTCCTTAAAATTTATTCTTCAAATTTCACCATTTCTTCATTTTCTGTAAATAGAAGTCTTAGTCGAACTCAGGTTAATAGTAACCGGTACATGCTAGATTGGTTAAAGCTATTTTCTTCTTCTCTTATGATATTAAAGTTTTATTCAACAGATTAATTATTGAATTTATCTTAAGAAATTATAGATACATAATTGTAAATACTATCTTTGTACTTTACATAAAATGAAGACAAATTACAATTTTATTATAGTTGGTGGAGGAATAGTTGGATTAGCAACTGCATATAAACTTCAATTAAAATTCCCTCATAAAACAATTGTTGTTTTGGAAAAGGAATCAGAAATTGGAAAACATCAAACTGGTAGAAATTCAGGAGTAATTCATTCTGGAATTTATTATACACCAAATTCTTTTAAAGCTAAAAATTGTAAAAATGGGAGAGATCAATTAGTGAAATTCGCAAATGAGAATGATATTGATTTTGATATTTGTGGAAAAGTAATTGTAGCTACTACTAATGAAGAATTACCTCTTTTAGATATTATTTATAAAAAAGGACTAGCTAATAAAACAGATGGTATTTGTTATTTAAATACAGAAGAAACTAAAAAAAAAGAACCTTTTATTGAAGCTTTAAAATCCATTTGGGTTCCAACTGCTGGAATTATTAATTACGTACAAGTTGCCAATAAATTTGTAGAAATTATTAAAGTGATAAATCCAAATAGTAAAGTTATTTTTTCATGTGAAGTAGATAAAATAACTTCTGATAATACTTCTAAAAAAATAATAACTACTTCCAAAGGTAATTTTACTACTGAAAAATTAATTTTCTGTACAGGTTTACAATCTGATAGAAATGCTAAAAAAAACAAAGTAAATATTGATATGCAAATTGTTGGTTTTAGAGGTGATTATTACAAATTAAAAGAACATGCTGTAGATAAAGTAAAAACTTTGGTTTACCCTGTGCCTGATCCTGATTTTCCGTTTTTGGGTGTACATTTTACTAAAATGATTACTGGTGGTGTTGAATGTGGTCCTAATGCTGTTTTTTCATTTAAACGTGAAGGATATTCTACTACTAGTTTTGACATTAAAGATAGTTTTAAAGCTTTAACTTATAAAGGAACATGGAAACTTTTTGGTAAGCATTGGCAGAAAGGAATGATAGAATACAAACGTGCATTCTCTAAAAAATTATTTTTAAAAGCATTACAAAAAATGATGCCAAGTTTAACAATTAATGATATTGAAAGAGCTCGCTCTGGTGTAAGAGCTCAAGCTGTTGATGGAAATGGTAGTATGGTTGATGATTTTTTAATTAAAGAAAAAAATGGAACTATTCATGTACTGAATGCACCATCACCTGCAGCTACTTCTTGTTTGGCTATTGCGGATGAAATTGTTAGTAGAGCAATGTCATTTTCTACCAATTCTAATACAAAAACTAATCAAGGTGTTTGCTGTTATCATGAGAAAGAATAATAGTAATTTGGGTTTCTTTATGTGAGATGTATTGTTTATACAAAGTTCGCAAAGAGCTTATATTAATTTTGTTGTTTTTATGAGATATATTGTTCACGCAAAGTTCGCAAAGCTTGGTGTTATTTGTAAAAAACGCAAAGTTATCAAAGAGCTTATATTAGTTTTGTTGTTTTTATGAGATATATTGTTCACGCAAAGCTTGGTGTTATTTGTAATAAACGCAAAGTTCGCAAAGAGTTTATATTAGTTTTGTTGTTTAGGAGAAATAAAACTGTTAAATTGAACTTCACAAAAAAAGTACAATTATTCTTTTTTAACTCGTTTTAAATTCAATAAATTAATTGGATTTGCAACTAATCCTTTTACATTCTGTTGACTAAAAAGTGTTACTTCATCATAATATAATGGTACTATTGGTGCTTGTTCAATTATTATTTTATCCATTTTTTGATATAATACATAGCGTGCTTCATTAGCAACCGTTGCTATTGATTGCTCATATAGTTTATCAAATTCTGTATTTTTAAAATGGGTATAATTAGAACCGTTTGGTGTATGGAATTTACTATAATAAAGGGACAAGTAATTTTCTGCATCTGGATAATCAGCGATCCAACTTGCTCTAAATAGTGGTAAATCACCTTTTGATTTTCCTTGTCTTAATACGGAAGGTGGTACAACTTCTACTTTAATTTTTAATCCTAAATTATTCATTTCTTGTTGTATAAATTCACACAAGTCTAGATAATTTGCATCCGTTGTTAATGTAATTTCTGGATTATTATTTCCGCTTTCTTTTTTGTATTTATCAATTAATAATTTTGCTTTTTCTGGATTGTAATCATAGCCTTTAATTCCGTTAAAACTAGGTAGTCCTTTTGGTACAAATCCATTTATTGCTGGTGTTCCAATTCCATTTCTTAGAAATGTAATCATTTTTTTGCGATCAAAACCGTAGTTTATTGCTTGTCTAATATGAATACTTGCTGTTGGATAGTTTGTATCAACTTCGGTATAAAACCCTAGATATTCAGTATTTAAATAGGCTGCTTTTTGCATTGTTAAGTTGGAGCGATGTTTCTCTCGTAATTCTCCTGTCTCAGTTAATAAGTCATCTTTATAGGATGCATCAATACCTGATAAGATATCAATGTTTCCTTGAATAAATTGTAAGAATTCACTTTGTTTGTCTGGTAAAAAAGTAATTGCTATTGATTCTAAATAAGGTAATTGTATTCCTTTTTCTCGTTCGTAGTAACTGGTATTTTTTCTAAAAACTAATTTAGTATTCTCTATCCATATTTTTTTATAAAATGGACCTGTTCCAATTGGGTTTGAACGAAAATCACTTCCGTAATACGTTACAATCTCTTTAGGAACTACAGAACAATATTTCATTGTTAATAATCCTAAAAATGGCGGAAATGGTTCTTTTAATTTAATTTGAAATATGCTATCATTTAATGCTTTAAAGCTAGCTACATTATTTAAAACCCACTTTCCTGGTGATGCTACACTTTTATCAATTAATCGATTAAACGAATATTCAAAATCTTGTGCTGTTACATTTCGAGTACTATCTTTTCCAAATAAGCGATGTTTATGAAAAAACACATCATTTCTTAATGTAAAGTCTATTGTTTTGCCATCTTCAGAAAAATTCCATTTTTTTGCAATATCTGGTTTTACTTTTAATTTATCATCTAATTGTACTAAGCCATTGAATAGTTGATTAGTTGCCCAAATTTCTGCTTGTTTTCTAGAAAAAGCAGGATCTAATGAAGTAATATTTGAGTGTGCATTATATCTAAAAACCTGATTGTCGTTAAATTTAGATTTCTTTTTCTGACAAGAATGCGTTAATGCAATAATGATAACAAACAAAAATAGTTTATTGACTTTAAAAAAAATATGGGTTTTCTCTTTTTTCAATGGAATATTAAATTTCTTAAGTAATTGAGAATTGTTTATTGACCAAAGGCATATTCTCGTTTTACTTCACAAATTCTTACGGTAAAACTATCGTACCAATTTTCTTTTCCTCCTTTTTTAGCTTCTGCATGTCGTTCATTCATACTCCAGGCTCTAATATCCTCCATGCTTTCCCAATAAGAAACTGTAATGCCATCTTTACCTTCTTTTACGCTTTCAATACCAATAAAACCTTTTTGAATTTTTGACAATTCTTCCATTTTTTTAGACATTTCAGCATAACCTTCTGTATTGTCTGATTGTTTTGAAGTAAATATTACTGCGTAATAGGCTTCTTTTTTTACATGTTTTGTCATTTTTTTTATTTTTTAGATTAATCAACATTTAATTTTTACTACAAAACCAATTTATACATACGTTCTGGTAGTTTTAAATCTTCACAAAGATATTCTTTTACAAATTTAAAACCTGCTTTTTTTATAATATGTTCTGATGCTCCATTTTTAATAATTACCATTGCAACTAATTCTTTTATTCCTAACTTTTTACAATATGCAATTAAACCCATCATAGATTCAAATGCATAACCATTATTCCAATGTTTTTCCAAAAAGCGATATCCAATTTCATCATTACCTTCATCATCTTTTATATGGGCTATTATACCAAGAAATTCATTATTTCCTTTTAATTCCACTGCCCAAACCCAAAATTCATTATTTGATTTGTGATAATAATCTATTACTTGTTGTAGGTCAATAACATCTTCATCGTAAGTTTTAGTTTTACCATCTGTATATTGCATTACGTTTGGATTGCCTTGCATTTCATGGAAAGCATCAATATCGGATGTTTTTAATTTACGGATTATTAATCTTTCTGTTTGATAAATCATAGAAATTGATAGTGTTTTATTGTCATTATAAATTATAAGGTTAAACAAATATATGATTAAACTATTTAAACTAAATTTGCAGGGATAAAAATATAGTAATGAATCCACAAAAAAAAGTAGCATTTTATACATTAGGCTGTAAACTGAATTTTTCAGAAACTTCAACTATTGCTCGTAATTTTGAAAAAGAAAATTTTGAACGAATTGACTTTGACCAAAAAGCGGATGTATATGTAATTAATACTTGCTCAGTTACTGAAAATGCGGATAAACGTTTTAAAACCATTGTTAAAAATGCATTAAAACAAAATGAGGATGCTTTTATTATTGCCATTGGTTGTTATGCACAATTAAAGCCAGAAGCTTTGGCAGATGTTAATGGTGTAGATTTAGTTTTAGGTGCTACCGAAAAATTTAAAGTCACTTCATATATTAATGATTTATCAAAAAATGAAATTGGCGAAGTACATTCATGTAATATTGTTGATGCCAATAGTTATGAGAGTTCTTTTTCGTATGGTGATAGAACTCGTGCTTTTTTAAAAGTACAAGATGGTTGTGATTATAAATGTACTTATTGTACCATACCTCTTGCCCGTGGAATTTCCCGTAGTGATACATTAGAGAATGTAATACAAAATGCTAAAGAAATTTCAACTAAAGGCATTAAAGAAATTGTACTAACTGGTGTAAATATTGGGGATTACGGTAAAGGTGAATTCGGAAACAAAAAACACGAACATACTTTTTATGAGTTGGTTAAAAATTTAGATAAAGTTGAAGGTATTCATCGTATTAGAATTTCATCTATCGAACCAAATTTACTAAAAAATGAAACAATCACTTTTGTTGCAAATTCTACTAGTTTTGTACCTCATTTTCATATTCCGTTACAGAGTGGTAGCAATGAACTATTAAAAAAGATGAAGCGTAGGTATTTAAAAGAAACTTATACTAACCGAGTAGCTGCTATTAAAGAACAGTTACCAAATGCTTGTATTGGTGTTGATGTTATTGTTGGGTTTCCTGGAGAAACAGACGATTTGTTTTTAGAGACTTACAATTATTTGAATGCTATGGATATTTCATATCTTCATGTATTTACGTATTCCGAAAGACCTAATACAGAGGCTGTAGAGATGGATGGTGTTGTGCCAATGAATGTTCGAAAAAAAAGAAGTAAAATGTTGCGTGGTTTATCTGTTAAAAAACGAAGAGCATTTTATGAAACACAAATTGGTAATGTGTTAACTGTACTTTTTGAACAAGATAACAAAGAGGGATTTATACAAGGGTTTACAGAAAACTATGTAAAAGTAAAAGCATATTGGAATCCTGAACTTAAAAACACTTTACATAAAGTAAAACTTACTGACATTGATGATGATGGTTTGGTTTTGATAAATTTTGTCTAATTAATTGATTATATTTGTATTAATGATTTGATATTTAACATTTAAAAAAAATATTTTTATGAAAAACTATATATACCTATTAATCCTTATTTTGGGAATAACTTCTTGTAAAAAAGAAAAAGTAATACCAATAGCAACACCAGAAGATTTTTTAATTGAGAAGCCTACTAATGTAGAAATGAAACATGCAACAGGTTTTACAATTAAGCAGTTTAAAGGTTATAAGGAATTAGTAATAAAATCTCCATACCCTAATGCTAAAAAAGAATTACGATATATTTTAGTTGAAGACTGGGGTGCTTTAGCTGCGACAGATTTTTTTGATGTAAAAATGATTACGATACCTATAAAAAAAATGGTAGTTACATCTACAACACATATACCAATGCTAGAATTGTTAAATGAGGAACAATCTTTAGTTGGCTTTCCGAATACCAAATACATTTCATCTGCTAAAACACGAATTTTAATTAATAATGGTAATGTAAAAGAACTAGGTAAAGAAGAAAATATTAATACAGAACTATTACTAGATTTACAGCCAGACTTAGTTGTTGGTTTCTCTATGAGTAGTAATAATAAGATGTTTGCTAATATTGAAAAAGCAAAAATACCTGTAGTGTTAAATGGAGATTGGCTAGAAAAAACTCCATTAGGTAGAGCGGAGTGGATTAAATTTTTTGGTGCTTTATACGGAAAAGAGAAACAAGCTGATAGTATTTTTAATTCCATTGAAACTGCCTATTTAACTACTAAAAAAATTGCTTTAAAAGCAACAAACAAACCTAAAATATTATCAGGTGCCATGTATAAAGATAAATGGAATTTACCTGCTGGAGATAGTTATGGCACACAATTTTTATTAGATGCAAATGTTGTATATCCTTGGCTTAATACTAGTGGAGGAGGAAGTCTATCTCTTAGTTTTGAATCTGTTTTTGATAAAGCTAAGGATGCAGATTTTTGGTTAAGTCCAAGTTTTTTTAATAGCTATAAACAGATAAAAGAAGCAAATCCTCATTATGGAGAATTTGATGCTTTTAAAAATAAGAAGATTTACAATTTTGTAAATAAAAAGGGTGATACTGGTGGTGTTTTATATTATGAGTTAGCTCCTGTACAGCCACATATTGTATTAAAAGATATTATTAAAGTTGTTCATCCTGAACTTTTACCAAATTATACACCTTACTTTTTAGAGGAACTGGCAGATTAATTTTACTATTCAAAGTTTTATTATTGCAGTAGAACCAAAAATATTCAACAACAAAAATATACCGATTGGTATATTTTTATTATTTTTGTACAAAATAATACATATGGATAAAATATCACTTTTATATATATGTGGAATATACAACATTGCCTTTGTAATATTTCATATACTATTTTGGAAAATTTTTAAATGGAAGAATATCTTAGAAAAAGGTACTAAGTCAACAAAAGCTATAATTCAGATAATTAACATTCAGCTTATATATTTATTTATTGTCATGGCTTATGTATACTTGTTTTATACAGATTTATTAATGGATACAAAGATTGGAAAGTTAATTTTAATTGCTTACGCTGGTTTTTGGGTTTTACGGTTTATTCAACAGTTTATATTTCTTAAAATTAAAGGAAAATTTGTAATAGCACTAACTTTAGTTTTTTTATTTGGTGCAATAATCCATCTATTGCCAATACTACTATGATAACAAAATCAGAAAAAACCAAAGAGTATATTTTAGAAAAAGTAAGACCTATTTTTAACAAAAATGGTTATTCTGGTACTAGCTTATCAGATATTACCACAGCAACGGGTTTAACAAAAGGTGCTATTTATGGTAATTTTAAAAATAAAGAAGAATTGGCTTTAGCTTCATTTAATTATAATGTCAACTTTATTGTTAAAAAAATTAGGGCAATAATGGTAAATATTAAATCACCATTAGCAAGATTGTACGCTCTTACTAATTTTTATAGAGAATATTATTTGCAAAATATCAACTTTGGTGGTTGTCCAATATTAAACGTAGGTGTAGATGCAAATTATACTAATCCAAAACTATTTAAACGTGTAAAAATTGTTTATACCGAATTAATAATGGCTATTACAAAAATTATTTTGGACGGGCAGAAATACAATGAAATTAAAGGAGGTATTGATGCTGCGCTGTACGGAGCAAGGATTTTATCACAAATAGAAGGTTCCGTATTTACATCTATCATGCTTAAGGATGATACTTATTTAATTGATATGATGAACCATTTGGATAAAATGATTAAAACTGAATTACAAAAATAAATATTATGGATAAAGTTAATATCTCTAAACTGCTAAATGAAACGCATGTCGAATTTATTGTATATATCAATTCTCTTACAGAAGAAGAATATTTACATGCACCAAAAGATAAATGGGATTCAAGCCAGCATACAGATCATATTCTAAAAAGTATTAATATGCTGAATAAGGCATTAAAAGTTCCGAAATGGATTTTAAAGCAAAAATTTGGTCATGCTAATAGAGTGTCAAAATCGTACGATGCTTTGGTAGCAAAATATATTGAAAAATTAAAAACTGCAAAAGCTACGCCTGCTAGATTTCAGCCAGAAAAAATAGCATTTGGTAATAAAAATAAAATGCTTAGTCGTATTGAAAAAACTATAGATGCACTTTTAAAAAAAATAAAAAAATTATCGGAAGAAGATTTAGATTACTATATACTGCCACATCCATTATTAGGCAAACTAACGCTTAGAGAACAATTTTGTTTTTCAATACATCATGTAAAGCAGCATCAAAGTTTGATTGAACGAGATTTATTAATAATTAATAAAAATGAGAAATAATGAAAATGTATCTTAAATTTATTAAACACTGGCTTAATTTCTTATCTATAATTGCACCTAAATATGGTGGAAAAATTGTTATTAATATTTTTCAAAAAGTTAGAATTAAAAGAATAAAGGAAGCTGAAAAAGAATTTTATTCAAAAATGAAACCTTTTAAAGTTTCTCAAAAAAATAATGAGGCTTTACATTGTTATGAATTAGGGAAACCGAATGGGAGACTTGTTTTTTTAGTACATGGTTGGGATAGTAATGCTGGGAGTTTAACTCGTTTTGCCTTTGAATTAGCTAATAAAGGATATAGAGTTATAAGTTTAGACCTACCTGCACACTCAAATACAGAAGAGATACGTACAAATTTATATATATGCAAAAATGCTTTTAAAGCTTTAATTGATTATATAAATCCAAAAGAACCATTTAGTGTAATTGCACATTCTTTTGGATCTATTGTTATTGCATTTGCTTTGTCTGAAACAAATTACTTGGTTGATAAAATAGTACTGCTCTCTGCAAATAATAAATTAAAGGAAGTCTTTTTAGGTTTTCAAAAATTTATTGGATTTAATGATAAGATATTTAGACATATTGAAATTTGGATTAAAAACTTTTTTAAGGAAGATTTATCTGAAATGAAGATAACAAATAGATTAAAAACTGTTAATTTTGAAGAGATGTTAATTATTCATGATAAATTTGACAAGGTAATTCCATATAGAAATGCAGAAGAAATTGTAAAAATAGTGCAGAATACAAAAGTATTAGCGTTTGAAAGAATAGGGCATTACCGTATGTTATGGAATGAGGATGTAATTAACGAAACTATAAATTTTATTTCAACAATAAAAAAAAGATAAAATGAAAATAGCAATACTAATTTATAACGGAATTACAATGTTAGATGTAATTGGACCGTACGAAGTGTTAAGTAATATTGATGGTGCTGAAGTTTTTTTAGTTGCAAAGAGAAAAGGAGAAATTAAATCTGATACTGGTTTTGTAACGCTTAAAGCAAAATATAACTTTAAAGATATAAAAGATGCGGATATATTACTAATACCAGGATCAACTATTGCATTTATTAATGTGATGAAAGATGTAAAAACATTAGATTGGATTAAAAATATTGATTCTACAACTGAATATACGACATCGGTATGTTCTGGGTCTATAATTTTAGCAAAAACAGGATTGTTACATAATATGAAAGCCACTTCGCATTGGAAAACAATGCCATTGTTGAAAGAATATAATGTGATACCAACCAAAGAAAGAGTAGTAAAAGATGGAAAGTATATTACTGCTGCAGGAGTTTCGGCAGGAATTGATATGGCATTAGTCTTATGTGAAGAATTAATTGGTGAAGATAAAACTAAGGCAATACAATTATTAATTGAGTATGACCCAAAACCCATATATCAATCTGGAAATATTGATACTTGTGAACCAGAAGTAATTACTTTAGCTGAGAAAAAGTTAAAGGAAAATACTAAAAGAGAAATGAATTTTTTAAAATTACTAGCAAATAGGAAACTTTTAAAAAAAATAAAATAAATTTATTAATTATTAAAATAAAATAGTATTTTTCACGTATTATATAATAACAATTAATAAACGAAATAAAATGAAAAAATTAACAATAATAGTTGTAATGATATTTGCAATGGGTTTTGCAGTAACATCATGTAAATCAGACAAAAAGGAAATAAAAAAAGAAATGGCATCAGAAATTTATCAATGTCCTATGGATTGTGAAAATGGTAAAAGCTATTCAAAAGCAGGAAGTTGCCCAGTATGTAAAATGGATTTGAAAGCGAAAAAAGCTGGTGAAATTAAAAAAGAAGATCATTCAGAAGAGGATCATTCAGGTCACAATCACTAAACTTTAACATTATATTTTAATACTTTAACATTTAATGTTACATCTAGTATTAGTATAAAGTTTATTTTTATCAAAAATTTTAATTATTAAAACTATACAAATGAAAAAATTAATTTTAACAATAGCTTTTGGAGTATTTTTTATTGCATTTTCAAATGCACAAAGTACGGAAGCTAAAACAGAAAAAGAAGCTAAAGTAGAATATACTGTAGAAAAAACAGATGCTACAGAAGCTAAAGCTTCTTGCCATGGTAAAAAAGCAAGTAAAGCTTGTTGCGCAGGTAAAAAAACTGCAAAAGCAACTTCTTGCGCTGGTAAATCTAAAGCATCATGTGCTGGTAAATCTAAAGCATCATGTGCTGGTAAATCTAAAGCATCTTGTTCTGGTAAAGCTAAAGCTACTAAAGAAACATTATAAGTAAAAAAGAACTTATTAAATTTTTTAAAAAAACCATTTTGTTTGTACATAATGGTTTTTTTAGGTTTTAAAATAATTTTATGCCTATTGGTACCAAAAAAACAATGAATTTTTCACACAATAGAATAGAATTAGAGCAAATAGGATTTTCAATAATACCAAAAGTTTATAACGATACTGAAATCGTAAAAATTATTGCTTTGCTTAAAAATATTGAAAGCAATTCTCAATCAATAATAAAAACAAAAGAATTATTTGCAATTCGTCAATTGATTATTGTAGAACCAAAATTGTGGAAAGTATTACTCAATGAAAATCTAAAAGAATTAATAAATGAAATTGGTGGTGCGGATTATTTTCTAACGAAAGCAATATATTTTGATAAACCAAAAAAGTCTAATACCAATTTGTAAGCAAAATTGCTGATAAATAAATTGGAATATATTTTCTTGTTTCAAAGCAAAAAAATCTTTGATAGCCTTTGCTATGGAATATTTTTTTAACGCAGAAAAAAGGAAATAGAAACGATTTATATCGGGTGTTTTGT